>Ga0222647_1000461_pt1 | contig 17389 bp, 18 predicted proteins | sample AntAcemetagen333_FD_179864 | JGI IMG/M metagenome (GOLD analysis project Ga0222647, IMG submission 179864) | Saline water microbial communities from Ace Lake, Antarctica - #333 | ecosystem: Environmental > Aquatic > Non-marine Saline and Alkaline > Saline | place: Antarctica: Ace Lake...
TATCACCACCTCCAAAAGATTTATTTAAAACCTGACCTATGATGTTGGTTTTAAAAATAGAATAAGGATGTCCTGAATCCGATTCAATTACAGGTGCTACGTCTGGTCTGTCAAAATTATCCCAAGCTATCAACTGTTTGTTATCGAAAAATTTTGAATCTGGAGCCCTTCTATATGCGTTTATGTTTCGCAAAAACTCAACCTCCGAAATGCTTTTGAATAGCGTTCCATCAGCCCGCAAAATATTACCAGCCGTTACAATATTTACCTCAGCCTTATTCGTAATCAGCGAACTTGAGGCCTCCGCAGCCGCAGCACTTGCAGCCGATTCAGTAGCTTTAGTAGTTGATATAAGAGCCTGTTCAGTAGAAACATCTTCTGAATCCTGAGATGCTAATTTTGCAGCCTCAGCCTCATTTCTTGCACTGGCAGATAATACAGCTTGTTGCGTAGACGTGAGTGACGCAGCTTCAGATTGATTCTTTGAGGCTAATGATTGAATAGCAGATTGATTTGACTCTCCAGCCTTTGTAGTAGAAATACCAGACTGAGTAGCAGCATCTATTGCAGACTGATTAGCTTCCCCAGCTTTTACGATAGCTGTATCTTTTGCCGATACTGAGAGATTCTTTGCAGCCTCAGAAGCAAAAGCACTTGCAGCCGATTCAACAGCTTTGTCAGTCGATATAGTAGCTTGTTGAGTAGCGATTACTTTCGCTGACTCGCTTAATACTTTAGCCGCTTCCGAAGCTGTAGCGGAAATTCCTGAGTCCGTAGCAAAGCTACCCGAAGCACTTGCCAAACTTTCAGCCTGATTCCTCAAAGCAAGTACGGCTTGAGCTAGTTGAATCATTTCGGCTGCTTTTTCAAGTGCTACCTGCTCTGATGCTCCTGATGCGAAAGCCGATGCAGCTGCGGCTTGGGCGGCGGCAAGTACCTCGCCGGTGATGGGTGATTGAATGAATTTCAAGGTCTGTAGCCACTCGGATTCAGCCCCTACAAAACCATTTTTCACGGCAATATCATAGGCAGATATCACCGCTTTCTGACCTGTAATCCCTAGAACAATAGGGTTTTGAATGGTTAATTGACTGCTGCTCATGGTTATGGTATTAAGATTACATGCATGATTAATTCCTTTATTAAGTAAAATGGCCCCCTGCCAAGTGTGTTCACAAGTCCATTGGAAGAAGTAATCTCAAGTTCCCAATTGAAGGGTCCTGATTTCCCTGTTGTGTCGGCAGGCTGAAAGTTTATAGTCAGTTCTTGCCCGTTAACCGTACAGTCTTCAAGTGTTTTCAAGACAAAAACCATATTCCTGAGCGCAATGGCAAATTTGATCGTTGCCCCTATCATCGGATGAGTGTTGGGAATTGTAATGACGATATCAAAGCTATCCCCTGCCTGTCGGGTGATTAGGATTTCCTCTTGTACAATGTATGATGGCATACTGATATTAGGTTATAGCTGACTGGAAATGAAAAAAGCCATACCTCCTAGATGGAAGTATGGCCTGAATGGGCTATTATGTGTTGATTTTTAATCGATTCGACTAATTTAGTGATTTTTTAGGTTGTTGGTGCTATTAGACGTAATTATAGCGTCTGTTGAAATTTATTCCAATCTGAAGCCGCTATTGTTGATAAATCACTAGGAAACGTAGTATATTCTGATTTATGAAGTCCAATATTGGTGATCAATTTTATACGAGATGCAGTTCTTGGAACTCCTAATATACCCTGTGGTGAATAGGAATTGCCGTGATAAATATTATTTCCATTTAGATAAAAGGATCTAGCAATTCCTCTACCTGGGATTACTTCAAGAAATCTATTTGCAGAAAATGAAAGCGCATAAAGATTTCCATTAGGAGCTAACTGTAAATTCCCATAAAAAGCAGAACCGCCTAGCCCGCTTATATTTAATTGAACGCTGGTTTGATTTACTGGATCAAGAATTAAAACTGTATTTGCTATTAATGGAGCATAATATATTTTATTGTCTAATCCGTTACATCCGTTAATCCACCTAACTGAGCTATTACCAAAATTTCCAAACGTGGTTATTGCCTCTGTCGTTAGGTCAATCTTCCTAAATGCAAAATGAGCGGTTGGTGGTTGATAAATACAGTTGTCAGAAAACAAAACGCCCCCAAGATTTCTATTTGCCACAATTTCACCAAAAGTAGTTATTGTGTTTAATGCTGTATCTATTCTTGTAATATTTGTGGCTTGCCAAGGAATCATATAAAGAAAACCATCACTTGCAATTACCCCACCATTAAACTTACCCTCTGATCCCCCACTAAAACCAGCAATGTATTGAAATGTGAAATTTATCACATCGTAAACTATTATATGACTAGCATTATATGGAATGAAATACATCTTATTATTTGGGGCATAGACAACCCCCTGACAATATTGTCTGTTTCCTGCTCCTGTAATAGACCCAACGACTGCCGTATCAAATGGTATATCTGTAATTAATTTTGTTGACGGGTCATATTCTCCAATATACCCTGCTGCTTGATATGGTGCGAAATAGGTTTTACCGTTTTGTGGACAATAAGCTCCACCAACAAATTCATTAGCAACCTGAGTTTGAGAAAAGGATAATATTCTTTTCTGATTAGCCGATCCCCCAAGTATATTATTATACATTTTGACTAATTGTTACAAGAATTACCTCTGTACCACTATCTTTTTTTATTAGTTCAAAAAATATGTAATTGTCCACATTTGGCGAGTAATACCCTGCTACCAAAACTGATCTTGTGGGAGGCGTAAACGATGCTGCTCTATGCTTTACAATAACAACAACTCCTCTAATTGCGCCAGTAAAATCATAAGTCATTGCACCAGTAATTACGAATGTATTTCCGTGAATATATCCGCCAAAGCTGTCAAACTTAATTACTGTTGACTGGGTTTCTATTAGCTCTATTATCCCCCCACCCTCTACAACCGAACCATACCTAGCCAAAAAACCAATCTCAACCTCATAAGGTGAATTGTTAAAAAAATCAGTCAAAGGCACTTGGCTGTTTTGAAAGACAATTCGAAATTGAATGCGTCCCCAATAGTGGTTTGACCTGTGGTAAACCGCAAATCTATTCCCGGCTAATTGGTAAAGCACGAATTCCCCTGCACTCGATCCTGGACTTGTTACAATCTGAACAGTTTCAGGAATTATAACCCTTGAAGTGTCAGCGGTAAAGCTAAGCCTGAGTTCCTGCGCTCCGCTGCCATCAAAATTAACACCATTCTTTGGCTCTGCATAATGTAAGATAAAGCTGTAATTATTCGAAATACTTAAATCAGTTTCAAATATCTTCGCAAACTGCCCCGTACTGTTTGGGGTAACGGCAGTTGTCATCCTGATTACGCTAAAATCATTTTGTAAAGGAGTTATTACTACAGGTGGAGTTACTTCCACTACGCCATCCTCAGCCCAAAGTACAACCGACAATACCAGGTTGTTGGCATCCGCTGAAGGAATAACCGCACCTATGGATAAAGCTTCAATTCCTTGTTTTACCGATACTGCTCCTGCATTGTTTCCTTGGACGATATCAAACCGAAGATTGCCGACTGCCGGTAGTCCCGTTCCATTAAAGGTTAAGGCGAAATTAGTCACGCTCTCCGACTGAGACTGAAAATCAATCCATTGAGCAGTTATTGTTCCTGTGGTGCTACTCGTAATTATGAGTTCCGTAGGTCCCGATAAACCCGGACCGGTTGAAGAACCCGTTCCCTGATTCCCTTCGTCTTTAATAAGCAGGAAATCTGCTTCTTCAAACGGAGTACCTCCAAGTCCATAATCTCCAGCAGGTTTGTTTATAAACTCATAGATTTTAGTCATTAGGCGTTTGATTTAAACTGGATCACTATTTGGAGGTGCAATTCCACTTATTGCAAGAGATACTAGTCCTTGAGTAACTACTATCGGGGTATTTCCACCAACGGGAGGGGTTGCTAATGTAGTAAAGTTTGAAAGTGTTGACCAAGCACCTGATCCAAAACTGTTCGTTGCCCTGATTTGAATGTTATATGTTGTTGATGCTGTCAAGCCAGTTAAAAATATAGATGTATTTGCGTTATCAATAATAGTACCTCCATTAACCCTATACTGAAAACCTGTTGAATCACCCAAACTGTATGCAAAATTAACAGTCGCTGTGGTAACTTGAGGAATAATATTTGTTATGGTTGGAGTTCCTGCTGGCGGAACAGTTGGAGAAGGAGTTCCTGATACAGGCAAATTAATAGATGCACTATCCATAAACAATGTTCTGGATGCAGGAACGTGACCCTGACCGTAGTTATTACATGACCACATTATCTCAACATAGGAGCCACCATTAGGAACGCTGTTTGTTAATGGCTTAGTTAATACATTGTTAATGTCATAGATAACTACATCATTAAATTCTACGATGACCCTGCCTGTGTTATTTGTAGCCTGAATATACCTTGCTTGTAACTTAAACCACTGTTGAATGGGCACATTAACCTGATTAATCTCAGGAGCATTATAAGAAGTCCCACCAAACCATTCCATAGCATGTCGCAATTCTATATAGTTGGGTCCTCCCGAACCTTTACCACCCCTAACGTTGAACCCAAGCGTAAAGACTGGATAAGATCTATTTGTGCTATACTTAGTTTTCCATTGCATAATATTATCCCAAGAAGCTCCTGACATATCAAAGGATTCATTAGCCCAGAACCAACACGTATAAATTGCATCTGAATTATTTCTAGTTGCTCCCTCATACTCGAAATACTGTGTAGATGCTAATTGATTAATGCCCATATTGCATACAGTCTTAATACTGTGAGTTCCTGCTTGAGGTCTTTCCGTAGAAACTTGATTAATTATAACGTTAGCTGCACTCATCAAAAAGTTTCCTGACCACTGATTTGCATTGCCAGCATCCATATTTGCGCTGAATAATTGAGTTCCTAAGATCATGATCTTATAGCGATTAATATTCCTCCATTTTGATCTTCGGTTGGAACTGTATAAATAAAGTTCTCTGTAGTTCCCGCTTCTCGAATAACGCTAAAAACCTTGATTGATCTAAAAGGAGAGAAATTATCAAACTTTACATCAACTGTTGTGGCATCTGTTGGTAATTCTAAGGTTGCTTGATTATTATTTCCACCACTTGCTATAAAACATAAAACCAATCTATTTTCAGGTAAAGTAATTCCAGTAATTGTTTTTCCCGTATTACCAGTGTTAGGTGTTGGAGTTCCAATGACTAAAGAAGCTAATCCTGCATATACAGTATTTTCAAAGTACACTACAGAAACTCCCTTTGTCTCACCAACTACTGTTGTAAATGTGAAAGTATTTGGGTCAGCTACCTGTTTTACCCGTGTAAATATGGCTACAGGAGAACTTGCAACAGTATCCCACCCTGCTGGTGGGGTTATAACATCGGCTGCATTTGCATTAAATAGTGATACCAACATTAATTCCCCTACGCTTGCTGCTGTTAGGTTTACTGCGTATGTACGTGCCCCCACTGAACCTCCAGTAGCAAAAGACCCAAGTCCTTTAACTGTTGGTAACAAAGCTGAAAGAAATACTTCATTTTCACAAAGAACTCTACTTGCTGAAATAAATGTAAAAGTAAGTACGTTTAAAGCACCTGCTACTGTTGAATAGGCATCACCTTTAAATTTTACTTTACTATCGGATACCGCTGATGGGATTGCAGAAGCGTTAGAATATACTATACACTTGTTTCCTGCCTTTCCTCCAGCCATATTAAGAGTCAATCCAGTTGTAAGATTTGAAAATCCTGTTGCACCTCCAATAACATAGTTTAAGTTGAATGCTACAACGGCAGAAGTGGGAGCGAGTGGAAAGCTTATTGTTGTTAAGAGAAGTTGATTTGCAGGAGATAAACCAAATTGATCTATATTACTTTCAATTAATCCTGAGACTGTTGCCTTGTCTTGAGTTCCTATGTGATTTGATCTAGTCCTATCTGTTATGCTGTTCAACTCCAATGCTTCATTTGATGCCTTACCAGCAAGCGCATTAACAAGGCCTGCAATACTGGGAATCGATAAAGCCTCAAGATTTGCCCTGTTTAGCTCTATATAATCCACAACCTCCTGAAGACTGTCTAAAGTTGTAGTATCACTTAACAATAAAGTGTTGATAGCATCAATCAAGTTCTTGAGTATTCTTCCTTGATTTGCTGTTAGAGGAGCTGTAGTCGAAGTGCTGTTCAGGTTATTTACTAAAGAGGAAATGTTTAATTTTAAGTCGTCTAAAGCTGTAACCTCAGTAAGAGTTGGTTTAGCAGTGTTTGCCTCAACAGACGCAAGCGTTGGCACCTGGCCTATGTCAGGCTTGGTAGCAAAGTGATTTACTAAAAGATTTATCTCTTGGTGTGTAACTAAATCACCAACGGATTTTGTTGCTATGTTTGGTTTTGATGAGGCCATATTATGTTAGTGTAAATGGTAGAACGTATGGTAATCCAATGTTTATATTTGGGCGAATTACAATATTTAATTTTGAGTTCCGCTTTGAATAAATAACACTTATTGTACTGTTTAAATATGTTTTGATCTGATTTTCAACTGTTCCGGAACCTGACAAATCCGCTGAATTTATATAAATCACTTTCACCTCATTGTCTGCCTGATACCGACCATCGTTGTATTGCCTGTTTCCTACCTGCTGATCTCCTGTCTCGCCAAGGATTGGAACGTCCTCCAGTCGAATCCGCTCTCCCTCTCCCAAATGAATAGATTCAGTGGGGTTTCCTGTGGCGTTATGCCCCTCTCTGCCGTGCCTGTTTCGTTTATTCTCCATTAGGTCAGTAGAACTCGGTATGGTGTCGCTGGATTGACCAGTATGGTAATATCAAAAGTGTCTTTATTCACCCGAACAGGTGCCTCAAAGGTGTAGCCGTCTGCGTCCCGTAATGTCACGTCAGGTTCACGGTTAAGGCCATGTATTGAGGCTGGAAGTGTAAATAGTTCCGTTGTGATGATGTCTGGATGCACGTAGTAATTTTTAAAATCGCCTGAAGGGTAATTGACAATGGAAATTCCCAATTGTCCCATTGTGAACAGGTATTGTGATGATCCATTGAACCTTCTCCTGGTAGTCTCATATCGGAATTCAACATCGGTGTCCAATCCCTGAATTTGGGCCTGTCTGTGATAATTGGTGCCTGATAAAATCACCCGATAAGCATACATGCTCCCATTTTGGTTGTATATTCTTGGATCGTAGAGGTTATTGGTTTTAATGCTCTGATCATACAGGGTGTAGATCATATTCTGATCATCCCGATACCCCATTAAAGTGACCCGTAAAGGTAGATAGCTTTCTGCGTTTTCCTGCAAAGGCTGCTTCAATGCCATACGGACTATGCTTGGAAACAGTCGCTTGAATACATAAGGCTGCTGATACTGGATCACTCGGCTAATCAATGACCATGCTACCGGACTGAGCTCATTCTTGCTGCTAAAATCCTTCAATACATTGTCTGTGGTCAATCCCAAGAGTTCAGGATAGTCGTTGAAGAAGAACTTGAATCGCTCGGTTGCTTTGTACCATACTTTGTATTTCAGGTTGTAGCATAGCGAATAGTCAAAGAAAGGGTTGGAGAAAATCAATTCCTCGTAATCACTCGCCCGGTGAAATCCTATGCGTATTTGTTTCAAATAGTCCTTGTAGTCCGGATCATTTGCAATCTGATCATCTATTCGGGTAGATTCCAATCCTGCAAGTGCATAGATGTATTTATTGTCGCAAGCAATGATTAAACTACCTGCATTCGTGATGGCGTAAGGGTTGTTTATCCCGTTAAAGTTGCTCACTGGGGTAATTCTACCAAAGGCTATGTTTGGATCTCCTGTTTGCTCAAGTGCTGAAACTCCTTTTTCTGTGAATACATATACAGGGTATTGACCTGCCTGTCCTTCAGAAGTTGGATTCAGGTTCACCCCGAAGCCTAAAATGGTTTCGTTCTCCCGGTTTCCCACTCGGTAGGTTGCTGCCGGATCAAAAATAAACCCGTTGCCTGAGATACTGGCCTGAATACGGTTCGGCACATACTGATTCAAAAGGTTTACAGCAAGATCAGGCTCGGTGGCTGCGACAATACTTTCTCCAATCAAATAAGTTTGTTCTGCGGTGCTTAGAATTAGATAGGAATAGTTGCTTTCAGGGTGTTGCACCATCTGCTTGCTGAGTGCCAACTCATATACTGATCCGTTCTTTACAATGAGTTCATAGGTTGTAGCTCTTCGGTCCGGGTACCAAATTGTCTGTGGTAGGCTTACGGTGTTCACCCCATCTTGTATGTCTCCAATTAATACTCGGTAATAGGTTCCTGAATCGGTTTTTATGATTATTCGGCTATAAATGTGCGTTCCTACGGTGATATCGTCTGCCTGCATTTCCACTCCTGAAAATCCCACAAAAGTAGTTGATGTCAATTCTGGCTGTACCCAAAAGAAAATCGTTTGGTCTGTTTCTCCTCCAATGGGGCCAATTTCCAACTTAATACGCATTCGTGCGATTCTTCCCGGAAGGTCTGATTCTGGAAAAGTTGACTCTCTGGATTCAATGTCTAGAAGTAGCTTTCCGGGCATCATGGTGAGGCTTGCATCGTATCCGGCAAAAGGTAAGTTATCGCCATGTGGAAGATTTGTTCCCTCATCGCCTACTACTGTGTCCACAATAGTTACCGCCTTAAATTCACGGCCTGTTTTTGGAGTTAAAACAGACCTGGCATTTATAAAAGCTACCTCATAATCCCATTCAGAATTGCCGTTTGATGCTGTGCCATCGGATAAATAGTATTCGTATGCCACTCCCCCAAAACCTGAGTCAAAATTCAGGTAGTCGGAATATATTCCAGCCGCAACCAAATTTTGTGTAGCGTTGGTAATAATCTTTGGCAAAGCAAAATTCACCGAAGATCCGCCAAGTAGCAATCGCTTGTTATAGGTGTCTACTACCCGTGCGGAATATTTGTGATGAGTGAAGTTGTCAATCCCCAGCTTTCTGCCCGTAGGCCAATTATCTGATTTTAGATCAACGGTGATGATGTTTGGATCGGCTGCCGTAGGCCATTGGGCTACGGGTAAAATATCTATGTGAGACCAATAGCCCACTTCAAAGAATGCGCCATCAGCCAAGGCTGCTTTTTCCTCATTTCTTGGTATAGTTACGCAAACCGAAATACCTGCAATCAATCCTTTCCAAAAAGGCTGTTCAATCAATAGGTTTTCAATCAGTGAATACCCGTTTAATGTGAACACGGGTTTTAATGCCTCTTTCGAGTTCCCTGAAGCTACTTTAACCAAAATTGGTGCGTTGTGCTTTACATGCCCTCCGTCAAATAACCTGAATGCCCATGTAGTCAAAAACCATTGATCGGTGGCCTCTCGCATTACCCCCTTGGTTATTCCTGCCTCTACGTCTATTGTTGGAATTACCTCGGCTGCGGTAGAAAAGGTAATGGACGGTATCTCTGGCCATCCTGCCGGAATAAACGCATCGTCAATCAGGTAGTAAAGCGAAAACGGCTTCTTGTCCTTGTTGATTGATATGATGGTTACCTCATTTAATCGGGTGCAGGACCACGAGTACACCCCATCACTCGGTAAGGCTTGGGTTTTGATAACCGCCCAGGTAGTGGGGTCTATAATATCAATGCACTTTCTGGATCCGTTTTGGCAAAGGATAAGTAGTCTGGATAGACTGCCTGTTGGATTCAGTGAATACTCTCCTACAAAGTTTCTGACCTGCCAAAAAGCGTCAGTAATGGACGACATGCCAAACTCATAAGTAAAGTCTGTTCCTGTGTTGTTTTTTAATCGATTGATTTTTTCGAAAGGTGCCCAATAAGGTCTTTCAAGCGTGCCTTTAGGCTTTAGGTTGATGATTGAATCGCATAGTCCGTCCACACTCTGATCGTTCAGAAGTTGGTTGTTCATCCCTAAAAATGGAATAGGTACTACGGTTCCTCTCATGGTTACTCATTATTTAAAAAGGTCTGTAAGCTTTTCTGGTATTGATGGTCTTTTGACTGTTCAGGCTGTTGGTCTTGATCAAGTATTTGAATTTTTCAAACTCCGAAAAATTAAGCATCATCGCATCGGTGATTTTATTGATCTGGAACCACTTGTAAAGGATGTAGTGGATCAATGCAGATCGTATGTAGGTTTGGGTAATGGTGTATTTCAAAGGGTTGATACCTTCCATTTCAGTGACATTGAAGTCCATAATATCCATCTCTCCTTTATCCAAAAGCTCCCCGGTCTGCTTTTCGTTATTCATAAGGTCACGGACATTTTTTGCATCGTGTGGGTTTGGGCTTTCTGCGGTATAAGCTGCTGTCAATGCTTCAAATCCTGTCTGACTAGCCACGGAAATGTAATTGGCATTGTCTGCAATCTGTACGGCTCCCTCATTGGCAAATGAAAATATTACCCCGAAATCATCTGGGCAGATTACTATTTTCTCGGATAGCATATCATCTTCAACCATCCGTGAATGAAACTTGCTTAATGCAATCGTTTCATTAAAAATGTCTTGAAGATCAACCCGAATGCTGTTAAAATTATCTGTTTCCATTATCCGCCTCCAACTAGTCCGTACATATTTTCAAAATACTTCAATGCCTGAGCTCTGGCAATCTCTGCCCGTTGTGGCTGATTCATCATGTGAAGCGTTCTTGCCGCTGCTTCCCAACAAGTCGCATCGATCAAATCATTTGGCATCTGTTCTGCCGGGATGATTGGCACATACAGGAATTGCAATAGTGATGGCTGCACTTTACTTGAAAAGCACTCAATGGCCAGTCGTGTATTGGAATAGGTTTGTGATATCTCTGCGTTTGTGTAGTCTATAAAGCTGATCAATGCGGCCTTTGGTTTGGTTTCCGACCCGGAGTGCATTGAATTGTTTTTCATAAATCGATACTTTGGATCTTCTTCAGGAATCAATTCGGTAGCCTGAACCTTCCAAGAACTGAGCTTAATGCTGATAAATCGTGCAAAATCGGCAGGACAAGGAATGATGGAGGTTTTTTCCGTTGCGGAATAGATCAACCGTACCGGAGGATTACTCGGAGACGCAACCAAAGAACCTGATAAGTAGGTCTTGTTAAAACCCCCGGATCCATCGTCAAGAATCAAAACTTTCAGGACCAGTACCGTTCCTGCAGGTGTGTTTGGAAAATCCAAGGATGCTGCATTTGTGTTCTGACTTCCTGTAATGTATTGTAATTGCCCAAGATTATTTCCTACAATTATATCCCTACGGTTGTTTCCTGCGGCTGGATTACTACCCGCTGTTACCATCATGGGGTTTCCAGTATAGTTTACTCCGTTGATGTTGTAGGAGACTCCATTGATGGATGTCAGGATTTGGTTAACCACGTTGGTGCCTCCTACTGTGAGTAAACCCGTAAATGCCGATGGAGGACTTGGAAAGTGATTTACCGCCTTCTTTAAAGTTTGCTTCACCATCACAATAGGTGCATTCCTGAGAATGAACTTTGCCGATTCGTCAAGTACCTCTTCAATGTACTTCACCGGACCCTCTCTATACGCTTGGCCCTGTACGCCTTCTACCGGAGGAAGAACCTCGTCAATTTTGGCAGAAACTCGGTCAATAAGATCGTTTTGCGTATAAACCATTGTAGCTGAGAAAGATTAAAGGTTCGGGAATGAGATATTGAGAACTATCGCTCTCTTGTTGATGTCTGCTTTGGTTCTGGTATTGACCGTATTTACAGTGCTGTCCAATCCCTTTAATATTGCAAAAGCCTGTTGGACAATTGTGATTTCAGGATATTCCTTAATATTGGATTCTTTAGGTGCTTCTTCAGGCACCGATTCAGTTTCTTTTTTATCATCAGAAGGATCAGCTACAGTGAAAACTGTTACCAATTCGGTTTCCGGTTCTGGTGTTACCGCTTTTACTTTTTGCACTTCCTCCACTTCTTCAAAAGATTGCCCACCGTTGGCTGAATTACCCGGATAGGCTTGTAGGAATTTTACCAGTTCAGGGTCTTCGGAATATAGATAAGCTGGCACATGCCCTGTTGTGGTGTTGATTCCATTGTTAAAAGTGATGCCCTGATCTTTGGTGATTGCACCAGTTTCAGGATTTCGCTCAATCCACGAAATGTGAAGTGATCGAACCCCCCAGAGTGCTTGAAATTTTGGCATGATGTTATCAGTTGAATTGGATGGAAAAAGAAGGGCAGGATTAACCTGCCCTTTTTATACTTAAGGTGCTGTATTTATAATTTTTGCGTGTGTAGCAAGATATCTTGTCTCTACGCATCCAATCTCTTCAATCAAAGTGGCGTTCGTGTTTGATTGACCTGAACTTCTCAAATCCAATTCACGGCTGTTTAATGCCAAGAATGGTCTTTTCTTAATGTTGGTCAAGTCAACAACCATCCCGTCATGGGCGTGATCCATGATATCAAACAGCTTGTGAAACTTGAGGTATAGAATACCAAAACTGGTTTCTACCTTCATGACTTTAATACCAGGAACAACTTCTACTCTATCAGCTTGAAGCTGCTTCTCAATAGCTGGAATTTTCAGGATATTTGCCATCAATTGACTTCCTGCAAACAACATTCTATCCTCTGCACCGGAGTTGTCCGCAAAAATCAACCTAGTCCAATCAATCCATGTATTCGTAGTGATTCCTCCTGCTGTGGTGTATGGAAGCACTTTTTCCAACTGGTGATAAATTCCGTTTGCATAAAGCACATTTGCATTTTCCTTTTGGGAAAAGACTGTTGCCCTATTTCCGAAAATGGACGTTTTCTCAATCTCAGTCCTGAAATCATACATTCGGATAAAGTTTTGATCTTTATCACTAAACCCTGATTTGGTGTCAATCATCGCACGGATATACCCCTCGTCAATCTGCGCTAAGTGTCTCTGGCAATTATTGAATCGGTTGCCGGGAATCAGCGTTTTGTTTTCTGCTCTTGCTCGATCTTCACCGTATGCGGTAGCAGATCGTCTGATTGGCGTGTTAACTGGTAGAGCAGGAACTATACCGCCTGTCGTATTAATTCCAGTTACGGTTAGCGTGTTGTTTGCATTGATATTATCTACACGTAATTGAAGTGGTCTGCCTCCAAGCCCTAAAACCGATTTTACATAAATGGATTCTCCAACAACCCAAAGGTTTGGATTTCCTACCGTGATGCTTCTAAATTGCATGTCAGAACCTGCCCCAACTGGAGCAGCAAGAGCAGTAGTTACCTGATCGGCATGACCTCTGAAATCTACTTCTTCATAATTCACAATCAAGTCGGTTGCTTTTTCGCTCGAATTCATTTCTCTTAATAGCGTGTCTAGCGAGAAATCATCGGGCTTGATCATTGTGACGAATTTAGATACATCATCAGCAAGATGGCCCGGATCAGTTACGGACCTTGGCCTTGCATTACTGGTAGTCTCTCTGGTATTGGTCGCCATAATGGTGGTATTTGCCATTGTGAATCCAGTACCTCCACCCGTGAGGCCCAACAAGGCTACAAGGGAATCAGCCGTGTCCGGGGAAATCATGGACACCACTGAGAAAGCGAAAGCCGCAAACAAGAGCATAACAAATGCCCTCGCCACGAATTTTAAAATTGATTGCTTTTTCATTATGGTATTAAGTTTGGTTTAGTTGGTTTTTATCTTCTGTTTTTGTTGATCATGTCAATCATGCTACTTGGAGGCATGGTTACTAATTCACTCAATCTGGACTTTCTGACTGGATCTGCTTTTGCCTCTGCCCCTCTTCCGAGCTGTGGCATAGCATCGCCTTTTCGCTTCTGCCGTTCAATGGCGATCTTCTCGTTTCTGCCTTTTACTTCACCCTGCTCTGCTGCTTTCTTTACAGCCCCCTCATAGGTCAATGCTTTGGAAAACAGGGATAGGAATTCAGTGGAAATGACACCGTTCATGGCATCGTCATAGAACTTTGACATTTTGGTCACAAGCTGCTCTTTGATTTTATCGTCAAATCCCTCCTGTGCCTGGAAGTCAGTCAATGTTTTGTTGGATAAATCCATATTGCTTTGAAGCTTTTCATCCTGCTTTTTCTGATTGGCTACTGCTTGCTTTCGCTCAATCTTGGATCGTACCAATGATTCTGCATCTTCGTCCTCTGCTTCCACTGTGAAGATTGACTCATCAATTCCTGCTTTCATCATTGCTACCCGGAAGGAGTACCCTTTAGCCACATAGCCAAGAATGTCCAGTATTTCAGGATCAGATACCTTTTCTACAAAGCCTCTGATATCGTCCACTTCCTGCTGAAGGTCTGTGAACTCTTCCTCTCTGGCTTGTAAATGGGTATTCACCGCTTCAATGCTTTCAAATTCCTGCTCTCCAAGTTTGAAGGATTGCTTTACGGGTTTTTCTTTTTCGGCTTCTGATTCTTCTTGTTCCAATTCTGATTGCTCTGCTGCTAGGATCTCCGCATCTTCTGCTTCCTGTGCTGCGAGTGCTTCGGCTTCCTTTTTATTTTTGGCCTCTTGAATGGTTTTGGTAAAGGATTCTTTGCCTGATAACTTCTTGATTACTTCATCGGAGATGTCAGATTTGGCTTGTATTTCCTCTTCCTGACCCTCTTCGGCACCTTCCGCATCTTCTGTGGCTGCTTCAGCCGACACCACTTCGGGTTTTACCGATTTAGCCGCTTCTCGTGCTTCTAAGTTGTACTTGATGGCATCGACAAATGAATTCTTCATATCCTGAATGGTGTAAATGCGGAAAGGCCATGACTTCCGATATGGAAAACATGGCCTTTGGGCTGTTATTTTTACTGATTTCGTTAAAATATAAAAGGGCCATGCTTCCGTATTTTTGGAGGCATGGCCCAATTGGGGTGTTATTTCAGCACTAATATTACTCGAAATTACAAATTTTTCAAATTAATTCGTAATTATTTTTTTAAAAAAAACTATTTATCGTTAGTTTGTGGGTTTTTTTAGTCCCATCCTTTTATCATGTTCGCTTTTAACCACTTCGTAGATGCCCGTTTCTCCGGACTTCACTGCCTGTCTTTTCAATTCCTTCTCAGGAGAATAGCTGTGGATCACGGGAACCTTGATCTCGTAGGACTTATCTTTTTCGATTACCCGCCCTTGGGTAAGTTCTTTGCCGCATAGCAATAATTCCCATCCAAAAATAGGCACCCATTCCCATGACTGCTTTTTGATCGGTCCCAGTTGCTCGGCTATGTTCTTAATTCGGTTGGCAGCTTTCTTTTTCATGGGTTTTGGTTAAATAATACTTCTAGCTGTTGATCTTCAGAAAGTTTCAAAAAACCCATCCTCCAATGAAGGATGGGTCTTAGCTTTTTGAACTTCTGTACTTTTTTCCGCTTTAGCACTTACCTACACTTGGGCCCCTTGCCTCCTGTTTTCATCGCTTGCTTCATCCCGGTCTGCCTCGAGGATGGAGATTTGAAGTTGGACTTGGTGGCCTTCACTGCTTTTACGGGTGCCTTGGCTGCTGCGGTTGGCTTGGGCACATAGACTCCGTTGTTTACCATAGTGGATGATCTGCCTACGGTCAGATTCTTCTTGGCTGATTCACCCGGCTTGGGCTGCATCACCATTCTCTTGCCTGATTTGGCGTAGTCGGATGCTACATCGCTGTTCGTTACTTTCTTGTCTGGTTTCATTTTCATGGTTTGGTTGGTTAAGGTTAAGGTTTTAGCCAATTCCACTTGGCTGTTTTTTGGCTGATTTTATAATCCCTCCGCTTCTGGTTATTTTTTAGGGACCTTTGAAGCTGACTGTAATTGAATCTTGACTTTTGACCTTTACTGCCTTCTTCAAATTTAGCCCATGCCAAGGTATCGTAGTGCTTGCAGATTTCACTTTCCTTTTTTACCGTGGACTTGGTGGCTAGATTGTATAGGAACTGTCTGATTTTGGTGAGTAGGGTCATATAAACAAATTTTCGTCCGTGTCTGAATCTTTCTGATTTTCACGGATGGTTTTAGGTGGATGAATAGTCAATGCCTCCAAAAGGGATAAACAGGCTCGAAGGATAAGGAGGATGCGGATCATTGGAACATCAATAAGAGTGAATAACTACTTGCCAGTCCTACCACGCTACCAAATGCAGCACCCAAGCTATAAGCGATGCGGTCACGGGTGCCGCCAAAGGCTACTTTCTTCACATTGTAGCTCCAAACCATGCTTATCATAAAACTGGTCGTAAATACCCCTATGAAATAAGTGTTGGCCAGAAAGTATGTGTTCACCGCTACAAAGAATACCTGTATAAATCCCGTGGTAAACAGCTTTACCGTGCCAGTCACTTGCCAAAATCTAAACGGTGCCATATTGGATAGTAGTGATTTCATAGCAGTATGGATTCTAGGTTTGTAAATAGCCCTAATTGAATCCCTTTGACACATACCAAGTCCTTGAAAACATTATCAGTACACCAGTGCCCACATTCAAATTTGTAAGAAAACGGTCTTATTTCTTTGAGAACAAAGGTGTTTTTACTTCCATGATATTTGTAAGTGTTCCCTATCATCCCCACTCCCCGAAATACCCTGCATTGTCCAGCATTGCCAGGGTGACTGCGATAAATAGCCCTGCGAGTACCGCCAGCTTGAATTTTTTGTTGTTTGCCAAGTCCTCTAGGGTTGGTCCGTTGTTCTGATCGAAATCTGTCATAATTTGTCCTGTTCGTTTGTTGTTGAAAATTGTTTGCTCGAAAAAATCTCTGTGATTCCGTCACATCCCCGGTTGAGCTGGAATTGAACTGCTTCAATCTTGCCTTTCAAAACATCATCCACCATTACTAGAATCTGCTGCTGCTGAAAAGGTGTAAGCCTTCCCAATGGGGGCTTGGTATCATCGTAGGCAAGGATTGTCTTCTGGTAGGCAAGCAGGTAGTTCTTTGAGTTCTGGTATCGCTCCTTGCTCATCCGCATTGCCTTCCCGTGATAAATGGTGTCGGTGATGTCTAAAAGATCCGCTACCATCTTCCTAAAACTCCCCACTACATAGCCTGGATTGTACCCTTCTTCTGTGCTGTGAAATCGTGTTTTATCCGGATCGTAATCGCTCATTCATTTTTTCGTTTCACTAAAGTAATGAAAAAATAAATATTTGCTGTAATTCGTAATTTTTTTTACGATTAATGTTTTTTTTGTTCGGGTAATTGCTACATTTGAAACTATGAGCAGGACAAACCCATACGAAAAATACCTCACCAAAGAAGATATTATGCACGCTGAAATAGTGCGTGTTATAGAACTCAGGTTTCCGGACCTGTTCTGGTGGCATACTCCCAACGAAGGCAAGCGAAGTGCATTTGAGCAGTACAAGTTCAAGACGCTC
>Ga0222647_1000462_pt1 | contig 17284 bp, 13 predicted proteins | sample AntAcemetagen333_FD_179864 | JGI IMG/M metagenome (GOLD analysis project Ga0222647, IMG submission 179864) | Saline water microbial communities from Ace Lake, Antarctica - #333 | ecosystem: Environmental > Aquatic > Non-marine Saline and Alkaline > Saline | place: Antarctica: Ace Lake...
AAATTTGTCCGTAACTTTCGATAAAGTTGTTCATTTGTGTTTAGATGATTGCTAGTCAAATAAATATACGGCTTTTAGTAGCCAAAATGAACAGCTTTTTTCAATATTCTACAAATGCACCACGAGTATTAGTAATGTAAGGATATGCTCCTTACGATTGTCGGACCACCGACGCGGTAATTCTCTGAGAACAAGGCGTAGACAAACTAAAACCTTGCAAATTTCTGCAAAAAAATCAATTATTACCAAAACATCAACACTAGTGATAACACATTAAGTTGTTACTACGTACTTTTAGCAATCATTCAGCAGATATACAAAAGGCTATAATTAAAGTTCAATATATTTAACGTAAAACACATCGTTTCTGTGCGGTTGGCGTCGATGTTCGAGCATTTCTCAGTTGTTTTTTAAAGAAAAAAACTATTTCACTAACGCCTTGTTTAGTAGTAACTTTGACAACCTAATAAGTCAACTATCATATATAGATGAAGCTCGAGCAAATAACAATAAAAGACATTCCTCACTTTGAAGGAGATTTGTATACAGACGAAACCATGCGAACGCTGTACGCTACTGATGCTTCCGCGTACCGTGAACTGCCGATTGCGGTCGCAATTCCTAAAAGCGAAGAAGATATTCAGCGTTTAATCACTTTTGCAAACTATAGCAAGATAACACTTATCCCCCGTGCCGCCGGAACATCGTTGGCGGGTCAGGTTGTGGGAAGTGGAATAGTGATGGATATTTCCAGAACTTTCACTAAAATATTAGAAGTGAACGAATCGGAATCTTGGGTTCGAATGCAACCCGGTGTGATTCGTGACGAGCTAAACGTTTTCCTAGCTAAATACAACTTATTCTTTGGTCCCGAAACCTCAACGGCGAACCGGGCAATGATGGGCGGAATGGTCGGAAATAACTCCTGCGGTTCAAATTCTATAATCTACGGCAGCACCCGAGATCACCTGATGGAAGTCAAGGGATTTCTGAGCGATGGTAGCTACGTTACATTTTCCGATTTAACAAAAGAAGAGTTTCACAACAGATTTAAGGAAGCAAAAAGCAAAAGCGATCCTTCGCTAGAAGATAAGATTTATACCCACATTGGAGAGTTACTTTTCAATGTGGAGAATCAAGAAGAAATTCGTCGTGAGTTTCCGAAACGCTCTGTAAAAAGACGTAACACCGGCTACGCCATTGATGAACTTTTAGAAACCGAGCCATTTACGCCAAACAGCGACCAAAAATTCAGTTTCTGTAAACTTATTGCGGGTTCGGAAGGAACGCTGATGTTTATTACCGAAATCAAACTGCACGTCAACCCACTTCCGCCCGAACATTTAGCCGTTGTCGCCGTTCATTTTGACACGATAGATGAAGCACTCCATGCAAACCTGATTGCCTTAAAATATAATCCTTCAGCGGTTGAACTGATGGATCATTATATATTGGAATGTACCAAAGCCAACCGTAACCAACGGGAAAACCGCTTTTTTGTGCAAGGTGATCCAGGAGCAATTTTGGTGGTAGAGTTATTCGGTGAAAGCCAACTTGAGATTGAGCAAAAAGCCGAAGCAATGGAGCTTGCCATGCGAGCAGACGGATTAGGTTACCATTTTCCCGTAATTTTTGGCGATGACATCAAAAAAGTTTGGACGCTCCGAAAAGCAGGTTTGGGATTACTCTCAAATCTCCCAGGTGACGAAAAAGCTGTTCCTGTAATTGAAGATACTGCCGTGGATGTCAACGACCTGCCACAGTACATCAAGGAATTTAATGAAACCATGCACGCCAAAGGCTTGAATATGGTACATTATGCTCACGCTGGATCTGGAGAGTTACACCTCCGCCCAATTATTAATTTAAAAACGCACGAAGGAAATGCCCTCTTTCGGGAAGTGGCTCAAGATATTTCTACGCTCGTAAAGAAATACAAAGGCTCGTTGTCGGGAGAACATGGCGACGGACGGCTTCGAGCCGAATTTATCAAAGAACAAATTGGAGAAAAAAATTACGAGTTGATTCGGGGGTTGAAGTACACCTGGGATCCAGACAGTATTTTCAACGCTAACAAGATTGTGGATACGCCACCGATGAACGAATCGCTGCGTTATACACCGGGGCAATTATCACCAACTTTCGAAACGGCATTCCGTTATAAGGGGCAAACCGTCTTGCAACACGCCGAGCAATGCAACGGTTCGGGAGATTGCCGGAAAACAGAAATTAGCGGCGGCACCATGTGCCCCAGCTATATGGCAACTCGGAACGAGAAGGATACAACCAGAGCGAGGGCAAACATTTTGCGGGAAGCGTTGACAAACCCAGTTCTGCTTTCGCCGAGCGGTGAAGTGGGAAACAAACGCTTCAATGACAAGCGTGTGAAAGAGGTCATGGATTTATGCTTGGCGTGCAAAGGCTGCAAATCTGAATGCCCGTCAAATGTGGACGTGGCGAAACTCAAAATGGAATTTTTGTATCATTATCAGAAAGCAAACGGCACGCCGCTGCGATCACGGATGGTTGGCAACTTTTCAAAACTTAGCAATATCGCTTCTTACGTCCCTTGGGCGTATAACATGGTCTTCAAAAACGCCCCACTCCGACGGATTGCGAACTCAGTGGTTGGGTTTCACCCCGATCGAACAATACCACTGCTGCATTCCACAACCGTTGAAAAGTGGTTTGGGAAACAACCAAAAAAGACTTCCACGAAAAAGGTCTATCTCTTCTGTGATGAATTCACGAATTATAATGATGTTGAAATCGGAAAAAAGACCGTTGATTTATTTCAGCAGCTCGGTTACGAAGTAATCATTCCAGAACACGACGTTTCGGGAAGAGCTTATTTGTCAAAAGGAATGCTCGATGAAGCGAAACAAATTGCGAACCGCAACGTAGAAATGCTTTCTAAAATCGTGAATGAAGAAATTCCGTTGATTGGAATCGAGCCATCAGCTATCTTGACTTTTCGGGATGAATATCCTGAATTAGTTGACAAATCTCTCGCCGATAAAGCCGTTGAACTAGCGAAAAATGTGTTACTTTTTGACGAATTCATCGTTCGGGAAATGGACGCAAAACGCATCAATCGAAGCCAGTTTAAAGGTGGCAAAAAGCTGATTCGATTGCACGGACATTGCCAACAAAAAGCCGTTGGTTCACTCGTTCCCACAAAAAAAATGTTATCACTTCCTGAGGGTTATAACGTTCAGTTAATTCCAAGCGGATGCTGCGGAATGGCGGGTTCATTTGGGTACGAAAAAGAACATTATGACCTCTCGATGCAAATCGGAGAATTAGTACTTTTCCCAACCGTTCGGGCACAAGAAGAAGACACGATTATCGCCGCTCCTGGTACAAGTTGCCGTCACCAAATCCACGACGGAACGGGTCGAAAAGCATTGCACCCAATTGAAATTTTATGGGAAGCGTTGAAAAAGTAAATCTTCAACGCTACCCATACCACACAAACTATATAATGCCCATTTGGAACTGGCATTTTCACACATTTACTGCAATAATCGAGACAATGCTCACGCTGGAACTTACTACCACCAAAGATGACCGGCCGGTTTTTGTATCGGGTAATTTTTGCAATTGGTATCCTGACTTAAAAGAATTTCAGATGGAAAAGGTTGCTGACGGCAAGTACCGTTTGCAGCTTCCTTCTGATGTACTACTAAAGCATCCTAAAATAGAGTATAAATATACTCGTGGCGGTTGGGACCACACTGAAATTGATCAGTTTGGAAACAAGTCGATTAATCGGGTGACAGAATTATCCGACGATCTGATTGAAGATAAAGTACTTTACTGGCGAAACGCCGGCTCAACGGCATATATCAAACATCTAATGCCCGAAATACGGGTTATAGATGAAGAGTTTGCCATGCCGCAACTCGGTACACATCGGAAAGTAAATATTTTACTACCCACTAACTATAAAGAAGATATCACAAAGAGCTATCCAGTAATATACATGCAGGATGCTCAAAATCTTTTTGGTGATGGCTCACCCTACGGAAACTGGGAAATTGACAAACGGTTATCTCTTCTGAAGAACCAAGGCTTTGGCGATGTTATCGTGGTCGCACTTGACCACGGCGATAAAACTCGGTACGAAGAATATTCACCTTACAAACACCCAAACCGTGGAAAAGGTAATGGAATGCGGTACGCTAACTTCATCGTTCGTAACCTAAAACCGTATATCGACACTCATTTTAGAACTAAACCAGAACGCCAGTTTACGGGTATTGGAGGCAGTTCGATGGGCGGGCTCATTAGCATTTACGCAGGATTTATGTACCCCGAGACTTTCGGGCGTTTAATGGTACTATCGCCTTCGCTTTGGGTATCATCGCGTATCTACTTTGATGCCGTTGAATTCTTCAACCCACTCGATACTAAAATCTACCTGTACGGCGGTGGAAAAGAAAGCGAGTACATGATTCCGAATATCGAAAAGCTGAAGAAAACGATTGAAAGCCAAGGCTTTAATGCTGAAAAAATTCAAATAAAACTTTCACTTGATCCAGCAGGTAAACACGATGAGAAACGCTGGGGCGAAGAATTTCCAAAGGCAATAAAGTGGCTATTTTTTTAAGCAACTTCTCTTCCTCAATAATTGGGTAACTCTGTCATTGTCAGAATTTGAGCATGAAACTTTTCGTATATTTATAAAAAATAGCAAGTAGTAGTAGCTGACAACAACGAAATCGACAATACCGTCTATTCAAAACTTCCACGTAGTTGAGTACTCGCCTATAGATATACTAATGAAAACGCTCATCTGTCCTGATAAATTTAAAGGTTCGCTTACAGCTGTGGAAGTTGCGGAAGCAATTGCAACGGAGTTACCAATAAACTTTCAAAAAACGCTCGTTCCAATGGCAGACGGCGGCGAAGGCTCGCTGGAGGTTATTGCAGATAACTTAGAAGGCAAGTGGATAGATATCACAGTGAATGACCCACTGTTCCGACCTATTACGGCGAGGTACTTTTTGAGCGGAGAAACGGCTTATATCGAAATGGCGAAAGCATCGGGTTATGAATTGTTGACGAATGAAGAACGTGACTGCACTACAACCACTACCTTCGGCACGGGCGAATTTATTAAGGACGCGATAAATCAAGAAGTAAAGTCAATCTACTTATTCATTGGCGGCAGTGCTACGAACGATGGCGGCATCGGAGTAGCAGCAGCATTAGGCTTCGTATTTTTTGACAAATCGGGAAATAAATTATTACCCATCGGTGAAAATTTATCCAAAATCCACGAAATTTATCCTCCGACAAAAGTATTCTCCGAAATTCAATTCACTGTCGTTTGTGATGTGACCAATCCTTTCTACGGTCCAAACGGAGCGGCTCACGTTTACGCCGCTCAAAAGGGAGCAAACGAAAGGCAAATCATTGAACTGGATGAAGGTTTACAAAACCTTGCGGAGGTTATACGACGTCAATTCAATATTGACTTACAAAAAATACCCGGAGCGGGAGCAGCGGGTGGACTCGGCGGCGGAGCAATCGCATTCCTGAACGCAACGGTAAAATCGGGTACAAAAACACTCATCAAAGTAACAGGACTCGAAGAAAAAATTAAGTCAAGTAATTTAGTAATTACTGGAGAAGGAAAGGTTGATACCCAAAGCATTCACGGAAAACTAATCGACGGAATCTGCAAAATAGCTCAAGCCAATGATATTCCGGTTTGGATTATCTGCGGCGTTTGCGAAATTCAAGAAAACGCATTAGCTGAATTAGGCATAACAAATATCATCGAATTAGTAAACGAGAAAACACTTTCAACTTACGCCATTCAAAACGCTAAAGCATTGATTAAAGAACGAATGAAGGCATATTTTAAGAGAATGACCGTCCGTTCGTAACTCCCAAAATTTACCGTCCAAAATCATCCTGAACTCGTACGATATCATCTTCATCCGATGGATTTTCGACATCTTCGTGTTGCCAGATTTCAGCTACAATTCCAAAGCCATCCGTTCCGACTAATCGGTGACGTTCGCCGCATTTGAGTTTCACGATATCACCAATTTTTAAATCCTGTAATTCGTTCTGCTCATCGGTATCAGATTTGATTACACCAGCTACACCGCCAATCAGTTTCCAAATTTCGGAACGGCGGTGGTGATATTGCCACGAAAGCCGTTGCTCAGGTGCTACCACCAAAATTTTGGGACTCAGCTTTCCAAATCCCACGAAATCCTCTACGGAATATTCGGAGAAAAACTTAGTGATAAATTCATCAGATTGACTTTCATCTAGCACAAAAAAACCTCCCCACGGGCGGCTTTGATCGGTAGAGGCGACTTTAAAGCCTAATTCGTTTATAAACTTCTCAACAGTATTAAAAATTTCCGTGTTTGAAGCGGCTTTAGCAACATTAAGCATGGGACTTTTCCGAAATTTGGGGTGTATTTTAAACGACAAATATTCATCTAATTATTGCTTTTTCAAAGCACCTTCACCGAAAATAAATTTCGGTAAAAAATCATATCAGGATAACATATTCGCTTCAACTCTTAAATTTTTTCTCGGCCGCTTTTAAAAGTTTTTCAACCGATACACTATTGGGCATATTATTTAATTGCGTCAACAATTGAAATATCTCCCAAATTAGTAAACAATCTTCTTTACCGTAGTCCTAAATGGGTATAACGGTACGTTCAAATATTTCTTCAAATGTCTGCTCCTTTGTTATTGCTCGCAACTGATTAATTGTAGTTGCATGAACTTAGTTTCTTATAAACCAATTACCAGCTTTTTATCCAGACTTTTAATTTATTAAATTTTAAAAGGGTCATTTTGTGGAGCAGGTAAATGTTGGATTCATTGATTTAGTCACGCTATCGTTTCTAAAGAAACCATTCCGTAAATTTGCTCCTACAAGCAAAGTTAAAACTAAATTCACATCTATGAATATTCAATTAATACCAAGTCTGACAACACAGAATACGGTTATTATTCCGGTCGTAGAAAATGACGCACTCATTTATACTTTAGAAAAAATTGCCGAGATGACGGGAGCCGATGCCACAAATCTTGCAGACGATTTTAAAGCAAAAGTAAAAGAAACCCTTTCTTTTTACGCTAACGCAAAATCATTTAAAAAAGTAATTTTAATCGGTTTAGGGAAGGAACCTAAAACCAGAAAAATCATTGAAACTTTTCGATCATTTTTTTATAAGAACAAGAAGAAGTTAGCGGGCGATGTAGCCATTGATTTAAAGTCTGGCAACACGTCAGACTTAACAGAATACATCGTCAACGGAATTTTTCTGGCCTCGTACGAGATCAGTTTTCTGAGAACCGAAGAGAAGAAAGAAAATGACTTCTATGAGGGGGATAACTTATTAACTCTTGTCTCCAAAGAAAATATTGAGCAAGCAGCACAAAAAGGAAAAGCTACCGCTGATACGCAACGCAATATGTTACAGTTGGTAGATTCTCCCGCCAATTACAAAACGCCGCAGCAAATGGCACAGTATGTCGTTAATTCGGGCGAGCAAAACGGCTTTAAGACAACTATTTATGATGCTGCTCAATGCGAAGAAATAGGATTATATGCTTTACTCGCCGTTGGTCGGGGAAGCATTGATAACCCGCCCGTTTTCATTGTAATGGAATACGACGGAACGACCGAAAAAGGAAAAAACACCATTGGCTTAGTAGGTAAAGGAGTTACGTTTGACACGGGCGGCGTATCGCTCAAGCCAGGCGATAATATGAACTACATGAAATCGGATATGGGTGGAGCTGCCGCCGTAATCGGAACGATAGAGTTACTCGCCAAATTGAAGGCTCCCGTTAAAGTAATTGCTATTGTTCCCGCAACCGAAAACTGCATCGACGGAAAAGCAGTCAAGCCAGGCGATGTGATAAACTCGTACGCCGGAAAAACCATAGAAGTAATAAATACCGACGCGGAAGGGCGATTGATTCTGGCCGACGGATTGAGTTATATGAAGAAGAATTTCAACCCAGATATCATGATTGATCTGGCAACACTCACGGGTAGTGCAGTGCGAGCATTAGGCTTTGGTACGGCGGCATTGATGTCAAATAATGATTCGCTGGTAGAAAACCTTTACAAAGCCGCCGAGCAAACCGACGAAAAAGTATGGAGAATGCCACTTTGGGACGATGAATACAAAGACATGATGAGGTCTGACGTAGCAGACATTATGAACCTTTCAGTTGCTCCAGTGGCGGGTGCAATTACGGCGGCTAAATTCCTCGAATTCTTTATCGACGAACACCCGAATTGGGCACATCTTGATATAGCAGGAGTAGCTTTTGGTGGTTCAGAATACGGAAAAATGAAATCAGGAACGGCTTACGGCGTAAGGTTACTGACGGAGTTTATTTTAAATGAAGGCTAAGATTTAGCGGTTCACCCCGTCAGCAATCAAAGACCCTGACGGCGGTGAAGGTGCTAAAAAAGCTTTTTTACTTTGTTATTAATACTCTCGGAGAACGAAACAGGGTATGGAGTGATTAGATACAGAACTTTTTAAATCATTGAATAACCCCAACGGAGAATATAATCAGGTTAGACGAAAACCGAAGTTGAGATAGAACGGTAGCCTACGGTTTTTATCACTCCCAAAAATTAAGCACAATATTGCAAAGTCTAATTGGCTACTTATACTACCGCGAAACCCCCACTAAAGCCGGAACTTATCACGTATAAATTCCTGAATGTAGCTTTCGTTTGTATCTACTTTCACCTCCTAACATGACGTCTTCCAGAATATCAACGGATTACTATCAAACCCATCACTCAACTCAGCCGAATCAGCTTTAAGCACGCTTTTCCTGCTAATCACCTGAGACGCTATTTCTGCGAAAACTAAATATAAGCTGAGAAGAGGAATAATGCGGAAAGCTTTTTCATAAAGTGCGTCACTTTTTGGTCAATAGTAACACCTAAATATGTCAAAATAGAACCCAGAATCCCGCGATTTTTACTTGATAATTGCAACTGTAAGCCGACTAACGCAGACTTTTTTTCCTTCTTCGTTCGTGATTTCAATTTGCCAGACGTGCGTGCGTCGCCCAACGTGTATCGGCGTCACTTTTCCGTACACCCAACCTTCGGCTACCGAGCGTAAGTGATTGGCGTTGATTTCCAATCCAACTGGACGTTCTAATTTCGGATCTTCCAAACACATGACCGAAGCTACGCTTCCCAAACTTTCGGCAAGAACCACCGAAGCTCCGCCGTGCAGAATTCCGTACGGTTGACGGGTGCGGTGATCAACGGGCATTCGGGCAGTGATAAAATCAGCCCCAATTTCAAGGTACTCAATACCAAGGTGTTCCATCATTGTTCCTTTATCAGACTCCCGTAATTTCTCGATAGTAAAGTGCGTTTTAAACATGATTTTTGTAAATTTGCGGACTATTTTGGGTGGTAAAAAAGCAAAGTTCGTGCTTCCACTTTAAATAATATAATTTTTTCAATGAATCGTACTTTTAAACAACAGATAAGGTTTGGGAAATAAGACAATTTATTTGATTAGACATGGCGAAACTGAATACAATCGCCTTGGAATTGTACAAGGAAGTGGCATAGATTCTTCGTTAAATGATGTGGGAATAGCACAGGCCGATGCTTTTTTTCAAACTTACCAATACGTACCTTTTGATAAAATTTATACCTCATCTTTGAAGCGAACCGTTGAAACGGCACAGCCTTTCATTGACTTAGCAATTCCTCATCAGCGACTCAGCGGACTCAACGAAATTTCGTGGGGCGAAAAAGAAGGAAAGACACCTAATTACAAAGAAGATAAAGAATATGCGGATTTAATAGAAGCGTGGGAAAACGGCAACCTTACAGCATCTGCTCCCGGCGGAGAAAGCCCAGAGCAAGTCGCCGAACGGCAGCAAGAAGTACTGGATATTATATTATCAAATGAGGATGAGGAGCTTATCCTAATCGTTATGCACGGCCGTGCCATGCGGATTTTATTAGCTCAGCTCACTGAGCAACCACTCTCAACGATGGATACGTTTCATCACAGCAATGTATGTCTGTACAAACTCGCTCATGACACTGAATCAGGCAAAACTAAGATAGTCACCGCAAATGACACCAGTCATCTTATCATGGTTCACACTCGATAATCGCCTATCTATTTTACCATTCATCCACCAAAAAACGTTTGTTGGTATAAAGTTTAGCCCTAACATTCAAGTTTTACCGTAGTTTTACGGATTAAGTTCTATTTAGTTGGCGGTTAAATATGTCACAAAAACGCTCGTACTGGATTTATCAACTCATCGGCTGGTCGTTTTATCACTTTTCTGAGTTAATCGGTCTTTTTACCCTTTTCTCCTTTAATCTCGACGGATTTACACTGATGATTGGTAACGCCGTTGTGAATATCATCATGGGCATTACTTTGACCCACGGTTTTCGTTTAATCTATAAAGAGTACGAATGGATAAAATTACCCGTTGGTCAAATGATAATCCGCAGCGGAGCAATGCTACTGCTCATCACATTTATCATGGCGGCGGTTAATATTCCACTTGACGGACAACTCATCAATACCGAAAAAATGAACTGGGCGTTGCGGGACATTGGCTACCTGGTAACGCTCGGCAAACCTGTACTGATTTGGGTTTTAATCTACGTCTTCTACAGTTATACCAACGAACGTAAAAACGATGCCATTGTTCGGATAAAATTACAATCTTCGATCAAAGAAACGGAAGCAAAGGTGCTCCGGGCACAGATGAATCCACACTTTATGTTTAATGCCCTTAACAGCATTCGAGCGTTGATTTTGGAAGACCCATCCCGAGCACAAAAAGGTATAACGCAACTTTCCAATATTTTACGGAGTTCGCTCGTGGCTGACAGACGCACCACCGTTACTCTTAAAGAAGAACTCAAAACTATTGCCGATTATCTCGCATTAGAGAAAGTCCGTTACGAAGAACGGCTGCAAGTAAAATGGGACATCGACGAGCGGACGCTCAATCTCCTCGTTCCCCCTATGATGCTCCAAACTCTCGTCGAAAATGCCATCAAGCACGGTGTTCAAAAAGCGTTACGTTGGGGTTTCGTGGAAATACGGACTTCGCTCGACGCCAAAAATCTAATTATTCTGGTACGGAACACTGGAGAGCTATTGAGTAAAGTAAACAACCACGAAGCTGGAGGTTTTGGGCTGATAAATACCCAACAACGCCTCAACCTTCTCTACGGAGATGACGCCAGCTTTGAAATTAAACAAGAAGATTCAATAACCGTTTGTGCTGAGATATTACTTCCGCTTGGAAAGTTGAGTATCAAGCCAAAAATAGGACCAGTAAATACGAGGAATAACGATATTGTCGAATAATCTCGCCATTCCTCCATAAAATGGTTGAAACAAAACTTCCTTATTCTTATTTAGACCCATTCTAAACAGCTACCTTTGTTGCCGAATCAGGAAAAAATGCGGCACATATACATTCTTATTTTATTGATTATACCTTTCTCTACAATCGCCCAACAAGGCATTTTAAAAGGGAAAGTCATCGCTGTAAATTCCGGAAAACCCGTTGCAGACGTTGCGATTATTCTTAACGACAAAGCGACGCTTAGTTCTACAGACGGCACATTTACCATCGAAAATATAGACTTTGGCACCTACCAACTGTCCGCTCAATTAGTTGGGCAATCTCCCGTAGCTGACACCGTAGTAATCAGTAAAAGTGTTCAAAATATTACGATTCAGCTAACTGAAATATCGACGCTTCTTAACGAAGTAGTTATTGAAGCGAATGCCGTAAAAACGCTTGGCAGTACTCGCTTACGAGCGGTAGAAGGGACAGCGATTTACGAGTCTAAGAAGAATGAGGTAATCGTTTTGAACGATATTACCGCAAACTTAGCAACCAACAACGCCCGCCAAGTCTTTGCCAAAATCACGGGATTAAATATTTGGGAAAGCGACGGTGCTGGACTTCAATTAGGTATTGGCGGACGAGGGCTTTCACCAAACCGCACGGCTAATTTCAACACCCGACAGAACGGCTATGACATCGCCGCCGATGCGTTGGGATATCCTGAAAGTTACTACACGCCGCCCGTTGAAGCACTGGAACGTATTCAAGTAGTTCGGGGAGCGTCATCTTTACAATACGGTACGCAATTTGGCGGAATGCTCAACTTCGTCTTCAAAAAAGGCGGGGAACAAAAGATTCGTTTAACCAGTCGGCAGACCATCGGAAGTTGGGGTTTTCTGGGATCGTTTAATAGTTTGGACGGCACAGTAGGAAAACTAAACTATTACGTATTCTATCAGCACAAACAAGGTAATGGATGGCGGCCAAACTCAGGCTTTACGCAACAAAATATTTTCGGAAAATTCACGTATAATTTTACAGAAAATATTTCTGTAACTGCTGAATATACACACAGCGATTACTTAGCACAACAAGCCGGGGGACTAACAGACGCTTTATTTAGGCAAAACCCAAGGCAATCGCTTCGTGAGCGAAACTGGTTCGATGTAAATTGGAATACAGCCTCCCTCTCATTAGACTGGAAACTAACCGATCGCACTTTGCTGAATGTCAGAAACTTTGGATTGCTTTCAAGCCGGTCTTCGCTTGGAAATTTAGAGCGTATTAACGTAGCAGATTTAGGAGGAAACCGTACTCTAATTGACGGGAATTTTGAAAATATCGCCAACGAAACCCGTTTAATCCACCGCTACGATTTAGGGAAAAGTTATGGCATTTTCCTAATTGGATCACGATTTTATCGGGGAAATACTACCGCTGTTCAGGGCGATGGTTCGGCAAATAGTAATGCAGACTTTCGTTTCCTGAACCCCAAAAATGTAGAAAACTCTGATTATAATTTCCCGAATCAAAACGTTGCATTTTTCATAGAAAACATCTTTAATATTTCAGATAAGTTTAGCGTTACGCCGGGCATTCGCTTGGAAAGTATCCGAACGGAAGCAAACGGCTATTTCCGGCAGCGGGTTATTGATTTTGCGGGAAACGTTGTAGCTGATAACCGGATTGATGAAACGCTCGAACGTAACCGTTCATTCTTTATCGGTGGCATTGGAGCAACTTACCGCCCGAGCGAAAAGACGGAGATTTACGGAAATATTTCGCAGAACTACCGAGCCATTAATTTTACAGATTTAAGGGTTATAAACCCTAATTTCTCCGTTGATCCGAATATTCAGGATGAACGTGGTTTCTCCGCTGACTTGGGTATTCGCGGTAACGACAGCGACATTTATAATTTTGACATGACGCTGTTTTACATTGCGTACAAAGACCGCATCGGACAGATTTTACAGGCTGACCGCCCACCACTTTTCCTTGATTATCGCTTTCGTACGAATGTTTCAGATGCCCGTAATATTGGAATTGAAGCATTTGGGGAAGTAAACTTTCTAAAATTATGGAATCCGCAATCAAAACGAACGCTCTCATTATTTGTGAACGGAGCGGTAGTTGATGCCCGTTACATAAACTCTCAGGAGGCATCCGTCAGGAATAAAAAAGTAGAAATGGTGCCACCGATTATGCTACGTACCGGTTTGAGTTTTCGGGAGAAGAGTTTTACGGCTACGCTACAACTTTCTCATACCGGCAAACATTTTACCGACGCCACAAACGCTGTCCGTACCGCAACCGCTGTGGAAGGTATTATTCCCGCTTACCAGATTGTCGATTTATCAGCGAGTTATCAATGGAAAAAGCTGAGATTTGAAGGCAGCATCAACAATTTGCTGAATCAGGCGTATTTCACCCGCCGAGCGGAAGCTTACCCAGGCCCTGGAATTATTCCCGCCGACGGGCGTGGTTTCTACGGAACGTTGCAACTTCAACTATAAGTTTTGCTCCTAATAATTTCCCGCCGTCAGGATTATTTACCGCTGACAGGGTTTTGGTTTTATGCACCCTTCTGACAATCAAAGGTCTCGGAAGCGGTACAACCTCGACGACAGAACATTAATATTAACCGCCGTCAGGGTACCACTAACGGGATTTTGCTTAAATGTCCTTCATACTCAAAGCAATTCGCTTTCGATTAGCATCTACTTCCATCACTTTGACTTTAACTTTTTGATGAACAGCCACCACTTCGCTCGCGTCTTTCACAAATTTATTAGCAAGTTGTGAAATGTGGACTAAACCGTCTTGGTGAACTCCCACATCCACAAAACAGCCAAAAGCTGTAATATTTGTCACGATTCCGGGCAATACCATGCCCACGTGTAGATCCTCTATTTTATGTACGTCAGCAAATGCAAACTCTTCCAGAGCTTCCCGTGGGTCACGTCCGGGCTTTTCAAGTTCATTCAGGATGTCCGTTAGCGTTGGTAAACCAATAGTCGCAGTTACATATTTTTTCAGATCAACGCTTTTACGCAGTGATTGGCTTTCAATTAATTGTGGAACGGACACGCCTAAGTCTTTTGCCATTTGTTCAACCACAGCGTAACTCTCGGGATGCACAGCTGAGTTATCTAACGGATTCTTAGCTCCGTTTATCCGTAAAAACCCTGCTGCTTGCTCAAAGGCTTTTGCTCCCAATCGGGGTACTTTCTTTAACTCATTACGGGATTTGAATTTGCCTATCTCCTGACGGTAATCCACCACGTTTTGAGCCAATGTAGGACCAAGGCCTGAGACGTATGTCAACAAGTGTTTACTAGCGGTATTCAGCTCCACTCCCACCGAGTTTACGCAACTTTCTACTACGCGGTCAAGACTTTCTTTGAGCATTTTCTGCTCTACATCGTGTTGGTATTGCCCAACACCGATACTCTTGGGGTCTATTTTTACTAATTCAGCCAACGGATCCATCAATCTCCTACCAATAGATATCGCTCCCCGAACGGTTACATCCTTATTCGGAAATTCTTCGCGAGCTACCATTGAAGCCGAATAAATAGAGGCTCCCTGCTCGCTAACTACGTGAATGGGTAAGTTTGATAAACTCGCAATTCCCCGAATAAAGCTTTCGGTTTCCCGACTTGCCGTTCCGTTCCCGATGGCAATCGCTTCAATTTTATAATCGTCCACTATTTTACGAAGGACGCCTTCAGCTTCCTGTTGGCGATGCGTTAGAAAAATAACAGTATCGTGCAGTAAATCACCTTGTTGGCTAATAACCACAGTTTTACAACCCGTCCGAAAACCGGGATCAATAGCGAGTACCCGCTTCTGTCCGAGCGGCGAGGACAATAATAATTGTCGTAGATTTATGTTGAAAATTTCGATGGCGGCGGTGTCAGCTTTTTCTTTAGCAAATTTTGCAAACTCATTCTCTACGCTCGAAGAGAGCAATCGTTTGTAAGCATCTTCCAAAGCATCAGCAACCTGATCTTTGCATTCGGGCATTCCTTGCAGGTAAATTCTATCCAAAGAGTTTAACGCTCGTTCATCTTCAACTACCATTTTTACCTTCAGAAAACCTTCATTTTCCCCGCGTCGGATTGCCAATAACCTATGTGAGGGAATCCGTTTTAATTCTTCTGAATAATCGAAATAGTCTTTAAACTTCTCTCCTTCTTGCTGCTTCCCTTTTTTCACTTTGGAAGTAACTATGGCAGTTTTTTCAAATACGTTCCGCACTACATTTCTTGCTTGAATATCTTCATTTATCCATTCGGCAATAATGTCTCTGGCTCCCTGTAACGCTTCATCGGTTGATATTACGTCTTTATTCAGAAAACGCTTCGCGAGATTTTGAACACCCCGCTCACGCTGTTCAAAAATTGTTTTAGCAAGCGGCTCTAACCCCTTTTCAACGGCAATGCTTGCTCGGGTTTTACGTTTCTGCTTATAGGGCAGGTAAATATCTTCTAATTCGGGAGACAACAAAGCCTGGTTTAGTTTTTTCAACAAAGCATCGGTCAGTTTTCCCTGCTCATCAATTGATTTGATAATTGCTTCGCGGCGTTTGTCGGCTTCGGTGAGTTTTTCAAAAAGTGACTTTACATCAGCAAGCTGCACTTCGTCTAAACCTCCCGTTACTTCTTTTCGGTAACGAGCCACAAATGGCAGTGTAGCACCGTCTTTAAACAAATCGATGGTATTCTTAACACTTTGTTCACTTACGCCAACGGTTTGGCTGATATATTGAATCTGTTGGTTAGTCATTTTTAAAGTTGGGGGCGAAATTAAGGTTATGAGCAAAAAAATGACCTCCTAGCTCAGGAAGTCATTTCTAAAAAAATCAATTTATTGATTATCAATTAGATATCAACGTATAAGTATTCGTCGTGCCACCAGTTTTAGCGTAAGCTGTTCCTACGATAACCATTTCCGAAGCATCGTCAGCGATTGATTGAATGGTATATTCTAAACTTCCGCCCGTACCTGTTGGCTCCGGAGAAAGGTTATTTAATATTAAACGAGTATCACTTGGGACTTCGTAGTTTCCTGAAAACGTGGTTCCTTCTACTTCTGTAAGGCGGACGTTGGGGGCAGAATCTAAGTTTAAGCTATAATTTGCGTAGCCGGGGCTTGCATTATTTGCATTTCCGCGACTAAAGACAATGGTACTTCCGTGCTTCACAATGCGTGCTGACCACGTTTTTGCTACTCGCTCCGAAACCGGAGGAATTTTTTCTTGACAACCTGAAACAAAAACGGCTGTAACCACAAACAACGTAACTATAGATAATATCTTCTTCATGAATATAAACGTTATGAGATTTATTCTTCGGTATGTCAAATATACACAATAATACTTACGATAATAAAACGGGAAAAGTAATTTTGTGATGCAGACAGTAGAATAACGTACTCAACTGCAAAATGTTCTTCTCGAGAATTAAATCTTACGAATCAAAATTTTGAAACAATATACCGTGCAACAGTTAGCTCTCAGAAATGGGCAGGATAAAGATGACATCTGGATAGCTTATCAAGGCATCATTTATGACGTGACCGAGTCTCGACTTTGGAGAAACGGCAAACATTACGAACATTGGGCGGGTCAGGACCTCACGAAAGAATTAGAAGACGGACCGCACACAGCTTCAGTTTTTGAAAAATTTAAAGTTATTGGAGAATTATCCTGATGTCGGAAAATGTTGAATGGGCGAATGGAGTCTACATTAGTCAGGTTCTTACATTTATTAATTCAACCTTAGAGTATGTTTTGGATTTATAGTTTATTGACAATAAAGGAGATAAAGGCTATTTGTAACATCGCTTCTGCCGATAATATTGTTTTTTCTACATCCCGGAACAACCTTCGCCTGAAATTGAG
>Ga0222647_1000463_pt1 | contig 17268 bp, 15 predicted proteins | sample AntAcemetagen333_FD_179864 | JGI IMG/M metagenome (GOLD analysis project Ga0222647, IMG submission 179864) | Saline water microbial communities from Ace Lake, Antarctica - #333 | ecosystem: Environmental > Aquatic > Non-marine Saline and Alkaline > Saline | place: Antarctica: Ace Lake...
GGATCCACCGCACAGTGTTTCAATCTGCGCGAAGCACACACATAAGCTTACTCACATGAACACGCATTCAAATCTAGCATGCAAGCATGTGATGTATGCACGCACATGAATGCATGCATGCAAAACTACACATTCTCTGTACGTCTGTGTCTCTCTCTGTTTGTATTTGTCTGTTTTCTGTGTGTCCAATTCGCACGCACATCCATTCACACACACACGAACGTACGCCTTAGATACGCGCATTGCATGCAAGCATGCAAGTGCACGAAAATATTTGCTAACTTTTCTTCTCGGTTTCCCTTCTCCTTGCGTTGGGTGTTTCTTTCTTTCTGATCCTTGTCCTCTCGCCTGCAGGCACATATCATCACACACACGTCCAACATATCTGTATGTCTGTGTGTGGGTGTGTATTGAAGTTTGTGTGTGTGCGTGCGTTTCTGTTTTAGTGTGCGTGTGTGCGTGTGTAGAGAGGGAGAGTAACAAATCAAGAAATAGTGTGTACGGGATAATTAAAGAATTGGAGTGTGCACATGTGTGTGTGTTTGTATGTGTGCGTGTGTTTGTCGAAGTGTGTGTGTCGGCGTGTGGGTGTCTGTGCGTGTTTGTATGTGTGTGTGTGTTTGTGTGCGCACGCATGCATGTGTGTGCAGGTTTGCAAGTGTGCGTGTGTACACGGGTGTGTGGGTTTGTTCACGATTGGTCGTGGACGCGCGGAAGGGGAAGATCGAGGAAGAGAGAGTCTGTGTGCGTGATCTGTCTCTCAGCAATATGCACGCAAATGCTTTCATACGTTGACTCCGTAGGTGCATGCCATGCATTTGTTGCATGCAGGCATTCCAGCATGCAAATAATACTCTCCCCCTCTTGTTCTCGCTTGTTTGTCTATTTCTCTCTCTCTCTCTCTCACTGTCTTTCTGACACTCTCTCTCCCTCCCTCGCTCTCTCTTCCTCTCTCTCTCTCTCTCTCGCTTCCTTTCCCCCCCTCGTATTCCTTTGCTGTCTCAGTCCCTTCAAATGCTTTCTTGCACAGACTCTTACTTGTTATTTTACACCTACACATGCATGAATTGCATCTGTGATCTATCCACGAGTGTACCAGCTGGTGTTCTTTTCTGTATGTTTGTGTGTGTGTGAAGGTACACTCTCTAGCCCGGATCCTCCTCACAGTGTTTCAATCTGCGCGAAGCACACACATATGCTTACTCACATGAACACGCATGCAAGCCTAGCATGCAAGCATTTGATGTATGCATGAACATGCACGCATGAATGCAAAAACACCTATTCTCTGTATGTCTATGTCTCTCTCTGATTGTGTGCGTCTATGTTTTTTTTGTGAATTTTTGCACACACATGCATTCACGCGCACACAAATGCACGCAATGCATCCATGCAAGTGCACCAAAGTACACACTTCCTTTCTCTCTCGCTCTCTTTTTTTCATTCATTTGGGCTCTCTTCTTTCTCTTCCTTGTTTTCTCACCTGCAGGCACATCTCATCACACACACGTGCAACATATCTGTATGTCTGTGTGTGGGTGTGTATTTGTGTTTTGAATTGTTTGTGTGTGTGTTTGTTCTGTTTTAGTGTGCGTGCTTGCGTGTGTAGAGAGGGAGAGTAACAAACAAAAAAATAGTGTGTACGTGATAATCTAAGAATTGGAGTGTGCACGTGTGTGTGTGTATTTATGTGTTTGTGTGTGTGTTGGTGTGAGTGTGTCTGCGTGTGGGTGCTGTGGCGTATTTGTATGCGTGTGTGTGTATTTGTGTGTGTGTGCATGCAATTGTGTGTAAGTGTGTGCAAGTGTGTGCAAGAGTAGTGCGTGTGTGCGTGCGTGGGTGGGTATGTTCACGTTTGGACGTACGTGTGCCAAGATTAACCATGAGAATGAGAAATTCTTTGTTCGTATTCTGTCTTTCAGCTTGCATATGTACCTGCAAATGCTTTCATACGCATCCCTTTTTTCGCAAACTTCTGTCTGTTGCCCACACAAACATCCCGCATGCCATGCACATGCTGAATGTTTCAGCATGGTCAGTTGGGCCTGGGCAACAAAGAGGACAGGCCTGTTCCCGTGCATGTGGGGGTAGAAGCGGTTTCACACACGCACATGTACACGCCTGCACACACACCAACACACACACACACAAACACACTCATACACACACACACCCTTTCATACTCACAAACATACACACTCACACTCACACACACGCATAGGTACAGAAGCACACACACATACACGCGCACACGCACACACAAACGTTTTATCCGACCAAGTTTGGAGTGTGGAAATACAACACGTTCCATCTGTCTAGTTTGGGGTTTGTTTCAAAATACAGGTTCCTGAGTGTCTTTCAATATCCACACGTTGCCTACACTTGGCATCACAACCATACAGTCACTTCCACATGCAACTGTGAACTGTTTGTGGACAAATTCAAAGTCAAAACGCGGTGAGAACACGATATGCAGTGATGGCATCAACAGGTAACATACACTCAAACATGCGCAAATAAGCAAGCATTCATGCACCCACGTGTGAATGGCATGCACACATATGTTTGTGAGTAACAGAGAGGAGTGGGAGAGTGAAGTTGTGCGTGTGAATGCATTTGAGTGTATATGCACACTGAGTGACAGAACACACCACCATTCCTTTTCTCTCTCTCTATCTCTCTTCTCTCCCTCTTGCACACGAAACAGGAGAAGAACAAAAGAGAGATGTAGAGAAAACTACAGAGAAAGGATGCCAGTGTGCTCATGCTGGAATGGATACAAAGTGCGCATGGCCTCTATGTATGTGTGTGTGTAACAGAAATGAGTGTGAGAGAAATGTTGTGCACGTGAAAGCTTTGGCGTGCATTTGCAAGCTGAACGACAGAATAGGCACAAACACACTGCCTCCCTCTGTCTCTCTCGCAAACTCACGGACACAAATGCACACACCCGCACAAATGCACACACACACGCCTATATATGCACACTTTGCACACATACGCACATACACTTATAAAAACTCACAAAATCATGCACATCTTCCTGCAGACGAATACACACACATAAACACACGCACCCAATTACACACATGCACGTTTAAACTCCGGTGCTGACATTATCACCTACACACTATATCTCTTTTTCTCGCTCTGTCTTTATGAACCCACATGCACACACGCACAAATATACAAAGTCGCTCACGCACACTGAATTAAGAACCTTGAAGAGAGAAAGAGGGATTGAGACAGAGAAACAAAGACAGAGGGTATGCTCCAGGATAAAATGCATGAGCATGTATGCATCCAACGTGTGCATGGCATGCATGCATCTGTGTGTGGGTAATTGAGAAATATTTCAGAGAGCAGCTGTGTGTGTAAATGTTTTTGCGTATAATGTGCAAGCTGAGAGACACAGCACACATGCACTTTTTTGCTCGCTGTCTTTCTGTCTCTCTCTGTCTCTTGCACACACACAAACACATATGCAGCAAGACAGATAGTGTGTGTTGATATGATTTGTTATCATCTTGCTTTTGGACGCATTTGCACGCACAACGTTGCACTCACAACTTCTCTCTCAAACTCCTCTCTGTGTATATGCAAGCTGTGAGATATACAATACAATCTCACAAACATTTTCTCTCTCACTTTTTCTTTCTTGCACACTCACAACCACACATGGGCACGCATGCACACACGCGCGTACCTGAATACACATATGCAAACACATTCATTCAAATTCAAACACACACACACACGCATCTCAACACACGCAAAAACAGACGAAAACAAGTCAGAGAAAGGGGCAGAAAAAGCGAGAAGAAAGAAGAGAGAAAGAACGAAAACATTATGCATGTGCATTCTGGTATGCGTGCATCCAAGGAGTGCATGGCATGCGTGCATGTGTGTCTGGATAACAGATAAGAGTGTGAAAAAGAAGGTGTTCGCATGAGTGTATGTATGCAATCTGAGAGATAGAACATGCACACAGACTCTCTCTCTCTCGCTCTTTCTCTCTCACACGCGTACGAACACACGTGCAACAATCGCACACCCACGTTCACACGCACACTCTTTCACGCTCGCAGACTTGCATACATACGCACAAAAATGCACGCATACGCATACAAAACCTCACAACCACCCACACGCAGACGCACGCACACACACACACACACACACATATAAACATGCACACACACGTTGACACTGAAACTTTCACATTATCATGTACACACATTTTGTTTTTAACTCTCCCTCTCTACACATGCACGCGTGCACACTGAAACATAGAGACACACACATGATTTGCCTGCCAGCAGCGTCAGGACGAGCCTGTTTGGCCGGGCGTTGTGGCTCAGTCATAGGCATTCCCCCACGTCGAAATCACGCTCTCTGCCTCCACAGCCAGACTATGAGATCCACTGGTAGGCAGTCGGCATCATGACGATCTGCGCCCCTTCAAACAGCTCCCCTACCAAGAGCGTCAGCACGTGCTGGTCTGCTGTGTCGCAAAGGCCTAGTCAATCAATGTCTCCGCTTCCGCGGCTTCTCGCATCACCCCCTTCCTTCACGATGTTCGTGAGGCCTTATGCACTAGCCAAGTGTGTGGACAAATGTGCATCAACACCTGATGGGTGTCTTGCAGCGGGCTGGTACATGCAGGTTTGACCTAGCACAGAACAGTTTGCAGCCTGCGTGCCAGTGCACACCGCTCTACTTGCTGTTGGCAGCACGGCCCCCAGATGCATAAGCAGCGCCTGGCAAGTATGTTCGCGCGTGCGTATTTGTGCACGTTTGTGTGTTGGATACAGACAGAGATGGAATTGTTTCACACGTACATATGCGGAGTACCAAATATACACACGCTCGCACACATTTACACACACGTGCACACACATATGTACATGTACACCTTTTATGTCTGAGTGGGTGAAGGTGTGTACCCGTGTTGCATTAGTTTCTGTGTTATTGCAAAGTTGTGTGCAAATCCGACACAGAAACAGACACAGTCACAGATATAGACTAAGAACGGACACAGAAAAAGACACAGACGCAGACACGACATTTACCCAGACTCAAGTTGTTTGTGTTGTACCTCCACCTCCCGCAGATTCGTCAAGAAAAGTTCTGAGAACATGGTCAACAGGACGCGGTCGCTCCGCCTGCCCCACAGTATTGAGATTGTGCACTAGAATGTCCGGGCAAAGGAGGGGCTGCAGTATTGTTGCCACCCGTGGGACCTTCAGCAGTTATTTAGCCCAAGGGTGCCCGTGCAAAGTCATGTTCACAGGGTTGTGGCCACTGATTTGCTTTTCAATGATGAGTCCGCTCGTACTGTGCATTCAACGGCTGCAATGGGTGCTGCTCAAGGTGATTTCGCTGCTGGATGTATTTGTGTGTGTACGTGTATGTATGATGTACTTGTGTGGGTGTGTCTGTATGTATTTACGTATCTCTTTAGTGGGGTGTTGTGCGCCTGGACCTGTGCGGCCGTGTGCATGTTTGAGTGATTGTATGTATGTCTGTGTATATGTGTGTATATTTGTTCGTGTGTGTGTGCTTAGGATGGCTTCTCGAGAAGATATAGGAAACACATCAGTGTTGACTCAGATCCCAAGAAATCATGGAACCATTACGTAGATATATCAAAACATCATTTGGTGTCGACATTATTGTGGTTCTTTCTCCTTTCTCATGTCATACGTCTATTTCTGTCTTTGTCTCTCTCTTTGTACTTTTGTGCCTTTTTTTGTTCTCACTCTCTTTCAAATGATGTGTTGGATGGTGTAAGGGTATGTGTGCGCGTGAGTGTTTGGGTGCGATATTGCGCAAGCTTTTACTTGTGCTTGTGTTTTTTTTTTGTACTGTCGCGTTCTCAATTGGTCTCTCGGTATTTCCTGCCGATTCTTTCATTCTGTTTCTTTCTGGTTCTCCTTCCGCATCTATGCACAGTCAGTAACAATGAGAATCCAATAGACTAATTTTGATTGCGGGGTTGAACAATTCATAAGGGAGCATTTGTACCTGGATTGCTCCCTTGTGGATTAGAGTAAAGTCAAAAGCTCGAATTGCTTATGTCCCGACCACGAGCTCACATTTAGTACGAAAAATCAGCAGTCAAAATCAATCTATAACAAACAACTGTCACTACACACATACTCAACAGTATTTCAACACTATTCCTTTCGCGAAAGTTATTTCTTCGGTGACTATTTATTGAATGAGCTTATGAATACCGTTTGTGCGCTATCCTAGTGTGTGAAAGCACGAATGTGTTACTGTGTGTGTGTATGCGTATTTTTCGTTTTCTATGCGTGTGCGTATTGCTCATGTGTGTTTGTGCGAGAGTGTGAATGTGTTTTGTGATGTTTATGAATCAAGTGTCAGAAATTGCCCATGTGGGTTCGTTGAAGATCAAGTGTTTGTGTTGACATGTACTTGTCTCTATCTGTGTACTTTATGTTCGTTTTTATGTTTGGGTCTGTATCCATATTTTTTCATGTGTACCACAAATGTTTTTGAGAGTTTTTAACCCCAATACAACAAACAGATGAGAGCCAGAGCAACACAGGAAGAGATAGACATCAAGAAAAAGAAAGAGAGAGAGAGACACTGAGAGACAGATATCGGGGAACAGCGATTGAGAGAGACAAGAAAAGAGCGAGGGGGAACAACAGACACGCAAAGAAAAAAAGAGAAGGATAGAGTGAAAGTAAGAGAGAGGAAGAGAGAGAGAGAGAGAAGGAGAGAGTTTGCGAGTACGCGCGAAAGAAGAGAGAGAGAGAGAGAGAGAGTGTTGCGGGACCTGAGAGGGAGAGAGAGCGAGGGAAGTAGAGAGACAGAGAGCGATGGGGAGAGAGGGCTACAGACACATACAAAGAGAGCGAGACAGAGAAAGTGAGACAGGAATGGGGGAAGAGAAAGACTTATATATACAAATATATGTGTTTGTTCGTTTGTTAGTGTGTTTGCGTGTGCGTGTCATGATCTGACCTACTCTCGAACAACCGCATTTGAATCAATCACATGAAGGTTCATATGGATACCAGCGATGGACAGACAGAGAGAGACATACAAGAGAACGTACATGTGCATATGTGTGCAAGAGAGAGAGGACCTGCCGTATTTGCAGAAATCGCACCTGTAAGTGACTTGTGCATGTGCGAGAGGCTCTCTTTTCCTTGCTCTCTCATGCGCTCGGAATTTGTTTTCATCGCTCTTCTCTTCGCCTTGTCTCTCTCCGTCTATCTGTTGCCTTCCCTTTCTTCTCCCCTGTCTTCAACTGGTGGAATGGGCCTATTTGAATAACCAAGCAATCTCGGATCGCTATCGTAGCACACACCGAAACACAATCACACGAACACACACACAAACACACACACACGCACACGCACACACACACAAACAGCTCTTCTGATGTTAGACTGAAGCGTGCAGCTATTGCAGCTCCATTAGCAGGTCTGCCTGTGATGAGTTGAAGACCGTAGTATGTGTCTAGGTTTTTGTTGCCTGGAAGGTCATGAGGCTGGTTGCACCATTACCTACCACCGTGAAATCACGTTCGTCCAGGAGCGACGCTCCAATAGCGACGCTCTGGAGCGTTTTTAGACACACACGCACACAAACACACACAAACACAAACATATACACACACACACACACACGCACAAACCCACACACAAACATAAACACTCACACACAGAAACAAACACAACCTCTCGTACTTTTGCTCGCTCTCACACACACACATACACATACAAACATATGCACACACACACACACACACACACACACACACACACAAACACAAACAAACACACACACATACACATAATCAGTCACATACATACACCCACACAAGCAAACACACCACAAACACACACACAAAAAAGCACACACACACACACACACACACACATACACAGACAAACTCACACACACACACAAACACACACCGAAACACACACGCACGAACACACACACAAACACACACACACGCACACACAACTCTTCTGATGTCAGACTGAAGCGTGCAGCTATTGCAGCTCCATTAGCAGGTCTGCCTGTGATGAGTTGAAGACCGTAACATGTGCCTAGGTTTTTGTTGCCTGGAAGGTGACAGCAACGATTTTGCTTTTACCACGTTTTTGGCTGAGTGATTGTTTCCCGCGTTTTTGTCAGGTAATGTTTTCCCTCATTTTTACTTGTTAGACGATGAAGTCTGAAGGAAGTATTGATACACGACCAAAATAAGTAATTCGTTGAAGGTGACAGCAACGAAAACGTGTGATTTTTTCATTTTTATTGTTCAAACAATGAAGTCTCAAGGAAGTACTGATACACGACCAAAATAAGCGAGCAAAAAAATTGAGGGAAAATTACAAAGGCGTGCGTCTCTTCGTCGTGAAGATTGCCTTTCGATGCCGAAAGGAGTATATGCCCGTGTTCAGCGTGAGAATCCTCAAAGAAACAGAGGAGGTGGATTTAAAAGCACAGGGTACAGAGAACATGGTCTGACAATACTTCTGCAGCTGGTGCAAGCATTGGTTTTGGACGGGATGCATCGAGTTCAAGTTGATAATGGCGAATCTGCATTTGCAAAGGTTTATCAGCAATGCACTTGCAACAAGATTTGTTTGATTTACCCTGGCGAAGACATGGCAGCGGACGTTATCCCCATTTGTGCCTGTCAAGCTGTCAGCAACGAGGCAGTGATTCAGGAATGCCAAAAACTCAATCTGTTAAGCTGCATTCCAAGCACGGTTGGAATTGAATTCCAACGTGTGGCTCTCTGGCAATACCATTCTGTCCAAGCAAACTTTGCGAAGTTTGAAAGTCAGCAGTCTGCATCTTCCCAAGAACGCAAGATTCCACGTGCTGGATATGTGACAAAAAATGCCAAGAACCTGGCCAGACAACGTGAAATGAATGACACAAAACCGCTTCGACGATTTCAGACAAGTAGAAGGCAAGAAGATACAGGTCCAGCAATCAGTGAATTTGCTTGGGATGATGACGACAACACCGGATCGCATGCCACAACGGATGATCAAGAGGGCATCCTGCAAGGATCCAATGATGCGGTGACATCACGACAACGAATTGCATTTATTGAACACCTTGGGGAATGTTTCGACAATGAGATGCCTCCGCATATCAAGAAAACAGAATCTGAGATTTGGTTTTGCTTGCCCACAACAGTGCCTCGATTCGTAGAGATTCCAAATGGGGCTGGCTCCTTACAAACTAAAGTTGTGTATGACTATATATCTGAAAAGGTCATTTTCATTCAATTTTCCACGATTGGGAAATTTGTTTGTTCGAAATGCCATCAGACTGGTAAGATAAACTTCCCCAAGAGCATCCCTAATTCAAAGTATGTAGATATGATTGAAGAACACTCGAACCCATGTCAGTGTTGCTCGGCTTTCCTGGATTATATCCGACAAATTTACCCCACCCTACAGTATGCGGATGATTCAAGTGTTCTCGAGTATGTTATGAACCATTCTGGTCCATACACAGGTCATATTTGATTTATGTATGATTGTTATTGTGAGTGCATACAATTGCTATACGCCAAAAAACACACAAACACATGCTCTCTCTTACTGATTTTTTTAGTCGCTGTGCAAACTGCAAAGCTCAGTACAATACCTAACCACACACAACAATCGCATTTTCCTCCACGCTCTATGAAACTGACCAATACGTTATGTGCAGCCTGCATCAATCTTGCCAACGAAGGCGGGAATTCAACAAACGAATCACTGAGTGGGATCAAAACTGGAAACAACCCTCTTTTCTGCATCTATCAGGTTTTTTGTTAAATACCACACATATTATTTTCATATGTTATGAGTGCTACTTGGTGTATAATCTTGGAGATTGGAGTCAAGTATATAGATTTCTTTGAATCGAGTAGAATCAAGAACAATTGTTTACCCTGAGCAGGTTGGCGAGTTTGGGACGTCGGATTGTGGTTTCGTAGTTCGTAAGAGTACAGGAGGGTACAAATGTACAACCTGTAGCTCAGACCAATGTTCGCACAAAACAGTGAGTCCAAAAAATCTTTTAAATCGTGTGCTTCCATTGAACATGTACATGTTTCGCATATCACAACTACATTTGGAATTTTTTGTAGACAGTTGATATAGCATTTAATTTATATTTATTGTACTATACTGTGTACGAGCATGATTTTAAGTGTACATTTGAATTTACAGCGTGCAAGTTTTTCAAAACGAGAACCACAGCCGCTGCACAAGAAGAGGATGGATACCGAAACCTTTCAAAAACAAATGGAAAGATTACTGCTGGACACAGATAAAAGAAGACTCTCATGCGAGTCTAAGAAGCCAATCCCAGATGTTATTTTCACAGAGAAGGACCGCGGACGCCTAAGGACTTTGCCGCCAGAGCTGCAGAAAGAATTTCTTGGCGAAAACGGAACATATTCTGAACTCCAGCAAAATGCCATAAACAGTCGCAGGCTACGTGGCGACCAAAAGCATCAAGACTGGTTTGGACTACGGGAATTTGAAAGCGAAAAAGAAGGAATTTGTTTTGCTTTGCACGATCAGGTAGACCTCAATCTTGTGAAGGAAGAAAGGCAGCACTTTGGAGCACTTTTTTTGGCTGGTAGTGTAGCTGCAGTGACAATACGAGGACACCTAGATGAAACGGGTAATCTAATACCGTATGATGGTAACGATGACTGCATTATCAACATGGGACTGGTAGCTGGCAACATAACTCATCGAGCACACATTTTGTTCGGCTGGGAGGTTATACAAGAGTTTTTCATAGCCATTTCGACATCCCCAACTAACTTTCTGCGTTTTTTTGAGACCAAAATTCACACGTGGTGCGAAGGTATTCGTCGGCACATTGGTAAAATATTTTCTGCATTGCGTTGTTTTGGTGAATTCTTGACAATAATGTTTTTCTCAGTCGCAAAGCACACTACAGACTGCTGATGTTGTTAGGTATTCTTGCTTGAGAGAATGTATTTGACATCATTTCTGAGCATGTTTGACTACTTGTGTTGTGGAATTTCATTTCAGGTCTCGCGTCCAGGTTTCCAATGCTCTTCGAAGGATTGCGTTTTGGCCCCAAGGGATTAGAAGATGAGTTTTACCGATCTTTATACGATGCATTTCGCAACGCTTGTCTTGACTATAAGAACTTGATGGCCGTAAACTGGGATGCTTGTTTTACTTGCACGTGTACATTCAAGGAAAGGGGACCTTGTCAAATTATTTACGACAATGCCTGTAATTTGATCAACTGGGTATCTTACATACACATCTCACATACACACATACTGCAATCCCATTCAGAATGTTAACAGATCCCATGTACCAAATGAGTGCACAATCTCAAGACGTCCTTGGCATCATATTTCGGATTTGATTTTTGAAACATTGGTGTTTTCTCGTTAAAAACATTCCTTCAACTCTATTTAGTTGTGGAGCACACTGATGCATGTATATTTGACCAATAACATGCCTTCAACTGTATTCATTTGTCGAGCGCACTGATGCATGTATATTTGACCAATGTCAGGTGTGTCAAAGGGACCCAAGTTGGTTGAAGGACAACCAAGCACATGTGGATGGGTTCTTGATTTTTAGTCTTCTCTTCCAACACTGAAATTTGAATTTTTTGTGTTTCGCAACCGATTTTTGATCTTGTATTTCATGCTGAATTTTCTCTATTAATTGTACTGCAATCGATGTATTTGAGTTGTTAATCAAGACAGCGTCCATGATCATGTACAAGCTGACATCATATATCATTTCCCTGTGACGCAGATTTCACCATGGGGTAACCAAAAAAAAACGCCACAAGAATTGTTCACCAGGATCATGCATCTGTGACTTGGAATCATCGTATAATGTTGGAGCAAATGCTAGTCTTGCCGAACAAAAAAATTCAAAGAATGCAATGCTCGCGGCGGTTTTACCACATGTCTCGCAGGCTGCGGCACATGATTTGACGCAAATACATTCAAAGATGATAAATCAACGACAAAAGCTTGATAACATGTGCGCCCAGCAAATATCACGCACAACACGGCAGCCGGATGACCAGCCCACTTATGTTGTTGACGCCATCAATCTAGTTCGTGTGGCTAGAAGGACACACTACCAAAGGGACCACTTGGAGAACGGAACTCGAACTGAGAGACAGACAAATCCAAATCCGTACAAAAGTCGAGTCATGATTCCGCGCAAATCACACAAACTTATTCTGAAAAGTCTCGCTACAACATCTCAAGGTCTTTTCGATTTTATCCCTTACAGTGAAGAAGTTCACATATTTTTGCAATATATTCGCCGGAGTCGTCCTGCTCTGAATAAATTCCTAGAATTTGAAAAAGACGGCACCGCTAAAGACGGATCGTCGAGGCCATTGCAGATACGCCTTCATCAAAAACTGTTACCTGTGAAAGATACACTGCTGCACTGGGCTGCAAAGAATCATGAAACACAAATTCTATTTCCTCAGGTAGCGCATCTTCTAAAGCCTTTTTTTGCAATGAGTCATACAAGCGATGAATACTCACGTTTTGTTAGCAAGGCCCCAAGATGTCTTTCTGCCCTCGTCTTGTATGGAAGCATAGCACAACCTGATGGAACGCGTTCCATGCAATGCAACGTGCAAGCACTGCTGCGATTCTCTTTAAAACTGCAGCACACGGACACATCATCTCAAGGTATGATAGTGCAATTAACTTTCAGAAAAAAAGACAAATTATATCGATGTATTGATGGTGACTTTGTTTTCCTTTTGTTTTCAAGCAGTAAGTCCATGTAATCTTCGATCAGAGCTTACACCAAGACTAAGTGCCCTCCATGATGTACAGCTACCCGAAATCGTCACATCACCCATCCTGGTGAATTGCAGATTTCTTTGCCTTGACAATTGTATTTAGAGCAGTATTTGTCCTCTGAAAGACTCATTTTTCATGACATGTATGAATGCAGGAAACAGGACGCTGACAAGAGCGCACAGGAGCACACCACACGCAAGCAAACTCATCAAGATTGCAAACAAACACATGCAGAGCACATGGAGTGATTTTATTATGAATGTTTACATACTTTTGATCCTATTTACAGACAGGAGAATATTTCCCGATGTTTCCATTGAACGAGTCCCCAGCTCTCCGATTCAAGGAAGACGAAACTGATGCAGGTCTTTTCAAGTTGCACGTTGGTCAAGCCAAAGTGTGCAACAAAAAGCGATACGACTCCAAAGATTTGAAACCAGGTATAAATCATGTCCTCTCTGAATTTGTGACTTTTCACAAGATTTTTCAACCAAAACACAACAGATCTCAGGTGTATTAATAAAAGGATTGGTTGATTGTGTAGGATTATTCCTCGTCTACTGTCACTCTTGCAGACTCTGCGTTGGCTGGAGCTTCCTGGATGAGGCCGAGACCGTCAGGTGAAGCTTTCTTTCCTTTGTTTCGTTTTTAAATGAATGCTGTGAAACGTGATTGGACATGAATTAAAATTCTGTCAAATCGAACAGGACTTGTTACAATATTTTCAAGCATCGCAATTTTGCACCGAATTGGAAACCACCAGAGAATATGGAAATGCCATCTGATGATGATCAGGATGATGAAGACCAAGATTTGAAACGCTGTGCATCCAATGTTTCGGACACCGATTTGTCAAATCAATGCAATTCGTCAAGCGATTTAGACACCAGCCATTCCGATTGACATTTTTTTGTTCAGGTATTTTTGTTCTATGTCTTGAAAACTCAGGACAATGTCACAGCGACGATAATAATCTTGTATTCAATGTGGTTGACTCCATTTTAGTGTCACCAGATTGCGTCAATACCATATGAAGAAATTTGTTGAATAGAAAACAAGTTCATCAATCATGGGTACAGAACTAATGTTGAATTTATCTTCAAAATTATCTTAATACAATGACTATATGAAGTTAAATTTATAGATTATAGGAATCGTATCAAGTTTGGCACATATACACACTTTTATACATAGCAGCTTGAATTTTATTGCAAATCCTCACATCTTTTTCAATCGAATCCCCAAAACTAAACCCCCTCTCTCACAATACTTTGTCATCAGCAGAATTCTGCACCGGCATGAAAACAGCACGATATCAAATTTTCTGTTTTAACATGCTGTGACTTTGTGTTCTCGATGCCACTCTTCAACCACCCTAAACCCAATAACTTAAGAACAAAACGATATCCCCATATTCTCGGCTAGAAATGAAAGAATCCTATATCCTACGAATCAATCCTAAACACTATCCATAAGCAATAAACCTGTGTTACACCCAATATTTGTATTGTCAGCAGAAATATTCTATACAATCTCAAATCCCGAATCTGAAATAATTTAGACGTGACCATATGTGGTCCTGTAGGAATACAACATACAGATACCGTCATAACCACATATATGTGAACAGTCCTTTTGTAAATGAATAAACACATGTTTGAAAACAGAATCATTTCGTGAATGCAAAAGAAAGAAATGAAAGCTTGTGTATTCAGAGCATACAAGCCCAAATGCCCCAATTTTGATGTACGCAGAACGAGGCGCTGTGACAAGCTTGCAAACAAAATTTTATGCTCCATTCGTCAAGATTTGAGAGGCTGTGTATTTGTATGTGTTTTTCGATGGGTATTCGAGATTGTGTGAAACCAAATTAGATCGTTCTTGCCTAGGAAATCAGGAGAGACAGAAATCAACCTCAAATGCAAATCTCAAGTACCAACTCATATACCATTCAAGGAGAAATTCGTACATGGGTTTGCTTACCAAAATCGTCTTAGTAGAGAAGTGGATGAATGGCCATTTCACATTAGAATGGCCACACTAGCAGATTGTTCTTGGCAGTCTTTCCCTCAAGGGAACAAAAAATGTCATTAGTTGAATCTCGTCACTAATGCAAAGTCATTTTTAACGACTTTCTGTCTTGAGTACAAAGTTGTTGGTCTAGGTTGTGAATTAATAACGTCCTGCGCCATTTTGATAACACGCAGCGTCAGCTTTTGAACATGTGAATTTTTTTCAATGAAAATTTCAATCTCGTCGAAGGCGTTTCATGATCATTTCAAGGTTTATGTGCTACAATTGAAAGACACAAGCAAAGCTGGTGCATACCTGTCAATGTGACCCACAGAAGATCTCAATCCAAACTTGATTTCCATTACCAAGCATCCAAAATTATGACTTTGATGATTACGAACACCCAAAAATAGTAGTAGAAACGAACAGCATATAAACGGTCGAATAACAAGCGTCCAACAAAAAAAGATGACACTAGCTTTGATTTCCAATCCTCAGTCCTTTTATATTATTATAGTGTTCAGGCAACGTAGTCAAGGTAGCAAATACCTGCACTGTAGAAGGGATAAAATGATTTTTTTTACTTTGACATGAAAAATTGACTCGTGTTCCAGAGTATCATTCAAATTGAGGAAATCATCTCGCTTATACCTTCTTATGTACAGCATTGTTCGCGGATAACACAAAACGAATCTCAAGGAACGCTCGGTTGTCATTGTGACCTTTCAACATGATGACAATCAAAACAGCATTCTCTTTGTTGTCAATCTATAAATTAGAGGACAGAAACCCATGCTGATTTACAATAACATAAACGCATCACTACCTTCACGTAGTGAGATACTCCGTTACCTGTCTGAGGACTGAATGCTTGAGGTACGGAATGTATTGGTGTTCGATCATCTCCACAAATAACTTGGAGGAAAACATAAGGTATGGAGTTGCGGATTGAAAGACATAAATACATGCATAAATGAATAGATACACAGTCATATGTATATAAAGATAGAATTCAAACATCTAAAATCATATAACAATCATATTCACAACATACAAGTATCCTCCACAGGAATAAGAAAAGATTTTGAGACAAACAGAACCGCGAACAGGACAACAGTTGTTTTCAATGTATCAAAAAGAAAAAAATTCTAATTTACCTATAAGGGTATTTTGGCATACATGTTGATGTATACAAACAAAAATCAATGTGTACGTGCTTATATATACACGATTACATGATCATACATAAATTGAAATATATAATCGTACGTATTGTACACATGAATCATATTTGGAATACATGTATACCCTCAATTTATGCATAAATATACACACAAATGCATACACCTGAGTACATATCTATACATCAACAACACATGAACATTCGAAAGAAAGTTCCTCAAACTGAAAAAATCCAAAAAAGATTATCGACTTGCAAGAATGAAGGAATATCGAATAAAAATCAATCAGAGTAGTGGCGAACGAGAAGAATACTCGAAGACCGGCAGTAAGGCAGATATTGCGAAACCAATCAAGAATTATGCGATTGAAAGTAATTTATGTTGATCCCAATTTGAGCACATTTCGTTATGCAGTCCGAGGGATAAACATTATGAGGAATTCAGCACTTCCAGCTTCTGTGAGGGTCTTACACCGATTGGCCTTAAATGTTCAGGTTCACTGTTCCTAATGTATTAAAATGGCCTCCCACTGCTGCTTCCCTTGAATATTGCTGTACTTCAGAAATTTCACCTCCTCGAAAACATGATACCCTTTTCGACAATGAGACTCCTATGTCAATGTCTTAACCATGAAGCAAAGAACAAACACAGTCAGTTCAAAAGTGTGTTTGTCGCTTTCCTTTGTCAATGCTTGGAGCAAAAGAAGCAACAATTGTTTTGCAGACCCCGCGATCTGCGACAGAATATGCAAGGCTTTGTTTATTTTTGAGTACATATCAAGGAATAAGCAAGGCTTCCTTCCAATTTGAGCCAATACCATCCGTTTTCATGCACAAAACAACCCAGGGTCCTGTTCTTGACCCTACAGTATGACTAGCCAAATTGAGCAGAGAACACCGGAAAAAGTCAATTTTATCTTTATACAGTAGGTTCAACAGTACGATTTGGTAATCCTCCCGCAGACCAGGTGAAGCTGGACATTCAAACACGTATTTTTGAGACAAAGTGCAACTCCTATCCCTGCACAGTTCGTGATGTTTGCAAACACACCAGTTTCGCATCCAAGCCTGAGAAATATCAATACAGCAATTCAATTCTGTGTTGTCACACACACTGGTCTAAAACTGAAATCAATGCGAAGAGAGAAAATAAGCAAATTGTCCCGTGGAGTGTTCGGACTACACTCAAGCTTTGAACTCGCCAATCTTGTAGGGACCATATTTTTTGTGATAT
>Ga0222647_1000465_pt1 | contig 17164 bp, 21 predicted proteins | sample AntAcemetagen333_FD_179864 | JGI IMG/M metagenome (GOLD analysis project Ga0222647, IMG submission 179864) | Saline water microbial communities from Ace Lake, Antarctica - #333 | ecosystem: Environmental > Aquatic > Non-marine Saline and Alkaline > Saline | place: Antarctica: Ace Lake...
GAATTGCTCTTCTGCGAGAAAGACCTTTCAGAGCGGTATTTTCGTTGCGCGCGGTAATCTTAAAAAGCTCTATTTAATTATGAATACTTTCTAATGAAAAAGATGATAAGTGTCGCGTTCAATAGGTTTTAAACAAATAGGTTTTTGTCTGTTAATGCGAATTGCAAATGCGATTGATAATAAATCCTGCCTGTGCCCAATTGCGTATAATTCTTTACCATTATTCTCTACGTGTTTTGCGATATCTGCATGTACGGTTTCCTTTATTAGCATTTGTAAACGGCAAGGCGATTTTTAACCTATTTCTTGTCGAACGCAACAACTAGCTATTAAGTTGGATTAATTTTTTGCTTTTATAAGGTAAAAGGGCACTCGTTTTAATTGCGATTTCGCAAAAGCGAAACGCACCAAACCCACTACGAAGTTAAATTTAAGATTATTTTTGTAATGGGTTGTTTACGGGCCATCCGTGCTTCATCTTACCGATTTACAAACTCTATAATATGGCTCGTTATGAATTTAATTTGCTCGTCGTCTAACTCTGTGTGCATGGGTAACGAGATGCACTCTTTTACAAGCTGGTTCGTCACTGGGAAATCGGCCTCGTTATAACGATCGTCTTTATATGCTTTTTGCGAATGTAACGGTATCGGGTAATAAACCCCGCAAGGGATTTCGTTTGCCTGCAAATGCTTAACGAGCGCATCGCGGTCAGCATTTTTAATCACAAGCGTGTACTGGTGAAACACGTGGCAGTCACAACTGTCGCAAACCATAGGTGTGAGAACGTTTTTTTGTCCTGCAAATGCTGCCGTGTACTTGCGTGCTGCATCTCTGCGGGCATTATTGTAACTGTCGAGCAATGGTAACTTTGCGCGCAAAACCGCAGCTTGCATAGAGTCTAACCTGGAATTTACGCCTACCACGTCGTGGTGATAACGCTCGTACATACCGTGGTTTACAATACCTCGTAGCGTGTGCGCCAGTGCGTCGTCATTTGTAAAAATTGCCCCGCCGTCACCATAGCAACCTAAGTTTTTAGAAGGGAAAAAGGAGGTGGTTCCCACGTGCCCTACAGTTCCTGTTTTGCCCTTTGATCCGTCAGCATTTAGGTGATTTGCGCCTATTCCTTGCGCATTATCTTCTATAACATACAGGTTATGCTCCTGCGCAATCGCCATAATCTCTGCCATATTTGCAACTTGTCCAAAAAGGTGAACAGGCACAATGGCTTTCGTTTTAGGTGTTATCGCTTTGCGTATCGCGTCAGCATCGATATTAAAATTATACGGATTCACATCTACCAACACCGGTGTAAGACGCAATAATGCAATCACTTCTACGGTTGCAGCAAAGGTGAAATCAGCGGTAATGACTTCGTCTCCAGGTTGCAAATCCAGTCCCATCATAGCTATTTGAAGGGCATCAGTACCGTTTGCACAGGGAATAACGTGCTTTACACCTAAGTATGCTTCTAGTTCTTTTTGAAAGGCATGCACCTCCGGCCCGTTTATAAAAGTTGTAGTGTCGATTACCTCTTGAATCGATTTGTTTACTTCATCTTTAATTGCCTCATACTGACCTTTAAGATCAACCATTTGAATTTTACGCATTTACAACAGTTTTTGTAGTGTGCTTTTTGCAGCACTTCATCTTGTAAAAATACGGAATAATCGCATGGAATCGCAAGCGTAAAATTTGTAGTATTTTTGGTTAAAATGAAGAATTCATGAAAAAAGGATATGATATCTGTCTTGCTTTCGCGAAAGCGTGCTTACCCATAATAGGTGCGTTTAACGATAAAATCAATCTGGGCGCACGAGGCCGTGAGCACACTTGGGATATTTTAAGTAACCAGGTAAAGAATACGGTGCCTAAAATATGGGTGCACGTAGCAAGTCTAGGTGAATATGAACAAATTGTTCCCGTGCTAGAAAATCTCAATAAAGAAAAATTTCAGATCGTGCTCACATTTTTCTCGCCGTCTGGTTATGAACATAAGAAGCACACAAAACTCGCTCAGGTAGTTTGCTACTTGCCATTAGATACTCCAGAGCAGGCTAGTAAATTTCTAGAAACGGTAAATCCATCACTGGCCATTATGGTTAAATACGAATTCTGGCCTAATTACCTGAGCGAGTTACGAGCGCGCAAGGTGCACACCATTCTCATAAGTGGTGTTTTCAGGGAAAAAACGGTGTTTAACAGTTGGTACGGCAGCTGGATAAAGCCCTATTTAATAGCTATAAACCACTTTTTCTTACAAGACGAGCAATCGCAAATGCACCTCAATGAACTAGGTTTTACAAATGCAACCGTTAATGGTGATACGAGATTCGACCGTGCGAGCAAGCTTATAGAACGTGATAACAGCGTGCCATTATTTGATACCTTTTTAGGCACTAGAAAATGTCTAGTAATAGGCAGCAGCTGGCAAGAAGATGTTGCTGTACTCTTACCGTGGCTCAAAAACAATATGCTAACACAAGAATATAAGGTTCTAATCGCACCCCACGAGGTAGATACTGAGAGCGTGCGCGCGCTAGAAAACCAGCTGGGCAGCAATAGCAAGCGCTGGTCGCAAGTGCAAGAAGACAGTTGTGAAGACCTTGCTGGGGTTTCTGTACTTATTGTAGATACCATAGGGTTGCTTACAAAGGCTTACAGCTACGCTAGTGTGGCATATGTGGGAGGCGGCATGGGCGCAAAAGGACTGCATAACATTCTCGAGGCTGCGACTTATGGCGTGCCTGTTATCATAGGTAAAAACTATGAAAAATTTCCCGAGGCTGGTAAGCTTGAAGATTTAGGAGGCCTTTTTTCAATACAAAATGCCGCCGAAGCGACCCAAATGCTAGACAAATTTTTTACGGATGATTTTCTGAGAGATAAAACAGGTATGATTTGTGAACACTGGATAAACAGTAATACGGGTGCAACTCGTGAGGTACTTAACTATTTAAAAACCATAGATGAAAAACTGGTTAGTAATTAGCACGCTGCTGTTATTTTTACCAGCGATTAGCAGCGCACAAAACATAAAAATTCTCGATGCGCTAACCAAAGAACCTGTTTCCTTTGCAACGATAAGCTTTGGGAACGGTAACGGCACCTTTGCCGACAGTGCCGGCGTTTTTAAATATTCGGAAAAAATATATGCTGACGTGGACTCTCTTTTTATATCTTCTATGGGTTATAGCGAACTAGGCTTACTCGCGGCTGGCGTTCCAGCTACCATTTACCTTATTCCGGCAACAGACCAGCTAGAAACAGTGATTGTCAATGCTACTTTAGAAGGAAAATTTAAAGAACGCACACTCAAACCTACCTATCACGATAGTTACTTTAACTGCTGGTTACCGACAGTAGAGTCTGAAATTGCTGTGCGCTTTAACCGAGTAGACGAGCAACCCACACAAATCGCAACCTTGCAAATACCCGTAGTTGTAGAAAAAAGCCAAGTGAGCAAAAAAGGAAAATTACGTGCCTTTTCCACTTTATTCCGCGTACTATTTTATGACGTTACTACTGGTGGTGAACCGGTTAAAAAATCGCTCTACCCGAACCATACCTTTATTGTAAACCAAGAAACCGATGAAATTTATGAACTGAACATCGAGCACTTAAACATCACTATCCCTAAAGGTGGACTTTTTGCGGCAATACAAGTACTGGGATATACGAACGATAAAGGCGCGCTTATAGACGCAAAAAAATACCGTGAAATAAAGACTCGTTCTGGATTTACTAAAGTCTCAACAACTTACAGACCTTTATTACCTTTTACAGAAACTATAACAGAACGCAATACCTACGTACGTCGCATTTTTTTTAATAATCGCACGTGGCAAATATTTAACCTGAGCTACAACCCTAACTCTGCCCTCGTGCGCAGCGGGCATGATAATTATGGGCTGGGCGCGACCTTTAAGGTTTTTTATAGGGATTAAACGGTAACCGCTTTATGGAGATAATCGCGGAACGGCTTCATTTCTGTGTAAACATCTACACATAATTGCATAAAGTCTGTCTCTATGACAGTTTTTTGTGTCAAATCTACCTGTACGGCAAAAGTCTTCATACGCAATAAGTCTATGTGTTCATGATCTTGCGAGTAGCCTTTGGGGGAGGTTTTGAGTGAGCCACCATCGTCTATAAAATCGCGGAATAAGTCTTTAAAGCTCTTTTTATTCATCAAATTTTTAAGATCGCTACCATTATAGTCTATCGCCTGTCGTATAGAATGAAGCAGTTCCTTTTTAGGTCTGTAAAAACCTCCAGCCACAAAGGACTCGTTTGTTCCTATATGTATGTAAAAATCGCCCTGCTTACCAGAGTCGCCTAAATCCAGCCCAGCGCCAAAATGGTCTTTGTAAACAGGCTTCTCTGGATGAAACATCAAGTTGTTATTAATGCGATTAATGGCCTTGCGGCCTTCAGTGTCGTTATAATCTGGATCAGCGTCGTGTAGTTTAACATTAAGCTCGTTAAGCCATAAAATATAATCGTCGCGCACCTCGAGGTAGTGCTTTCGGTTTGCATCCATCCATTCTTTGGAATTGTTTTTTTGCAGGTCGCGAAGGAAGTCGTAAAGTTTTCTGAAATTCATATTTTAAAAAGTACGTGAGTTTAAAGATACGGAACATGCACATAATAGCCTACAATTTTACGCTACCCTACCATTTAATAATAGCTAGTGTGGTACCTTGCTCAAAAATTAGAACAATGCGTCATATCCTATTCCTTTTTTCTTTATTATTAACAACACAGTCCTTTGCATATGACTGGGGCAAAACCGGACACCGCGTTACTGGCGAGGTTGCACAACAATTACTTACTAAAAAAACGAAGCGCGCCATAAGCCAGCTGCTAGAAGGTGAGTCGCTCGCCAGTGCGTCTACCTATGGTGATGATATAAAAAGTGATTCTCGATATAAGGAATTCAATGCGATGCATTATGTAAACGTGCCCTTTGACAAAACATACGATACGCATCCTAAAAACGAGCAAGGCGACATTATTACGGGAATAGACAAGTGTATAGCTATACTTAAGTCCGGGACCGCAAGCAAAGAAGACAAAGCCTTTTACCTGCGCATGCTGGTTCATTTTATAGGAGATCTGCACCAGCCCTTACACGCAGGTATAGGTGACGATAAAGGCGGTAACGATTTTAAAGTGCGCTGGTTTAGTGATGGTACAAACCTACATCGCGTTTGGGACACAAGCATGATAGAGGATTATGGCATGTCTTACAGCGAGCTTGCATTTAACTTACCGGTTTTAGACCAAAGCCAACTCAAATCTGTGGGTACCGGGACACATCGCGACTGGCTCGAAGATAGTCGTGCGCTGGTAAAAGACATTTACGCAAATACGGAAAGTGGCGAGAAACTAGGCTATAACTATATGTATAAGTACTTTGATACGGTAAAATCGCAATTGCAAAAAGCTGGCGTGCGTCTTGCGGCCTTACTTAATGAGCTTTTGGGTTAGGTCATCTCCCCTTATAGTCGCGTGAATAACCTTATTTTTTTGTTTGTTCCGCTTTTGCGAAAGCGTAATCACCAACACTTTAACACCTTTTGAGATAGCTTACGATTTCTATAACATACTGCAAGTCATGAAGATATTACTTTTGGCAAACAACTAAAAATAACGATTATGAAAAAAGTGAGCTTATTATTATTGATGGTTATGGGTCTATCATTAACTACCGTTGCTTGTAGAGAAACTAACGAGGAAAAAGTCGAGGACGTAACAAACGACGTGGGAGGTACCTTAGAAGATACTGGAGACGATGCAAAAGATGCAATAGAAGAAGGTGCAGAAGAAGTTAAGGAAAACACAGGCACTGGCGGCACAGACGATTATTAAGCGCCTTTAACAAATTATAAGCAAAAAAGGAACCTTAAGAGGTTCCTTTTTTCATTTGTGCTATTTCACTGCGCAAGCTGTCCAAACCTTGTTTGAGTGATACCAGTGCCTCGTCGCCATCACGAGCATCTAGGTCAAAACTGAGCTTAGAATTTACCTCCCACAATTCTCTAATCTCAACCACAGGCTGTTCTATTAACGGGTATTCTCTATTAAGGGAAATAAGATTTACCTGGTCTGGTGACTCTGACTTGCGCAACTTTTTTACCACCACACTATCACTTGTCACCACCACGTGTATACGGCCGTCATTTGCCTGGCGCACGCTTTCTACGGCTTTACCCATAACCCATTCATTAGGTAACAAAACAGGTAGCATACTATCGCCATGCACTTGAAAAGCCCTGAAACTACCTTCTTTATATTCTGGTAAGGGAATATTAAAGGCAGGCAACTCGTTGTACCATTCTGTATCTTGTACATTACCCGCATAACCTGCGCTCGCTTTTATGGGAACCATAATCATGTTTTCCCGGTTGTTAGTTCCCATCGTAATAACTTTAGGAGCAGTATTACCGGCGACTTCTAAGTGCTTATTAAAACTCTTACCATACAACCACAAAGGGTTGATTTGAAACAAGCGCAATAAATCACTCACAATTTTTCCTGTGATTTTCTTTTTACCACGTTCTATGTCGGCAGTTGAGGTGCCTGCGTCTAGCAGCACAGCAAACTCTGCCTGCGTTTTTGCTAACTCCTCCCGTACGATTTTAAAGCGTTGTGCTTCTATAGTTATCTCTTGTCCCATAAGGCAAATATACACAAAATAGGAATTATTCCAATTTTAACATAGGAATTATTCCATTATTAGGAATTATTCCATATATTTGAACCATCAAACGGAACAGTTCTTGGAATAGTTCCATAAAATAACCTATTATGTGTGGAAGAGCAACCTTAATTACACCGCAAACAATCTTAGAAAATCGCTTTAATGCGCGTTTTGCACCAGGCGTGCGCATGGCCGAAAACGTAAATACATCTGCTGGCAATAAAATACCTGTTATTACCATGGAGCAGCCTAACCATATACAGTTATATACGATGGGCTACACACCGCACTGGGCAAACAAGCAAACGTATATGCTTAATGCGCGTTGTGAAGGAAGCAATAATCCGGAGAATGACACTGCTTATATGGGCGCCTTGGGTATTTTTAGCAAACCCATGTTCCGCCATGCAATTAAGTCGCAACGTTGCCTCGTTCTTGTAGATGGTTTTATAGAAGGCCCGAAAGCCGAGAAGCTTAACAAACCTTATTTGGTCTATCCCAACAGAGAACGAGGTCCATTTACGCTTGCGGGAATTTACGACACTTGGCAAAATCCATTAACCGGCGAGTTGCATCACACCGTTGCGATTATAACGAGCGCGGCAAACAGGCTTATGGAACGCATAGGGCACCACCGCGCACCCGTAATACTTAGTAAGACAAATGAAGAACGCTGGTTAAATAAAGACTTAAGTGTGGCAGAACTTACACGTATGATGCAACCATTTGACGCAAAAGGCTTTAACGCATACCCTATTTCTCAAAAAATAAAAAACCCGAATGCAAACGGGCTGGAGCTTTTAAAACCTGTAGGTGAGAAAATCTATAAAGATTATAACCGCTGTTTGTACGAACGTCTCAAGTTCGCCGAAGACGACCAGTTTGCCATACGCGAGGAACGCCTCGTAGAAGGAGACCAACTTGTACTTTTTTAAATCTCCTGTTATGGATACGACTTTAATCACGCACCAGCTACGCCGTGAAATAACTACATCGCTGTTAAATAAGGCATTGCAACAAGAGCGCAAACCTACCATTGTACCTAGACGTACTTGGCAAACCCAAGCTTTACAAAGCCAGCAGCTGGTGGTTTACGTATATGACAAGCTACATGACATTATGAGGCGCAACCACATTGTCTTTACCAGTAAGCAAGAAGAAGAACGTTTTATAAACTCGTTGGAACCAGAAATAAATAACATCATCATACACCACATACCTGATTAGCAGCTTCTGAATAAGAATCTGTTTATAACATGAAATCATCACGCCTCACAAGAATCTATCTTGTGAGGTTTTTTAACCGCTATTATGAGCTCAAAGCACATCTTACATCTAGACTTGGACACCTTTTATGTGTCCGTAGAACGCAAGATAGATTCCCGTCTTAAAACCGTGCCGCTACTTGTAGGTGGTACAAGCGACCGCGGGGTCGTAGCTGCTTGTAGTTATGAGACAAGAGCCTTTGGTGTGCACAGCGGTATGTCCATGAAACTTGCAAAGCAGCTTTGTCCAGAGGCAGTCGTAATACGAGGCAACTCGGGTGTGTACTCCAAACATTCTGACCTTATAACCGATATTATTAAAAGTGAGGTGCCGTTGTTTGAAAAATCCAGCATAGACGAGTTTTATGCAGACCTTACCGGTATGGACCGCTTTTATGGTTGCTACAAGTTTGCAACAGAACTGCGCAAAAAAATAATAGACAACAGTGGTTTGCCTATATCGTTTGGTCTGTCCGTAAATAAAATAGTTTCTAAAGTCGCCACAGGGGAAGCAAAACCTAACAACCAGCTGATGATAGATACCGGTTTTGAACGTGATTTTCTCGCACCATTATCCATTAAAAAAATACCTCAAGTAGGCGATAAAACCTACCAGACCTTACGCCATTTGGGAATAAGACACATACAGACCATACAAGAGATGCCCGAAGAAATGCTGGTAAACGTACTAGGTAAAAACGGCAGTATGATATGGCGTCGGGCGCACGGAATCGATAACTCGCCGGTAATTGCTTTTAATGAACGTAAGTCCATTTCTACAGAGCGCACCTTTGAACGCGATACCATAGACATTAAAAAATTGAAATCTATACTTATAGCAATGACAGAGAATCTCGCTTACCAGCTGCGTCGCGGGGATAAACTAACCGCTTGCATCACCGTAAAAATCAGATACTCTGACTTTAATACTTATAATAAACAACTGCGCATACCGTATTGCAGCGCAGACCACATACTCATTCCCAATATTTTAGAGCTTTTTGAGCAGCTATATAACCGCCGCTTGCTTGTCAGATTAATAGGCGTGCGCTTTTCCTACCTCGTAAATGGTCATTATCAGATTAACCTGTTTGAAGACACAAAAACCACCGTTAACCTCTACAATGCCATGGACATATTGCGAGAACGCTATGGCGACCGTTCCGTCATGCGGGCGTCAGGCATGGAAGCAAAAACCATAGGACGCATCATGAATCCGTTTAATGGGTTGCCACCGGTTGTGCTTGCACATAGAAAACAGTAGTTAGTCAGTAGAAATTAGAAAAATAGAATATGGAGTATAGATTTTTTTTAAAACTTGAAAACGATCTACCACGTGTCCTCTGAGGTTTCGAGCAATAGTCACAGGAAAGGGGAAACCTCGAAAGTATGTTTTAAGAATGATTGTTAGAAACGATAATTATGTTGGCGATTGCGGAAAATAGAATTATAGAGATTAGAAAAATAGAATGTGGAGTATAGATTTTTTCTTTTGAAAATTGAAGATGATATACTGCGTATCCTCTGAGAATTCAAGTGATTGCAATAGGAAGGGAAGACTCAGAAGAACTTAAGTGGAATGATTGTTTAATAAGACGACTTGGTATTATTCAAACTGTTTAGCTCGTAACGACCATCCCAAAGGGAAGGAGCTTATGGCGCAACGCTGAAAAAACTTTAATATATGTACAGAAATTTTGAGCTTACACCTGAAGTTAAGCAAACGATGACTTGTAATTTGGAGCTTGGAACTTGAACATTAGAAAATAGTTATTAAACATCGATAATTTAAAGAAGTGTATATAAACAACCATAGTTACTACAGCCTGCGATATGGCACTATAAGTGAGCAAGACTTGCTGGAGCTTGCTGTGGAACAGGATATTGAAACGCTGGTGCTAACCGACATTAACAACACCAGCGGCTGCCTCAATTTTGTACGGCTGGCGCAGCAATATAACCGCAAAGCGTTATTGGGCATAGACTTTAGAAATAACAACACACAGCTTTATGTAGCAATCGCCCGCAACAACAGCGGGTTCCAAGAACTCAATGCCTATTTATCTAAGTATTTACAAGCAAAAAAACCTTTTCCAGAGCAGGCACCTGCCTTTGAAGACGTGCAGGTGGTATATCCCCTAGAACGGGTAATGGAGTTGGATAAAATACGGTTCAGCAATAGCGAGTTCATAGGGATTTCTACCGCAGCATTGCGCAAAATGCCTTTTACCAAATACGTAAAAATGACCGATAAGCTGGTCATGCTACAAACAGTAAGCTTTAGAAACAAGCGCGATTTTAACATACACCGTTTGCTGCGCGCAGTAGATTTAAACATCTTGCTAAGCCAGCTACCTACAGACCAGCAAGGCAGCCCAGACGATACCATGCTGCCGTCGGCACAGCTTGAAAAAGCCTTTGAAAACTTTCCTAATATCCTGGAAAATACAAATAAATTACTAGATGATTGTTCCATCCATTTTAATTTTACAGAAAGCCATCTCACAGAGAATCAGCAGTTGTTTAATGATGATTCGGCGGCCGACCTCGCACAACTGCGTGCACTTAGCGAGCAAGGAATCACAGACCGTTATGGTGAAACAAACCCCATAATTGCAGAGCGTGTTGCCAAAGAAATAGACCTCGTGATTCGCAAAAACTTTGTCGCTTACTTTCTCATTAACTGGGAAATATGCCGCTATGCGCGCTCTCGTGGCTACTTTTATGTAGGCCGCGGTAGCGGTGCAAACAGCCTTATCGCCTACTTGCTGCACATTACTGAAGTGGACCCCATAGAACTGGACCTGTATTTTGAACGTTTCATCAACGATTATAGAACGAGTCCGCCAGATTTTGATCTGGATTTTTCTTGGGACGACCGCGAGGATATTACCCGTTATATTTTTGAACGCTTTGATAACGTAGCGCTACTTGCTACCTACAATACCTTTCAGTTCCGGGCTGTGGTGCGGGAATTGGGCAAAGTATTTGGCCTACCTAAAACCGATATCGACAAGCTAACCAGCGGCGACACCGCAGGCGTGCAACTGGGCGAGATGCACAAGCTGGTTTTAAAATATGCCGCGCTCATAAAGGGCATGCCCAACTATACCAGCATACACGCCGGCGGCATACTCATAACCCAGCGCAACATGCACTATTACAGCGCCACGACCTTACCGCCTAAGGGATTTCCCACAGTGCAATTTGACATGCACATTGCCGAAGATGCTGGGATACACAAATTTGACATTCTCGCACAGCGCGGTCTGGGCAAAATACGCGATGCCATAGAAATCGTTAAAATCAACCAGCCACATGCGCGTCTTATGGACGTACACAAAGACGTGAACAGCTTTAAGACCGACCCAGCGATAAATGAAATGATATCGCAAGCGCAATGCATAGGCTGTTTTTATGTAGAATCGCCCGCCATGCGCATGCTGTTAAGCAAATTAAAAACGCACGATTATTTGGGACTTGTTGCCGCAAGCTCCGTCATACGTCCAGGTGTGGCACAAAGCGGTATGATGCGCGAGTATATTTTACGCACCCGCTATCCCGAAAAACGCAAAGAAGCACATCCCATTATGGCGCAAATTATGCCCGAAACCTTCGGCATTATGGTCTATCAAGAAGATGTGATTAAAGTTGCACATTACTATGCAGGGTTAAGTCTTGCCGAAGCCGATGTACTGCGGCGCGGCATGAGCGGAAAATACCGCAGCCGCGACGAATTTAAACAAGTGGAAGATAATTATTTTAACAACTGCGCCAGTAAAGGGCACGGCCCTAAAGAAGCCTTAGAAATTTGGGAACAAATAAAAAGTTTTGCGGGTTACGCTTTCGCGAAAGGGCACTCTGCCAGTTATGCGGTAGAGAGCTATCAGAGCCTGTATCTCAAACGCTACTTTCCGCTAGAATATATGACTGCCACACTCAACAACGGCGGTGGTTTTTACACACCCGAAATTTATGTGCACGAGGCGCGTATGTGCGGCGGCACCATAGAAGCACCTTGTGTAAATCACAGCGAGTATATGAACAGCATACAGGGCACGACCATTTATCTCGCGCTGGGCTATCTTAAGGAATTAGAAAAACGCACGGTTCAGCGCATTATCGAGTCGCGCAATTTTCACGGTGCGTTCCTATCGCTTGAAGATTTTATAGACCGTGTGCCCATAAGCATCGAGCAGCTGTCCATTTTGATACGCATTAACGCATTCCGTTTTACAGATACCGATAGGTATGTACTGTTATGGCAAGCCCATTTTAAACTCGATAAAAGTAAAAAACCACAGTTACAAGAACGCCTCTTTAAACCAGCACACCGCACAATTGCTCTACCACAGCTGCAAACCACAATGCAGGAACTTGCCTTTGAACAAATAGAATTGCTAGGTTTTCCGTTGTGCTCGCCGTTTGATTTATTAGAAACACCCGTAACAAACCGCAACGGCAAGCGTGAGATGGAGCAACATATAGGAAAACATATGGATCTATACGGCTATTTGGTCAACATAAAAACCACCCACACCGCAGCAGCCCGTAAGATTATGCAGTTTGCCACCTTCCTAGATGCTCGTGGCGAGTTTGTAGATGTCGTACTTTTTCCACAGGTGGCTTCGAGAGTAAGCTTTCGCGGAAGCGGAATCTACAAAATCACAGGGAAAGTAACCACCGAGTTTGATTTTACGAGCCTAGAGGTAACCCATCTCGAACGTGCAAATACCATTGTGGACCCGCGATATGCCGAGGATAACCCACAAACCATACACCGAATCGATAAACAAGAGAGCCTGCGTGACCGTCGCATGGGTAATGCACGCGAGCGGTATGGATAGACGTAATTACAGCGTGAAAAGCCCATCGCAGACTTCCCAAAGAAAAGGAGCCCTCTCAAAAATTAAAACAATGTTTAAACCACTATAATATGATGAATTATGAACGAAAAATAGTCATTTACATGCCGAATGCCCTTTTCGCGACAACTACGACAACGCTATAAGTCTCTTAAAATGAGAGCTCATGTACACACAACAACCGCCCATAGCCTTTTCCCCAATCCTAAAGGGTGAGGCCATTAACACTTTAAAATCAGGAAAATCATGAATTACGAACGAATCAGAGAAAAGCTGGGCATACTGGCCGATGCTGCAAAGTATGATGTAAGCTGCAGTAGTAGTGGCAGCAAGCGCACAAATAAGGATAAAGGGCTGGGCGATTCTAGCGGTATGGGAATTTGCCATACTTATACCGAAGACGGCCGCTGTGTATCGTTGTTAAAGATTTTACTTACAAACCATTGCATTTTTGACTGTGCATACTGTGTTACGCGCAAGTCTAACGACATACAACGTGCAGCGTTTACTGTACAAGAAGTTGTGGACCTGACCATTAATTTTTACCGACGCAATTATATAGAAGGTCTGTTTTTAAGTTCTGGAATTTTTAAAAGTCCCGATGCTACTATGGAACGACTCATTGCTGTAGCAAAAAAGCTTCGTACCGAAGAACGTTTTAACGGCTACATACACCTTAAATCTATTCCTGGCGCAAGTGACGAACTGATGCGTGAGGCTGGCTTGTATGCTGACCGCTTGTCTGTAAACATAGAAATTCCCACAAAAGCCGGGCTTAAACTGCTTGCACCGGACAAGGACCACAAAGATTTTATAAAACCCATGAAAGCGGTTCAAAAATCCATTCAAATTTACCAGTCTGAGAAAAAGGTGTTGCGCAGCACACCTGTCTATGCGCCTGCTGGTCAGAGCACCCAAATGATTGTAGGCGCGACGGGCGAGAGCGACCGCGATATTATGTATAGCGCACATTTTTTTTATGAGAAATTCCAAATGAAACGAGTGTATTACTCGGGTTACATACCTGTGAGTAACGACAGCAGGTTACCAGCGCTAGGCACGCAAGTTCCCGTGATGCGAGAAAACCGCCTGTACCAGACCGATTGGCTATTGCGATTTTATGGATTCAACATACAGGAAATACTTAATGATGAGCACCAAAATTTGGATATGGACGTAGACCCAAAGTTGTCTTGGGCGCTGCGCAACCTGGATCAATTTCCCATAGATATTAATTTTGCCGACAAACACATGATAGCGCGCGTACCAGGCATAGGCATGAAATCTGTACATAAAATAATCAATGCACGCAGATACCGCAAGCTGGGCTGGGAACATTTAAAAGCATTAGGCATCGCTTCCAACCGCGCAAAATATTTTATAACCTGCGACTCAAGACATTTTGAATCACGAGACCTCACAGCAGCTCAAATAAAACAACACATTATGATACAGTCCAGCAGTAAGTATGCAGGGCAGTTTTCGCCGCAATTAAGACTATTTTCGTGATAGCTACCTATGTTTACGACGGAAGTTGGCTGGGACTGCTAACCTCAGTATTTGACACTTTTAGTCACAAAGCACAGCAACCGCGTATTGTAAAAGCACGTATTTACGAGCCTTCCTTTTTTGCAGAATCCCATGAAGTGATTACCTGCCTAGATAAAGCCACGCGCGTACTTACTAAAATTCAGAAACTAGGCAGCAACAAAGCTCGAGGTCTCGTGTACCGTGCTTTTTTAAGTGAGCAAGATGGCGTTGAAGAAGAAATTTTACGATACATCCAACTGCTTTTAAAAAATCCAGCAGCTGCTACAAACGACTATGGCCACCCAGTAACCCTTGCGATTCACCAAGCGGTAAAAAAAGTAGGTAGGGAAAAGCACCGTATGGAAGCCTTTATACGTTTTCACTTGCTAGATGAGCAACTCTATGCCGCTACCATAGAACCCGATTTTAACGTATTGCCCATTATCGCACCCCATTTTGAAAGCCGCTATGCAGATCAGCAGTGGCTTATTTATGACATCAAACGGAAGTACGGCATATACTACGACCTCAATACTGTGGTAGAAATCACCCTAGACCCAACGGCAAAACCTACAGCACTTGTTAACAGCACCACCTCAAACAACCTACCCGAAACCGAAAACAACTACCGCGACCTATGGAACGAATACTTTAAAAAGACAAACATAGAAAGCCGCAAAAACATGAAATTGCATGTGCAGCACGTACCTAAAAGGTATTGGAAGTATTTGAGTGAGAAGGTTTGAGTGGGTTTTTGGCTTGGTCAATTACTTATATGCTAAATGAGCACAGGAGTGGCATTAAGGCAGACTAGGCTTTGTAGGCAATAAAGTTTCAAAATGCAAAACTCGTTGTGACCAAAAAGCTTTATAATTTCTACGTTTCTTTATAGAATCAAATTTAACAAACCTAATAAGTTGCCCTTTGATTTTACAATCACTAGGCTTGGTATAACTAAATCTAAACTCTACTACGTATTTTAAATTGACATAATCAGGAATATCTTGTGCCCGTTTAAACCCATTATTTGTCAAATTCTTAAAAGCATCAAATTGGATGTGTTTTTCATTAGAAAAATTATTGTTCCAATTAAAGTTAGTTTTAGGCGTCACAATTTCGACTTCTGAATCGTTTGCAAAATATGGGGCAACTAAAGAGAATCTAAATCCGTAAACGTTCTTTACCCTAATCGTGTCGGTGTGTTTTATTGTGAAAAAGTTGCCGCCTTATAACGTATCACCTTTCTTATTTAAAATCCAGTGTCGCTCAGCATAAGTGCTATTCTTAACATCGACATATTCGACTACACTATCGATATCCTTTTTGACCAAAGTCCATTTACCAATACTCTTTTTCAAATCTAATTTTAAAGCCGAACCCCTAGATTGAATACCATGAATTTTATAATAACTTCTCAACTCAACAGTTTCATCTTTCCAAATCACCATTTCTTTAACTTTTGATGGTTGGGTATCCCGAAAATAAGTTTGGGCAGTATCTACAAGAATATCATTTCGATACTTACTAACCGACATGAGCTGCCCATTTCCATAAAACACTTGCTAGTACCGTTCAAATTCAACCCCTCATAATAACTCTCCCATTCAACATTATCATTTGATTACTAAGTTTTTATATCATCCTTACATGAAGACGATATTCATAGAAAAATGGCAGAATAATAAAATTTCATTATTTCGTCATGTTGAGTTTCGAGGTTTTATGAACAAGGAATCTATAAAATACGCTCCATTGTACCGACTAGTGTATGTTCTTGGAATCCCGTAATCCCAAACTCTTGTTGAATCTCTAACAGGTTCGGTACTGTCATATTTCCATTGAACGTTATTTTCTTCTTTGAGATCACATGCATAAGCCACCAATTCGTAAGGAGCTGGAGTAAATAAGTCGATGAGACTTCCAAAAATACTTACTAATTTTTTTTGGAGTCTTTAATTCCAATATTGAATGCTTTTAAAAAGCTTTTAGCACTACTCCAATTACTGTTTTTTATTTTCGATGACCGTAATTCTTTAAACCCAGAAAGACTAAGCTCACCCACATCATTAATATCAATTCAAGATCCTGAACTGTAACCATCATCTCTAGTTGAAATACTTCCGCCAGAACTATTACCATAAATTCTAAAACCTTCTGATTCTCTTCCAAATAAACCACTAATCCAGGATTCTTCATTTGAGGAGTTCTGCATATTAGTGCTTTCGTCAATGCACGACTCTCGTAGCTCGTAATGGATAAGAGTCAGCTCTACTCTTATCAGGGGTTTTGATTGTACAATTGCAGAATAACCACTTTTATCAGACAAAAACCAATTTTTAACTTCGCGAACAGCTCGACCCAACCAACCCTTTCAAGGAACTTCTTGTGGCCTCCTACCATCGGGGTCAATAACATTTGTAGAGTTATCCATAATGTAGTTATATGGCGAGAAGTTTGAAAACTGCTCTGCTAACGGGTACAGAATTTACCAAATACTCAAGCTAGGGTCTAGGTAGCGTGCGCCGTAATAATAGAGGCAAGTTTGTCCACTTTTTTCATTATTTTTTATTTGTTTGGGAGAATCTTCTAAGCTAGGTTTTGTTTCTAATTGCCATCGCGGCAGTCTCTCTCCATCGTTAAAATGTCCATTGGACATTTTATTAACGCTTGATCGTCATTAAATTTAAACTCGGTCTGGTAATAGCTTGTTGAGACTCACTCAGCCACGGTTTCCCGAAAAGGTAAATTTCAAAAAACCAGTAGCGTAAGCCGTTTGCATCGATCAGGGCGTTTTT
>Ga0222647_1000468_pt1 | contig 17096 bp, 10 predicted proteins | sample AntAcemetagen333_FD_179864 | JGI IMG/M metagenome (GOLD analysis project Ga0222647, IMG submission 179864) | Saline water microbial communities from Ace Lake, Antarctica - #333 | ecosystem: Environmental > Aquatic > Non-marine Saline and Alkaline > Saline | place: Antarctica: Ace Lake...
TCTGCCTGCGTAGCGACTCACTGAAGGACCGCTTTTGCTTAATTTCATAGCTGTTTTTCATCTTGTTTGGATTTGTAAACCCCAACAAAATGTGACAACTTTATTCAGGTACGATCAGTTGTGGGTTTTGATATCTTCACGAAACGGAATAACATACATTTGACTATGTTTTCTCACTGATCGACATTCAGCTATTTTTTACCTTCATCCACTCTTTGCTTTGTCGATCCACAAAAGTGATCTGAACAAAATTCTCCGTAGGAGACCCAATGAAATAAATCGTCCGATTCTTCTTCTAAGCGTAGCTGGTAACTACGCTTTACTATCCAAGGGAATTTGTAATTCTTATAAAATGACTCTTTTGGTTTTGGCGGTACATTGTTTTCTTTATCGGCGCCTATTTGGCCAAAACAAAACCATCCGGGGATATTCATCGGGATCCGGGCTACCCATCTAGCATCCCTTCTAAAGGAAATTGATACGAACAGCTTTGTTCGTTATCTGGCCACCTCTTGAAATTTTGAATTCGATTATTCTGTCATAATACTCTCAATCGGGTTTGCACTTGCAGCGCTGATCGTCTTGTAAATAACCGTACTAAGGCTTACCAGAAATGTCAGTAGCACTGAGAAAATGAGCAAAACCCTCGTATTATCAATTTTGCTAGCAAAGTCAGCTAGCCAAGCATCCATGGCGAAAAATGCCAAAGGAGAAGCAATGACAATCGAAACTCCAACTAAAATTATAAATTCCTTCGAAAGCAATTTCGTTAGCTCTGATACAGAAGCTCCCAATACTTTGCGTACTCCAATCTCCTTTTTCCGCTGATCCAAACTATAAGAAACTAAGCCCCAAATTCCCAACAGACTGATTAAAATAGCCAGTCCTGTGAAAGTATAAGAAACCTTTTTCAAGCGAACTTCTTCCACATAAACCTTCGCCATTTCATCATCCAAAAATGAATATTCAAAGGGCAGTTCAGGATTTAAAATTTGCCATGTACTTTCAATAGCTGCAATAAGCTCACTTGGGTTCTCGGCATTGAAGCTGACGACTGCATTCGATAGCTCGGTATTGTAAAATGTAGCAACGGGTAGTACTTCACTTTTCAGAGAAAGGTAATTATAGTCCTCTATTACCCCTATAATCTCCCAAGTAGGCTGTAGCTCCCCACTTGAGCTCCATTGCTCAAAAACGGAACCAACGGCTTCTTCTTGAGCAATCCCGAATGTTTTTAAAAATGTCTGATTTACAACCATTTGGTTACTGTCATTCTCAGCGATTGACCTTCCCTCGAGAACTGTGATCCCCATAGTTTCGAAGAAATTTTCCCGAGCTAAATTCAACTGAACCACCTTTCCTTCACTGACTAAGGTACCTTTTTGGAAAATTTTGTTGTCATACCAGATATTCTGTGAAGGATAAAATTGGCAGGCCGTTACAGAATTAACCTGAGAAAGCTTTTCAAATTCTGATTTGATCGTAGTATAATTTTTTGAAGCGGAGGCCGTTTTGAGCGGAATAACCAGCTTTTGATTTTTTGAAAAACCGATATCCTTTTGGTTTAAGTGATTTAATTGTTCAGAGATCACAGAAACTGCATAAATCAAAATAAACACCATCCCAAACTGAAATATAACGAGTGTATTTCGGAGCGAAAAAATAGATCTTGAAGTAGCACTTTTTACTTTAAATAGTCGGTTCACGTTGATCATTGCCAGATAAAAGGCCGGGTAAGTGCCGGAAATAATCCCGGTAACCAATCCAAGGGAAAATATTGAAATCAACATTTGGAATGTCATTATATCTTCTGATTGAAATGTACTGCCAAAAAGCTGATTCAAATAAGGAAGTGCAAAGATCAAGATCGGAATCGCAAATAAAACCGCAAGCAATGAGAAGAAAATGGACTCGATAATAAACTGATACATCAGCGATTGGCTAGATGCACCATTCACCTTTCTCACACCAATCTCTTTGGCTCTGCGAATAGCTTGGGCTGTAGTCAAATTGATGTAATTGATACAAGCCATCAACTGGATAAAGATGCCAATTGCAATCAGGAGGTACAAATAATTGATATCTGATACATCAGTCAAAGCAAAGCTATACTCACTGGATTTTAAGTTTATGTCTCTGAGTGGAAAAAGACCCATGGTCTTATCCATGTTGCCTGCTGCCAGTTGCTCTGCTCCATGCCGCTGCAGAAAATCAGGAAGTGCTTTGACTAATTCCTCTGAATCACTTCCCGGACTCAGTTCGATGTAGGTATGAATAAAATTGTTTCCCGCCCACTCATTTTCGGTTAACACATAAGTACCCATGCCCGTACTTGACATACTTAACATAAAATTCGGTCTGAGGTGGGTCTTACCTACTTCATCATCAAATACTGCTGTCACTTTGGTAGTGATATCATCACCTTGATTGGTAAGCTGTACCTGTCTTCCGAGAGCAGAACTACCCACTCCGAATAACTTTGCAGCAAGTGATGAGGATAGCACCAAACTTCTTGGCTCTTGTAAAGCAGTATTCAGATTTCCTTCGAGAAGCGAAAATTCAAAAACTTGAAAAAAAGTGGAATCGACAAGGTAGCTGTTGGACTCAAAAAGTGATTTTGTAGAACCTTCCGGCTTCATTAAAAACTCCCCTCCCACGTTCACCACTCTGGTTTGGTTGACAACTTCTTCAAAATCTTCAACCAATGCCGGGCCGATTGACGGACTTGCTGAGATCAGTTTTGAATCCGGAAATTCCCCTCGATTATTTATGAATGAAGTGACTTTGTAAATATTTTCGAAATTCTCAAACTGTTTTTCGAAGCCGAATTGTGATAACACAAAAATCAGGATTGCCAAACTACAGACGGTGCCGGCAGTCAATCCAATTAAGTTGATTATCCCAAAAGACTTGAGATGAGTAAAATTTCTCCAGGCTATTTTGATGTAGTTTTTAAGCATGACGAGCAGATGGGCTATTAAATTCATTTTAAAATAATCCCAAATTATGCCATTCAAAAACTCCTCTTAACGATTCAAAATAGGGTTTTCATCTTTTTTGAAGAAATTGATACGTACAGTTTTGTTCGCTGACGGGCAAAAGTAAATCAAAGCGGCAAGAATTACTTTTAATCAGGGGCTGTGAAAAACTAACCCGCTTTATGTATATAATACAGGAGAATCTCTTCCATCTTGTCATTGATCGCAAAACGAAAATATCCTTTACCAAAAAATCTGTTGAAAAAAACCTTTAATTATCGTTTTCCTCAGCTTTCTTTTTGGCTTTTTCCTACTTTCTATAAGACCCTCTGCAAAGGAAGTTTGACTTCAAGACTTCCATATTCTCGTTTAGCCTACCAGTACTGGACTCAAGATTTTGAAGCGTTTGATCTACTTATCGTTTGAAAGCAGAATCTTTCGGCACTGGTATTTTTCAACTATCCCAATGTTTCCCCAAAGTTTGAATTCATAATCCTGTCAGTGAATAAGCTAGTCACTACTCCATCACCTTTCTAGAAAGGAGTAATCATATTTTTTCCGGATTTACTAATTGCAACTGCATTTGACCCGGCATTTTTAAACTCCCAAATTGCCGCACTTGTATTATTCACTGGGCCAAGATCACCCAATAAAGACCTACTGTTCGGATTCCGATAGCTATCGGAATATAATCCCGAACCTGAATCAGGGGATTTTTAATCCCCAAAAACATTACTTCTGAATTGAAATTTAACCGTTTTGGCGAAATATCAAACCTCAATTGATATTATTCCGGCCAAAACAAATCTTATCGGAATCCTATTTTTCTACCCGTATATAGTCTCTACGGGACTTATCTAGTTGAGTCTTCAGATTTGGACTTCATTACATTTCAGATCTTCACACTTAAGACCAAGAAAATCATCCTAAAAACCAATAATTCTCAGCGAAAGCTCCGGTTGCAAATTTCAGCTTTCCGGCTTATTCTATCTTTCCAAAAAATCTGACATCTCATATCCCAAATGAAGTACTTACTCGCTTTTGATACTTTTCACCGGATCAGCCCAAGCTGCCTTGAGTGATTGAGACATCACCGTGAGCCCTGCTATTAAGCCCGCTATTAAGCCAGCAATCAGAAAAACATGCCAACTGATTCTGATGTGAAAGGCGAAATCTTCCAACCAAGAATTCATCCCAAACCAAGAAATCGGAATGGCTATTAAAAATCCAATACCTACAAGTTTCAAAAAGTCCTTTCCTAGTAGCATCAAAATATTTCCAGTCTCCGCTCCCATCACTTTTCTGATCCCAATTTCACGGGTCCGCTGCGCTGTGGCAAAAGTGACTAATCCTAGTAATCCCAAAATTGAGATCAAGACTGCAAGTCCAGAAAAGAAGGTAAAGATGGTTTTCACGCGCTGTTCGGCAGCATATTGGGCATTAAATCCCTGATCAACAAATCGTGGTTCAAAAGGGAAATTAGGCCGAAGCGTTGCCCACTCTTCTTTTAAGTACGCTAAAGTCTCTTCCCGCTGAGCCGCATCGATCTTAACGCTCATCAGGTTATTTCCGTTTTCACTGATCTCAAAAACAATGGGTACTATCGGCTGATGTAGGCTTTCAAAATGAAAATCTTTCATCACCCCCGTCACAAAACCTCTTTTACTTCCATAGAGAAACTGCTTCCCAATAGCTGCTTCTGGGCTTTCCCATCCAATTTCCCGGACGGCAGTTTCATTGAGGATAAAAGCTTCCGTAGAGTCACTAGCTCGCAATACGTCGAAATCCCGACCTGCTGCCAAAGGAATTCCGTAAGTCTCCAGAAAATTATGTCCCACATCAATATCAGCTATCCGAATCTCCAACTGGGTTAATTTCCCATCAATCTCGACTGATGTACCCTGATTGTCAAGCAGTCTTCCTGAAGGAGCTCTACTTGATACTGTGACGGATTGAACTCCGGGATGATTTTCCAATCGATCTTTTATGATCAGATAGTTATCAGCTATAGCCTGGCTAGTCGGTAAAAGAACAATGTCTTCTTTCTCAAAACCGAGATCCTTGCTTTGCATAAAATCTAACTGATTGACCACCACCAAGACAGCAACGATGAGCACAACTGATACAGCAAACTGTCCCACTACCAATACTGAACGGAAGCGCTCATGATTTTTTCCAGCTCTGAATGCTCCTTTGAGCACTTTTCCCGGTTGAAAACCCGACAAGAATAGCGCTGGATAGCTTCCTGAAATCAAACCTACGATGAGAATCAAACCAGCGATTCCAATCAAAAACTCCGGATTTTGAATCAGATTCAGACTGAGCTGCTTTTCGGTAAAATCAGAAAAAACAGGAAGGAAGAAATAAACGATAACAAGCGCAAGAAGCATTGAAATGGTGGTAAGCATAAAGGATTCGCCCATAAACTGTCGAATCAAGTTGCTTTTATCAGCGCCCATTACTTTGCGAAGTCCCACTTCCATAGATCTCAAAGAAGATCGGGCAGTCGAAAGATTCATAAAATTGATACAGGCAATCAAGAGAATAAAAAGTGCCACTGCCAAATAAATATAAACATAGGCAATATCTCCATTGGCCTCAATCTCGGTATCCAGATTAGAATAAAGATGGATATCGGCAAGCGGCCAAAGGTAAAGTTTGGTACCATCAGACATGGGAGCTCCTGATTTTGTTTCGCCCATATGCCGATCAACCAACGTTGGCAATTTATCCTCAAAAGTCTGTCGATTCACTTCCTCACTGAGCAATAAGTATGTTGAAAAATTATTCCCTCCAAAGTTGCTCATAATGGCCTTCGGGCCTCCATAAAACATCACTACGGGTGTCATGGAGGCTAAAAAGGTTGGGTGAAAATGTGAATTGTCCGGGAAATCTTTGAACACGCCCCCCACCAACGCAGTGAACTCTGCGCCTCCAAGTCCTAATCTTATCTCTTGTCCAATAGCTGGCTCGTCACCAAAATACTTCTTGGCGGTGGTTTCTGAGACTAGCAGGCCATTACTCTGTTGAAGTACCTTTTTCGCATCACCTGCTAACACTTCTATCGAGAAAATGTCGATGATCTCGGGATCTGCAAAAGTGAAATGATCCTCTATAAATTTAGATTCCCCGTACATCACCAGTGGATCAGATTCGAGCATTCGAGCAGCAGCTTCCACATCATCTGGATAGTCAGACTGGATCAACGGTGCAAATGGTGGTGCGGTATGTCCCAGGTGAAGGCTGACCTCTCCATCTGGATTAAACCAAGCCCGCGAAACTCGAACGATCCGATCTGATTTGGTATTCCAGAGATCATAACTCAACTCATACTGCACGAACAGAAAAATCAAAATGCTGACTGCCATACCTACTGCTAACCCAAATACATTGATAAACATGTAAAGCGGGTTCTTCTTTGTGTTTCGGATGAGGATTTTAAAGTAGTTTTTGAGCATGGAGTTGTCGGTTGTCAGCTATCGGTTGTCGATTGTCTGTAGTCTGTAGTCTGTTGACTATTAACTGTTGTGGGTTGGGGAATTATCACCGAATTCAGTTTGTTATTCGGATTTTAGTTTTAGCTTTCTCACTTTAGCTTTCTGATTTCAAATCTTAGATCATATAGCTAACATCATCCATTTTTTAAGCCTTCTGACTTTATTTTTTAATCACCTTGCTCGATCCCGAGCTGGAGATTTTTTGACTGCTTGGATTTCCCTTGTAATAGATATTCCCAGATCCAGAGGAACCTACAGTTAGATTACCATTCACTCCGATAGCCGTAGTCCCAGATCCTGATTTTCCAATTTTCACATCGCCAGCCATCAATTCAAGTGCTTCAAAAGCACCAGAACCTGATTGACCGATAGTTGCTGCTTTAGCGCTTCCTCCTGTAATGCTTACATTTCCAGATCCACTAATTCCCACACCCAAACCGCCCGTATTCAACATTTTCATTTGAATCTTTCCAGAACCTGATTGTGCAATACTGAAATTTTTGGAATTAATATTTGATTCAACAATCATATTTCCTGAACCACTGACACCGATACTTTCCAATTCTCGGACAGTCACATAGGCTGTGAAATTCACATTATTCCACCTCCCTCTTTCCAATTTTATTTTAAGCGTATTTCCTTCCACCTTCGTAATTACTCGATTCAGATCGAAACCTTTCGATACTAATCTTACCTCATCTTTATCTCCAACGGTGACGTAAACATCCCAGCTTCCTCCAGATTCGATTCCTGTGAAGGTGCCTGGAGTCCGTATTTCAGTCTGTGCTTGAGTAGTGCAGCCTACCAAAAAGAGTAAGATAATAAGAGAAGTGATTTTTGTGAGTTTCATAGTGTTGGTCGTTTCAATTTGATGTGAGTTTAATTTCAGAGATTGTGCCAAGAGTAAAGGCCCTTTGAAGGGACTTATTAAAGGGTTTCAAAAGTGAACGATGTCCGATCGCTGTGACTTTTGACCGTGAGCGAACAAAATCCCATTGCTGTTAATTAGTTTTTTAATTTATCTACCTAATCTTGAGTAGCAGCTTTAAAGCTTTTCCGACAAGTTTAAGTCTGTGTTTTTAAAGATGTTCTTATTATCCTCTGAGATTTTTTTTAAAATAAAGCCCTACTTTTTAGATGCGCGAAATGGATTGATGGTTGCATTGCTAGCAGCATTATCAAAAAAATATCAGGCGGTTTAAGGTTTTTCTATCGGCCAATTTTCAAAAAAGGTAGATATTCCTATTGGGAAAATCATTCTTAAACTCTTTTTTACAGCTCATTTTTTTATCTTAAATTCCTGATAAACAAAGTTATTATGAAATTACTGGCCATTTTCCCCTTATTTTTTCTCTTAGCTGAATTAAATACTCCTGATTTTGAAGAGCAGCTCATAGACTCTAATGTGGGTATTGGCTATGGCATAGTCACAGGAGATGTGGACGGAGATGGAAAACTCGATCTGATCCTTGCTGATAAAAAGCAATTCGTCTGGTACCGAAATGGAGATTGGAAGCGGTTTGTGTTGGCCGAGAATCTCACCGAACGGGATAATGTCTGCATTGCTGCCCGGGATATTGATGGGGATGGCAAAGTAGAAATTGCTGTTGGAGGGCAGTGGAACCCCGGAGAAATCAGCGATGAATCTCAATCAGGTTCGGTGCATTATTTAATTCGACCAACCGATCCCACTCAACTTTGGACTCCGGTCCAGCTACCTCACGAGCCTACTGTTCATCGCATGTATTGGGTGAATACAGGAAAATCCAATTATCAACTGGTCGTACTTCCACTTCATGGCCGGGGGAATAAAGCTGGCGAAGGTGCAGGAGTAAAGGTGATTTCTTACGAAATGCCAAAGGATCCGAAGACTCCTTGGAAAACCTACCTGATCGATGAATCCATGCATCTGACACATAATATGACCGCAAAAGAAGTAGGAATTGAGGATACTGAGACCATTTTCATAGGCGGAAAAGAAGGCGTGAAAAGCTTTTCTTTTAAAGACGGAGCTTGGGATGCTACAATGAATCAGGAATCAAGCTTTGAGAACGGTTCATTTGGTGAATTGAGTTTGGCAGAAATCTCCAAATACGAATCGTTAATGGCTGCAATAGAACCCATGCACGGCAATCAAGTCACAGCATACTTGGGTCCTACGGGAAAAATAGAGTCCAATCAAATCAGAAGAGTTGTCTTGGATGAAAGTCTAAAAGAAGGACATGGGATTGTGACTGGAGATTTTTTGGGAAATAGAACCACGCAGATCGTGGCTGGGTGGCGAGTCCCCAATGAAGCCGGTGAGGTTGGCATCAAGCTCTATAATCCTCTGGATGATTCTTATAGCGAATTCAAAACCCATTGGATAGATCAAGGCGGAATGGCCTGTGAAAGCTTGACTGCGGCTGATCTCAATAATGATGGGAAACTGGATATCATTGCCGCAGGTCGAGCGACAAACAATTTGAAGATTTATTGGAATCGGAGGTAGGGAGGTTTGGGAGGTTGGAAGTTGGAAGTTGGAAGTTTGAAGCGGGAGGTTTGGAAGTTGGAAGCGGGAGGTTTGGAAGTTGGAAGTGGGAAGTTTGGAAGTTGGAAGTGGGAAGTTTGGAAGTTGGAAGCGGGAGGTTTGGAAGTTGGAAGCGGGAGGTTTGGAAGTTGGAAGCGGGAGGTTTGTTTTACACGTCATTACGAGGACTTAGTCTTTTTCGTAATTCTAGTAGGATGTTTCAAGTCCGAAGTAATCTGTTTGTTTGATGAAGATTTCTTCGATTTTAAAAGACTTCAATAAAACTTATTTCTGTTTTAAAGTCTCGCAAGGACCATACCTACTGTCATTACGAGGACTTATTTCTCCTTCTAATTGAACTAGGAATCTATAAGTCCGAAGCAATCTGTTTTATTGATGAAGATTTCTTCGATTTTAAAAGACTTCAATAAAACTTATTTCTGTTTTAAAGTCTCGAAATGACGGAAACTGCTGCTCATCTTTTTGTTGCCAATTCCAGATCATAGATTTTGATCCCAACACGTTCGATATGTTTTTTGAGCTCTGCTTCCTTGATTTTTTCAAAATGAACCAGATCGATTGTTTGCAATAGATCAATCTTATCTAACTCAATTGAAATATCTAACACCTTCTCAAAATTCAGCTTTTCTCCAAATATGGCAATGTCAATATCAGAACCCTCATAAAAATTTCCTTTTGCCCTAGATCCAAAAAGAACTGCTTTCTCAACTTCTGGATAATTTAAAAAAACTGTCTTTATGGTTGATAATACGCTTTCGCTAATGCCCATATTTTTCATAGATCCAATACGTTTTGGTTACCTGATCTTTCGGATTCAAGCTTGGTTTGAAGATCACTAAAAAGCTTGAAGAAGAGATCCAAAATCAACTCTTTTATTTCCTCAGCAGTCTCAGGATCATAGGTATGAGAAGTTTTTTCTCTGCTTTTTTTCAACTTACTCCAGCCTTCGGAATCTGTAATTAACTTCATTTTGAGGGCTTCCTGTAAAACTTTGGATGGTCCGTTGATATCAGCTATTCCAATATCTTTTATATAATCCTGAAGGGTTTTCCAAGCGAGCTCATACGTATATTCAAATCGCTGAATCAAACCTTCTGTCTCCAACTCAGACAATTTCTTCTCCTTAGCTTGTTTGACTGCTTGGGACAATTTCGAAAAAGCCTTATTGAAATTGGAAAACCGTTGCTGCCATCTGATATCTTCTTCCATATAGATACAAGTTAAGTTTTTCTAAAACTCAATACCATTTTGCTTGAATTTTTTCAATAATACGCTTTCGCGCTAGGAAGAACATTTAACTTCTTTCAGCTTTCTCACTTTAGCTTTCTGATTTAGAGTTTTATTTCCGAAATCCTAAACCCTCCTCACTCATCCCGCATCGCATCCACCGGATTGGCCCAAGCGGCTTTGATCGCCTGAGAACCCACCGTGATCAAGGCTATTAGTAGCGTCATTATTCCAGCAAACCCAAAAGTCCAAACCGAGAGTCCGGCTTTGTAAGGGAAATCCGCCTGCCAAGCATCCATCGCATACCATGCCAGAGGAAAAGCAAATACCATTGCTACTGCTACAAGTATTACAAAGTCCTTGCTGATCAAACTCAAGAGACTTTGCGTGCTCGCCCCCATCACTTTCCTAATTCCAATCTCTTTGGTACGCTGCTGCACTGCATAGGCTGCCAAACCAAATAATCCCAAGCAGGAGATCAAAATCGCTAAAATCCCGGCAATAGTAAAGGCCAAACTTAATTGAGATTCTTCCTCATATTGCGCAGCAAAGGACTCATCCATAAAAGAATAGCTAAAAGGATTTCCAGGAAAAATAGATTCGTAGGTCTTTTGCACAGCTGCGATTGCTTCTTTCATCTGTGAAGGATCGACGACTAAGGTGAAAAATCCATCAGCTTGAGACGCCAAGAAAATCATAGGTTTGATCTCCTCACGAAGCGACATGTGATGGTAGTCTTTTGTCACACCTACTACCTCAAATGGCTTTCCCCACAGGATATTTTGACCGACTGCTGCTGCAGGATTTTCAAAGCCCAATTGCTCCGCCGCTGATTCATTGAGCATGACTTTGTTGAGGTTATTCCAATTTTGATCTGCTTCAGCAGAAGTGAAATTCCTCCCTGCCAAAACTTCAATTTCATAGGTTGGGATAAACTGCTCATCGATAATAAACATGGAATAATTGTTTTCTTTGTCCTCAGGCCTAGCAACTAAGGGAGAAATGCCACCGGCGGAAAAATTATATCCCTCACCTGGCAGTTTGATCGAACCTGCAATTCCTTTGACAAAGGTCTGGGATTTGAGCGACTGCTTAAAGGCATTCATCTTCGAGGATCGGTTTTCACCGACATCATTTGGGCCTGCTACCACCAGTTTTTGATCCACATTCATCCCCAAACTTTGGGACTGCATAAACGAAAGTTGATCTCGGATTACCAGTGTGCAAATAATGATTCCAATCGAAATTACAAACTGAAAAACCACGAGAGATTTACGAAGCCATTGACTTTCAGGCTTAAATTTTAATTGTGAACGTTGCTCAAACTTTCCTGAAAGGATCACCACATAAAATCCTGATATCAAGGCACAAAACCCAATAATGGCAGAAACAATCAAGATGGTTTGTGGCGTTTCCAATGATCCAAACCAAATTTCTTTTCCAAAAATACTTGAGGCAAATGGAGATAGTAGGTATAATAAAACACAAGAAATCAAGAGCGAGTTGATCAGAAGCAATAGCGTTTCCATCATAAACTGCTGCGCCAATTGCCAAGAATGCGCACCCAGAATTTTACGCATTTTGATCTCTTTGATTCGGGTTAGAATATTGGCCGAGGAGAGGTTCAGGTAGTTCACATAAGCAATGCCCAAGATTAAAATCGCTATTGCAAGAAAGACCAAAACCGAGCCCATACTTGTAGCTGTCGGCAATGGATCAGAAATCGAATTTCCCAAGTGAATACTAGGCAAGTCTTGTAATAAAATTGTCGTAGCCTCACCGTTCGGGGTTTTCCGGATAAAATCGGTCAATTGATCAGCTAGCGCTTTGGAATCAACTCCTTCCTTCATCATCACAAACAGATTGACAAATCCAGAATCAAAGCCATTTGGGTCTGCCCAATCATTCCCAGATCGATTGGCGGGATTTTCCAAAGTATGGATGGAAAGAAATATATCTCCTGTGATATCCGAGCGAAATGGAATTTCTTCTAAAATCCCAGTGACTGAAAATTCTTGCTTCCCAAATTGATTGCTGAGCATAAATGTCTTACCAAGTGGATCTATTGTCCCAAAGAACTTATCCGCCATTGCTTGCGTAATCACGGCCGTATTTCCATTTGTCAAGTCAGCGGACCCTCTCGCTATGGGAAAAGAAAAGGCCTGGAAAAAGTCCCCTTCTACGAAGCTGACCCCATTTTCCTTAAATACCAGATCAGTCTCCGGGATGGCAACTAATCCACCTCCAATGAAGCTGGCGATTCTTCCGGCAGATTCGATATCTGTGAAATTAGTCTCCAAAACGGCTGCATAACCTGGAGGTAGTACGGTCTCGAAAGAATCGTTTCCTTCGCTGACAACTACCCTATAAATGCGGTCTTTATTGACGTGAAAGTCATTGTAACTCCGCTCGGTGGCGACGTATGCAAAAAGCCCCAAGAAAGTCACCAAGCCCAAAACCAGACCAAGCAAATTAACCGAGGTAAAGAGCCTGCGTTTGATCAGGCTTCGAAATGCGATTTTCAGGTAGTTGGTGAACATGATTTTGAATTACGATTTATGATTTTTTGATCTACGAGGTAGACTGGAACCTCATTCACTATTTTACTAATTCGAAGCCTGAGTATTTACAGTTCATTGGTTTTTCGGTCAATGAGAATAGGAATCGAGTTGAGATACTAAAAGCTGAATTCAATCTCGCAAATCGTAAATCAACAATCTAAAATCCTACTCTACTCGCTCTTCAAGCTTTCCACCGGATTGGTATTCGCTGCTTTGAAAGCTTGAAAACCTACGGTCAACACCGCAATCAGCATAAGAATCAAACCCGAGCCTGCAAAAATCCACCAACTCAGATTCGTTTGATAGGCATAGGATTTCAGCCAAATATTCGCAAAGTACCAAGCCAAAGGCATCGCGATCACTATGGAAATCAAGATGAGCCTCACGAAATCTTTGGACACCAAAGTCAGAATACCCATCGTGGAAGCACCCATCACCTTGCGAACGCCAATCTCTTTCTTTCGCTTTTCGGCTGTGAAAGCTGCTAAGCCAAATAATCCTAAGCAGGACAAGAAAATCGCCATCACCCCGAAGTATTTCGCCAGTTTGGAAACTCGCTGCTCAGAAGCATAAAGCGACTGGTAATCGGCATCCATAAAGGAATAATCCATAGGTTGAGCAGTTTGCTTTACAAAAAGCTCATTTATCCCAGCAAGGGTTTCCTGCTGATTTTGAGCTCCAATTCGTACCATGATTTTTTCTGCAAAACCCGGATCATATTTCAAGAAAGCTGGCTTAACATTTTCCTTCAACGACTCGAAATTGAAATCCTTAATCACTCCAATCACCTCTTTATCCTCTCCCCAGAGATTTACGATTTGGCCTACTGGATTCCCAAAACCAATGATTCGAACTGCCGCTTCGTTTAAAATTATCTTTGAATCTTCCTCTCCAAAGTCTATAGAGAAAGCTCTTCCATCAACCACTTCAAAACCCATAGTTTCGATCAAATCCATATTCACGGTCACATTTTCAAACTTTACCTGCTCATCGGGATTTTTGCCTTCCCATGAAAGACCAATCGTGGAACTACGCAATCCTACCAAAGGATGGCTCAAACTAGAGGCATTCTCCACGCCAGGGGATTTCTTTAGTTCCCCCAAAAAAGAATCTAATTGTTTGGGATTAATACCGGAAGCATTGATCTGAACCAGATGACTTTGATCATAGCCCAAGTTTTGGTTTTGAATAAAGGACATTTGCTTACCGATCACTGAGATCCCAATGATCAGCAATAGGGAAATTGCAAACTGGAAAACGACCAAGCCTTTACGAGCCAGCAATTCCCCAAAACTCCCCTTTACATTTGATTTCATTACCTCTACCGGTTTGAACTTGGAGAGGTAAACAGCCGGATAAATTCCAGCCAAAAAGCTGGTAAGCAACCAAATCCCAAATAAAAGCAGGATTAGCTCAGGCTGGAATGACATACTCAAGGTTTTGGATGTCACTTGACTGAAAAATGGTTGTATTATAAATGAGGCAACTATCGCAAGAATCAAAGCCATAAATGTCAGCAAAAGCGACTCCACCATAAACTGTCCAAAGAGACCTGCTCTACTCGCTCCCATAGACTTCTTCACTCCAATTTCCTTCAACCGACTCATCGATCTGGCTGTAGTCAGATTCATAAAGTTGATACAGGCGATGATCAAAATAAAGATTGCAATCGCCGAAAATAACTTCACATAGCTGATCCTTCCTCCTGCGACTTTCCCATCTTCATAAGCACCATACAAGTAAGTATCACCGTATGGCTTCACAAAAGCCGAAACGTTACTCTGCTCTTCTTTGGCTTTAATAAAACCAGTGATTTGGGTATTAAATGCAGCTACATCTGTATCTGGACGAAGTAATACATAAGTAGTAGCATTAAAATTACCCCAGTGAACTCCTTCACCAAGCATCTGCTTGAAATATGAAAATGATAGAAAATAGTCAGGCTTTTCAACGTCCAAGGACCCAAAATCCTGATATACTGCTGTAACTTCCACCTCATTTTCAAAGTCAAAAACCTGCCATTTCAATGATTTGCCGATGGCATTGGCTGGTGAGCCAAATAGCTTTTTAGCTATCGTCGCCGATAGGGCAACACTATTAATCCCCGTCATCACCTGACTTGGGTTTCCGGCTATAAAATCAACAGTGAAAATATCGAAGTAGGCCTGATCTACAAAAAGACCTGAACCATTCATTTTTGTATTCCCATTTCCAAAAGCGACTCCGGCTATAAACGGAGACGCACCGGCAGACAATTCTACCTGAGAAAGCTCAGCCTTCATGGCTTCTGCCATATCACCCGGTGTCGCTCCCCAAGTCACAATTCCACCACTGTTATCATGATTGGTCATCACGGCATAAATCCGATCTATCTTTTCATGATACCTATTGATGCTCAGTTCATCTTTCACCCAAAGCGAAATCAGGACTACTGTTGTAAGACCTATCGCCAAACCAAACAAGTTGATGGCGAAGATCTTTTTGAACTTCATAAAGCTGCGGAAGGCGAGTATAAGTTGGTGTCGGAGCATGGGGAGTGGGAAGTTGGAGGTTTGGAGGTTTGGAGGTTGGAAGTGGGAAGTAGGAAGTTGGAGGTGGGAGGTGGGAGGTGGGAAGTTGGAGGTTAGGAAGTAGGAGGTTAGGAAGTTGGAGGTGGGAAGTAGGAGGTGGGAAGTTTGGAAGTAGGAAGTAGGAAGTTGGAGGTGGGAAGTTTGAAGTTTGGAGGTTGGAGGTGGAGGTTTGGAGGTTGGAGGTGGGAAGTAGGAAGTTGGAGGTTTGGAGGTGGGAAGTTGGAGGGTTAGGGGTTAGGCTTCGGGTTTAAGGTATTTCTGAAAGCAGCAATGCTATTCATCAAATCAAAAGCCTCTTTATATCGTCTGTCAAAATGTTCTTTGTCAATGTATCCACGGAGTTTTGCCTTATGAAGACATGTGACGACTTCAGCCAATGAGCGCAATGAGTAACCAACAAATTTCCTGAATTCAGCTTGTGAATTACCGGTGGAGCCCTCGGCAATATTCAATGCAATCGAGTCAACGGCTCTTCGTATTTGAGAAGTAAGATTGTACAATTCTTCTTTGGGAAAAGCCTTTGACATTTCAAATACTTCTTCTCCAAATGCCATGGAAGTTTGCCAGATTCGAAGTTTTTCAAATTTAAAATCCATAAATTTTTAATTTTCTATTAGTAATCAAATCCCAACAAATCAACACTTCAAACCAATTGAGTGCAACAAACTTCCTACTTCCCTACCTCCTACCTCCCGACTTTTACACATGAAACTGCTCCCGGATATTCTCGGTCACTACTTTTCCGTCAAATAGATTGATGATTCGGTGGGCATAGTTGGCGTCATGAGGTGAGTGAGTTACCATCACGATGGTTGTCCCCTCGTTATTCAATTCCTCCAAAAGGCGCATTACTTCTTCCCCGTTAGTCGAATCCAAATTACCCGTAGGCTCATCGGCCAGGATCACTGAAGGCTTAGCGACAATTGCTCTGGCGATAGCTACACGCTGCTGCTGACCACCGGAAAGCTGCTGTGGGAAGTGATTCCTACGGTGCATGATATTCATTCTACCCAAAACTTCCTCCACACGAGTCTTACGCTCATCAGTAGGGATTTTCAGATATAAAAGCGGAAGCTCAACGTTTTCGAACACTGTTAATTCATCGATGAGATTAAAGCTTTGGAATACGAACCCAATATTTCCTTTCCTCAAAGAGGATCGCTGACGCTCAGAGAATTTGGCTACTTCATTCTCGATAAAGAAATATTCGCCTCCATCAGGATTGTCTAGAAGACCGAGGATATTCAGGAGCGTAGATTTCCCACAACCCGAAGGCCCCATTATGGCGACGAATTCGCCTTTTTTGATTTCAATTTGGATGCTATCCAAAGCAGTGGTTTCCACTTCTTCAGTGGAGTACATTTTGCGCAGATTGACGGTTTTGATGATGTTTTCCATGGTTTTTTGATGTTAGATGTTAGATGTCCGATGACCGATGTGGGTTGATCCTCGATCATTTGTTTTATTTAGTTGTCCGATGTTGGATGTCCGATGGCCGATGTGGCTTGATCCTCGATCATTTGATTTATTTAGTTGTCGGATGTTCGATGACCGATGTCGGATGCCCGATGTGGGTTGATCCTCGATCATTTGATTTAGTTAAGTTAAGTTGTCTGATGTTGGATGTCGGATGCCCGATGTGGGTTGATCCTCGATCGTTTGATTTAGTTAAGTTAGGTTGTCTGATGTTGGATGTCCGATGTCGGATGCCCGATGTGGGTTGATCCTCGATC
>Ga0222647_1000470_pt1 | contig 17041 bp, 10 predicted proteins | sample AntAcemetagen333_FD_179864 | JGI IMG/M metagenome (GOLD analysis project Ga0222647, IMG submission 179864) | Saline water microbial communities from Ace Lake, Antarctica - #333 | ecosystem: Environmental > Aquatic > Non-marine Saline and Alkaline > Saline | place: Antarctica: Ace Lake...
CTTACATTCGAAAATATGAATTCATAGGAGAAAGAGTAGAATAAACAATTAAAAGAAGAAATATGAAAAAAATAATATCCATGATGCTTTTTGCATCTATATATATCAGTGCAATAGCACAAGACTGGCCACCACAGAATAATGGTATTTCAACTACAGAATATGAAGCCTTAATTGAAGAATACTGTGAAGATGGAAACGGAATAAGTACAGATCCTGATAATCTAATAAATAATGCCTGCCCGGACTTAAAGAATGATTTTGAGTGGAGGATAAAGCAAAATCCCAGTGTAGTATCCGTGAACCCCGAGTTCTACATAGTTTATGATGAATTTGGTGCCCCAAAAAGTGTACGCAATCCATTTAATGATCCTGGCAATCATGATTATAGCCACCTAGATGATAATCACAATAGTAACTATAATCCCGAAGACGGCTGGGAATTACTCAAAGTAGACTTTGGTGCAGAGAGTAATTTTAATACGGGCTGGACTCAGCTTCCACAAGATGAACCAGGACTGAATCCTGAACAAGGAGGTGCTAAGCTACCTTACATGATTTTGTATAACAAGTATTCGGGTACGTTCCGTTTTTTTGGCTCCTTATTGGGTCAAAATGATGACTACGAAACGGTGCGAATTGAATTGAGAATACCAAGTGAATCACCTGGTAGTGGAGCAGCACCTATTAACACATACCAGTCAGATTTAAAAGCCACCAATTTACTTAGTATCCAAGGAGATGCGGTACAACCGCTAGACCAGGAAACAGATGAAAATGTATTGGTAGTTTTTGCCAAAGCAACTAACACTGGAAGTCAATTTTTTTGGTTTGATATACCTGTAGCATACGATCCATGTTTGTGTAATATCCGTTCGCAAATGGACATTACATTTAAATTTGTTGCAACAGCAAATATCGACCTAAATGGCACAATAGATGGGGCTATTAAAACGGAGTCTAAAAATGACGGCACTCCTAAAGGTGTAAAAGTAGCCACAACGGTTTTGGCAGCAGGAATATCTACAGTATTAGCAGTAAAGACTGGTGGGGCGGTGATAAATTTTCAGGCGTATTCTGATTTGGTGAAGCTTTTTAAAGACATCCCAGGTCTAAGTACTACACAAAAGGACAATCTAGATCAACTAAGTAACTACGTAGACTGCGGTCTAAAATTTGCTAAAGTGATAAAAAAAGACTACAAAGGTGTCACGGCTAGTGGCACATTAACTCCTGCACAAAAGAAAGCACAATACAATGCAGCAAATAGTATTCTCGATGCAAATACTACTTTCTTATCTTCGTTATCAAATGGCTGTGATAAAACGGATAATGGAGCAACTACTATTTCCGCTGCTGTAGAACTTAGTGGTACTTGGACTGAAACAATAATTAATGGGCATACTGAGATAATAATAGCAATGCCAGGCTCTAACTGGACAGATAAGGAAATGGATAGAGAACCATATACGCTAAATGGGAAAACCGTGGCCTCTTATCCAGAATATAACGAACGGTTAGGAACATTTGCACTATTAAAAACTCCATCTCTAGATGCTAAATATCTAGTGTCAGAAAAGGTGGAGTCTCCTCTAAACAGGGAATTAGAACATCAGCCAACAATTACTGAATTAGGTGGCATGGCATATCGATTTGGTTTGACAAGTGACCCTATAGAAATTGCGTTTAACCCATTGCTAAATTTAAATTTAGACAAGACTATAATCCAGTCACGTATAGTTGTACAAAAAATGGATGGAGTAACTCTTCAAGATGGTAAAGGTACTTTCGAAATGGAAATTCACAAACAGACTGACCAAGGTGGCGGTAGTGGAATGAATCCAAATTGTATGTGGCTAGATGGAGTAAATATCCCAAACGCCGGAACATATTTTTTTGGTGATTCTAAATATCCGATTAGCACACCTTTTGTGCCCATTGAGCAAATTCGTGATGTTGAAGGTGTTTTTACTCTAAAATATAATACAGGAATATTCGCAAATCATACAGAGTTAAACAATTTGGTTAAAGAAAATATTTTTATACAAATAAGAGTACTTGGCGAATCAAATGACATAGGTAAGGATGGCACCCCCAATAGTTTTATCCAACTACTTACTTTTCCTCTTAACTTATTATATAATAAAGTGGAAAGCAATCTCTATCCATCTCTTTTGGCGTTAGATCCAGAATTTTGTTTTGAAATGCATAATCATCTGAACAATGCTGGAATGCAAACGATCAGTAGTATCTTTAAACCTTCTGATATCATTTCGATTGACCCCAATGGTCGGGTGTTCGACCAAGATGTGATTTTCAACAAGAACGCAGTTTTTGTTTATGACGGCTTGGTTGAAATAAGTGCAAATATGTTTACCACAGGAGGTAAGAAAGTAACAATCTATGCTTCACAAGGGTTTGAGTTACTTCCAGGTGCAGAAGTAGGGTCCAATATTGAGTTAGTAATCGGTTTGCCATTTGAAAGTACACCCACTCCACCACAGACCTATAGTCAGGTGACTACTTTTTGCGGTGATAATAATAAGTACAAAGCACAGGAGTTTTCTACTTCTGCACTAAGAGAGGAGAAAGAGGAATATGAGCATAGAGCAGATATGGCTAGAGAAGCCATAGAGAAACGAAACTCTCAGAACCTAGAGCTAAAACTATATCCTAATCCAACCAACAATGAGTTTAGTATTGAATTAGATTATGCTTTAGAGAATTTAACAGTATCAGTACTAGATGTAAACGGAAAACAAGTATTCACAAAATCCTTCTCAGGAGAACAATCTAAAGTAAAGTTAGACGCTTCGCAGTTAGAGGCAGGCATATACTTCATAGATGTACGAACTCTTAATGGCAAAATAGGAAGAGAACGATTAGTGAAGTATTAGATACTTTTTCAGACAGAACTAATAAAAGACCCGCTACAGCGGGTCTTTTTTCGTTCATATTAGATCACGTACCTCAAAAACTTAATTTTCTTGCCTTCTGCTAGCCACATGTTTTCATAAAATGTCTGGATGTTAGCCAAGTACTCAGGGATCTCATCCCAGGCATAGACATCGTCTGAGTCTTGCAGTACTTTTAGATTCTGCTCTACTATTATCTCTTTGGTGAAGTCATAGAATCGAGTAGAGTCAAATATGACAATTTCAACTTGCTTATTATCAACAAATTGCGTATTTTATTCAAAGCTTTTTATTCAAAACTTTTTATTCAAAACTTTTTATTCAAAAAAATATTTCCTAAATTTGGTTAACGATTAACGATTAACGAGCCTCAGAGGCGTGTTATTTCTTTAATCACTGCTTTTTTTTCTGATACTCTAAAGAAAGCAACACTTCAGTATAAAAACACCACAAAAATGCCCAATTTAGGGAGGTGGAAGAGGTGTGTCCTGATCAAAGTAGAAACGTATCTCTGAGTTGAGGTCACTTAAAAATACACAAAACAAAAAACAAATAATATGAAAAATACCATCAAAACACTAACTTTGGCTTCTATGATAGCCGCTTCACTCACTTCTTACAGTCAAAACTGGACTACTAATGGAAATGCAAATTCCGGAAGTTTGAAACTAGGAGGCACTAGTGCTAATGAGCCTCTAAACTTTATTACAGAAGACTTTACTAGAATGACCCTTACAGCACAAGGCTGGTTAGGTGTGGGTACTACTAACCCAGACGGATGGCAAGAGATCTTCTATACTCCTACTACATCTAGCGGAGATAATGGATTACTAGTCACGCTCAATAGTACTAATCCCAACGGAATATCGTACAACTTGCCTGATATAATAGGTGGCGGTCTAGTACCTTATGACAACTCAAATCCACCAGAACCACCTACCACTTCTACTTTTAACGCCCCATTTAGTTTTCAGACGGGTCACCTTACTAATGTATCTTTCCCGCTATATGCTCAGAATACAAAACCTATGTTTTGGGTGAGAGAAAAGAAACTGCCAAACTCGAACTCGAATACCGGCTTACAAGAGTATGATACTAAATTCATAGTAATGCCAGACGGTAGCTGTGGTATCAATATCACTAACCCGCGAGCAGCACTAGATGTACGAGGTAGCCAAGCACCCGATAGACCAGCAGCTATAATAGGCAGTAGGGCTATAGGGACTAATAATACAAATAACTCTTATGGACTGGATCAGTATTTTACTCAGATGGTGCAGTTTGTGCCAGTGCTCAATGAGAATGGATATAACCAAATAGTAAAAGCTGGAGATCAAGGAATGTTTTTTACGGATGGCGAAGGAGAAAATACTAATCTTACAACCACAGATAAGCACGATAGATCTAATGAAGATGGAGCATTCGTGTTAGCCCCATGGGCTGCAAGTGCTAACTCGGACATAGGCGGCATGCGTATGGAAGCCAATGGAGACACAGAATTTCACGGAACACTACGTGCTACTAAAATGAATGTAGATGCTAAATGGTGGGCAGACTTTGTGTTTGATGCCGATTATGAGCTAAAGAGCCTAGCAGAAGTAGAAGCGTACATAGTAGCTAACAAACACCTGCCTAACGTACCTAGCGAAGAAGAAGTACTAGCCAATGGACTAGACCTAGGTGAGATGCAAGCCATACAGCAGCAGAAGATAGAAGAGCTGACACTCTATATCATACAGCAGCAGAAGCAGATGGATGCACTTATAGAAACAGTAAACGAACTAAAGAAATAAATAAACCAATGAAGTTTTCCTATAAACTACTGATAGTGGTACTAGCCTCCTTTGCTTTTGTGCTAAACTCTTGTAAAGAAGACTGTCCTGAAACAAAATGCCAAGACCCAAGTAACCCAGAGTGCGAAAACTATGACCCGTGTTATGGAAAAGTGCCACTAAAAGCTAGTTTTAGGATCACTAAAGGAACAGGCGGTAGTGTCAACTATACATACGCTGATACCTTTCCCAATGGGGAATCTTATTTTCAAGAATCTGCTGTATTCTCAAGAACTGGATTTTTCCATTTTTTAGCAGACACTATTCCAGGAGCTAAATATACTTGGTATCTAGGCAGTCAGGTTTTTAATACGTGGGCATTTACTCGAACCATTAGTATGGGGCAGGAACCCGGCGGAAGGTTTGAGGTAAAACTTGTCGTGGAGCGAGAGCCCGATTTGGATTGTTTCCCAGATGATGTGAGAAAAGACTCACTAACCAAGGTTTTCTACCTCAAAAATATATGTGATTTGACTACCGCCAAAACCATGCGAGTATATGAGCCACAGCTTGGTAGAGATAGTTTCAATTTTAAGTTTTATGCTTTTGACAGAAATGTACCTGAGGGCGATTCATGCAAAGGGAACTCATATGATTACGTCTATAATTTTTACAATGAAGGAAAGTACACAAGATGCAGTGGTAGTCCATTTGATAGCCTAATAGTAATGAATGTCAATTTTGAAGTAAACACTAAAGAACCATCAGCATTTATTCGAATTGAGCCCGATGGTACAATAAATTTTTTATCGCATAGATATATATTCGACCAACCAGCAAGCCCTATCATAATCGATGAAAAAGATTACCACTATAAGGGCAGAGTTTTAAATTAAAATTGAAAAACAATGAAAAGAATAATTACAATAATATTAATAGTACTTTCCATAAACGTCAGTGCACAAAACTGTGTCACTAATGTGAGTACAAACACTAGCGATCCTATTGATGAAGGAATGGAATCTGCATTCCCGGGCAAGGTAAATCCATGGCTCAATATATTTTCACTCGTGTCTGCGAGTGGAGCGATGCCAGAAGTAGCATTAAACCAAAGTATGGGTTGGCTCGGTAGGGGGAGCAATCCTAGTGCTTACTCGGTACTCAATCCCTTTAATATAAATGGCAATATGTCCCAGCGGCTTACTACTACTAATTTAGACCAAGTAGATGCAGACTGGCGAGATGGATGGGAGTATTTATACTTTAATACGGGCTATTATCCAAATGGCGAAGCACTAAATAGTGCCAATTTACTTCGTATCACACCAACTACTAACAATAGTTTGATGAGTAGCGAATTCCCCATGATTGTCATGTACAATCGGTATACGGGAAAACTTCGAACGTTTTTAATGTATAACGGAACATTTGCAACAGGATTTGACGCTATGAATACAATTTGGAGGTATGATCAGTATGAAATTGATGACGCAAATATTTCTCAAACTTTTAGGCATTTAACAAATTATGATGTTGCGATGGATCAAAAAACATCGGTATTAGAAGTAGCTACTAATACGTCTTACGAAAATGACCAGACAGAATGGTGGGACACAGAAATTCAATTAGCGTATGATCCGTGTATTTGCAATAGAGAAGAACCTGTACAACTACAGTTGAAGGTGTTATCAATCGATACACAGGTAGTGAACCTTTACGGGAGAGAGATTTCCTTAGTAGAAGACTTAGCAGATGCTAATGGTAAACCCACTTTTGATAAAGATTTCTTATTGGCTCAAAGTATTCAGAATGATGTCAATAGCGGAAATTTGATGTATAACTCTATGGGTGAAATGGTGACTAAATATGGCACGAAATTATCCGACTACAATACGAAATTAGCAGATTACAAGTCAGCTAAAAATCAGAGTAAGATTATAATCAATAGCCTTGCCAAAGACTTGATACTTAAAGGTGTTTCAAATGCAATAACTCCCCCCGCCATAAAAGCAGTAAATGCTTTTTTAGATTCAAATCTAAATTCAAGTAAATTTAATATCGGCAGTGATCAAATGAAGAATATCATAAAGGCAGAAAAGGTACTTTTGGGTAAAGGTTATGATTTTTTATCAGCTCAAATAGGATTGAAACCACTGACGAAGCCAAGTAAACCCAATACTCCAACCGCCACATTCTCAGAAATGAGACTAAGCGGTACTATTAGAAGTACTGGCTCAACTGAGATAGGTCACTTTATACTCCCTGGTTCAAAGCCATCTGAACAGTACGATAACTCCGATCTGCCAGATGTACTAAATTTCCCAGCCTATAATAATCCTGTAGGTCTTTTTGCATTGTTAGAGACGCCAGCTATAACTGTTGTTACGGATCAAAAAAAAACTACAAAAAGCGTCACTTTTGAGGAGACTTATGCTCCTATTCATAACGGTACAATACAATCTCTGAGTTATGGAGAAGCGAACCCGAAAATAATTGTAGAACAAGAAGTAGATCCATCTACAATTAGTTTTTCAGTTTCCTTAAATGAAGCTTTAAAGTTTGACTTAAATGATGCAGTTGATTTTGACGAGGATAAAACAGATATTACAGTTGCGTTTAAAGTATACTTTGAAGATGAGGTTACGACCATTACTCCTTATGCAAAAGACGGAGGAGTCGCAAACTTTGGGCTGCATGATTATGGAGGTTTAGCTAATGACATTATTTTCTCTTCGAATACTAGTGAGCATGAGTTTAATGCCTCATCTAGAACTTGGGATTTCGAGGAATTAGATGATTCCAAGTATGATTTTTTATATACTCCTGCAAATATTAACGATGTATTTGCTGAATGGTCTAATTTACCTTCGCAATATGGCTCAGCTACTTTTGATAGAATGTCGTGGCAAATGTCAATTCAAAAGTCCAAAGGTAAAAGAGAACTGATGTCTGCATTTTACCCTATTCGCGACTTTGCAAATACAGAACTATCCAGTGTTGTCACGTCAAAGGCCATTAAATCGACTTTTACTGACCCTTTACAAATTGGTAAATATGATGTTATTAAAAATAATAAGTTCTGGATACCACGATTTAATTCTGAGATAAAAAAGATAGAAATGAAAGTAATGGCAGATATGTACTTTAACCAAGTGGGTAGTGATGGTGAGCAAGTGAATACAACTCAAATTTTTACTTACTTATTATACGATAAGGATAAAGGAATCAATGTTTCCAATCCTAGTATGGTGTCATTTAAAAACAATAGTGTGAACCAAAGTGAAGTAGATCAGTATTATACAGAATTAATTTATAAAGGGAGTTTCTTAAACAGGTATCTTAATTGGTATAAAATAAATCAAAACATATCAGCACAGAGTAGTCAGTTTGGAACATATAGCGACGACATGGTTAACGGTGGTGGTGGAAACCCAGCATTGGTTAGAAGAAGGATGAGTTATAAAGTCACAGATATTGCTAATCTAACACCAATGTATGATCAAGAAAAAGAAAACAGAGACTATTTTGGAGGTCAAATTGATCTAGAAAGTGCTGGTACAATAGTGATAGGGCCTAACCACCCTTGGGTAATTAGAGTAGAGGGTAACAAACTCTACATCAAAGCATCGGTTATAAATATCAATGCTACTATAGACGTTGCTAGCGGATATGAATTAATCATTCAAGGGGAGAAAAATATTGAGACAACCTTTACTAGTCAAATAGGCCAAAATATTACGTTAGAGCTTATTAAAAACTTCAGAGGAAAGGATCAAAGTAAAGAAGCTACTTTAACGGAGTTGTCTTCTTTTTGTAATATGAATAGTGGTCAGTATAGCGGCAATGAAAGTAGTGCAGCTTTTATAAAACCAAAAGATGATACTAGTGACGACATTAAACCTCTCCCAATAGCTACTTTTTATCCAAACCCAACAAATGACATAATCAGAGTAAATATACAAAATACAGAATTAAACTTAAAAAATAGATTCATAGTTATGGATATTACGGGTAAGGAGCTGATAAACGAGGTGGTTCTAAGCGAACACTCCTCAGAGTTTGCCATAAATTTGTCTGAGTTTGTTAAGGGAATCTACTTTATAAAAGTGATTGATTCTAGCGGCAATGTTTATACATCAAAGGTTATTAAAAAATAATTATATTAAATTTTACTTCATGGGCATCCGCACTCCTAATGGCAAAACAGAAGAAGAGAACGATTAGTGAAGTATTAGGTACTTTTTCAGACAGAATTAATAAAAGACCCGCTACAGCGGGTCTTTTTTCGTTCATATTAGATCCCGTACCTTAAAAACTTAATCTTCTTGCCATCGGCTAACCACATCTTCTCATAGAAAGTTTGGATATTAGCCAGGTGCTCAGGTATCTCATCCCATGCATAGACATCGTCTGTGTCTTGCAGTACTTTTAGCTTCTGCTCGGCTATTATTTCTTTGGTGAAGTCATAGAATCGAGTAGAGTCACTTTTGAGATTCATAATAGCACCTTCCTTGGAGATATTGCGGTATCTACTTAAAAACATTGCATTCGTTAGTCGTTTTCGTTTTTTAGCGTGCTGTGGATCTGGGAATGTGATCCAAAACTCGTCTATCTCGCCTGTGTCAAAGTAGTCTTCTATATTGCCTATCATCAAACGGTGAAAAGCTACATTGGTTATTTTGTTTTCCAGGGCATATTGAGCTCCTTTCCAGATTCTATTGCCCTTTACATCTACGCCTATGAAGTTGCGGTCTGGGAATCGCTCTGCGAGCCCTATGGTGTATTCCCCTTTGCCACACGCCAGTTCTACGGTGATGGGATTGTCGTTTTGGAAGACATCAGACTTCCACTTACCCTTGAGTTCTTCTGCTTTCTCATAGCAGTTTGCAAATTCTTTTACCTCTGCAAATTTCTGAAGTTTACCTACTTGTCCCACGGTGCAAAGGTAGATTGAATAATAGAATTAGGTAGTTGATTGTGTCTGATTTTGTATCCGGGTCTATTTTATTAACACTAAGGAGGTAAGAAAAGGTAAGTTTTATGATTGTGAATCAGGAGTAAGCTCGGGAGTAGTCCATTGTTTTATAAGGAAGGACATTAAGCTACTTGCCTTTGGCAAATATGCTGATTCAGAGCGAAGCGAAGAATCTCTTTATCTTAAAAGCTAGTGGTCGTCATTCCAAAGCAGGGCGTGGAATCTAATGTTTAGCGACAGCCTTACAATTCCTTAGAGTCTTAGTGGTCGGTTTTTTAAAAAGTTATATTCGGGTCTATTTTTTTAACACTAAGGAGGTAAGAAAAGGTAAGTTTAAACTTCTTAATGTCCTGTCTTCAGAGAGGCACGTTTCCTAAACGCATTCACTTACTCCAAGGCTACACGTTTTATTTTACCCGTATCAGTATATGCTATCTGATCTACGAAGAGTATCTCCTTTGGATTATGGTAAAGCGGTAAGTCACGCTTGAGTAGTTCGAGCAGGTAGGTTTTATCTGATATGGGAGGACCTTCTATGACTAGTACAGCTTTTTCGCCGAGCTCATTGTCGTTTTTTTTAGTGACATAGAAAGCTCTGTTTATGCTGGCTGATTCTAAGACCTTCTTTATTTCCGGTTCTATCAATGCAGGATGTATTTTTATTCCTCCACTATTAATTACATCATCAGATCTGCCCAGTATTTGAAAACTATCATCATGTAATTTAGCGATATCATTGGTTTTAATAAAAAAGTCTAACTCAGGAATGGCAATGCATAGCTGCTCATCATTTAGGGTTACTTCTACGCCAGTTTGTGTCTGGAAGTAGTTATCTACACCTACTTTTCGTAGTGCTATATGACTAGCGGTCTCGGTCATTCCGTAGGTTTCCCAAAAATTGATGTTTTTAGCTGTACTAAGTTTGGAGATCTTCTTTTCCTGTGAAGAGCTTAAGGCTGCTCCGCCTATGAGTATGTTTTTAAAACCAGAAAGATGCTCAGGGTTATGATCTAGTATAGCTTGTATCTGAGAAGGAGTAAGTGAGGTCAAGCTAAAGTGATTAGGGAAACGTAGTGTATCTTTTAAAGGATTGGCCGTGGGATTAATGAAGTGGATATTCCACCCAAAATGGAGTGAGCGGATGAGCTGCATAAAACCACCCGTTTTTTGTACAGGTAAGCAGCAGAGCACAGATTCTTCAGAGCCTAAGGTTAGAGCAGCTTTGGTGCTTTCTGTGCTCCATATTAAAAGTGTTCGTGGGAGTCTTATTTTTTTGGGTGTGCCGGTGCTACCAGAAGTAGAAAGTGTAAAATCGTCAGCTCCCTTGACCCAAGAATCGATGCTACTTTCTACGAATCTCTTTTCCTTAAAATCGGAGGAATATGTTACGTTGATGGTTGTCAAATTTTGGCTATTTTCTGTCAAAAGTATTTATCTTTCTACAAGGAAGATCTACTAAGTAGTATTATTTCTGTTAACACTGCTTGCAAAGGCTATAAATCATTAAATTCGCCCTTTATTTTTATTTAAAAGACAAACAATGACAAAAGCTATAAATTTAATTTGCGTTTTTACTCTATTAATCTACAGTATATCTGCTACGGCTCAGTCGGGTCAGCTAGCTGTAGCTGCTAAAGCATCTGCAGTGGGTGAGAAGTTCCCGATCTTTAGTTTCGGTGACGAGATGGTCTATAATGACGAGTTTATGCGAGTGTTTAATAAAAACAAGCGTGACACCACGGAGCCTACCAAGCAAGAGATAAATGAATACCTAGAGCTATACGTGAAGTTTAAGCTAAAAGTGAAAGAAGCGTATTCTCTAAGGATGGATACTGTTCCTTCATTTAAGACTGAGCTTGCGGGATATCGTACCCAGCTCGCACAGCCGTATCTCACAGATAAGACGGTAACTGAGAATCTCATAAAAGAAGCGTATGATAGAGGTCAGCAAGAGGTGAAAGCAAGTCATTTGCTCATTAACTGTGCTTTAGATGCTAAGCCTAGTGATTCGCTGGCGGCATATCAGAAGATAGCTGGATTAAGAAATAGAATAGTGAAAGGCGAGGCGTTTAATACAGTGGCTAGTCAGTATTCCGAGGATCCGTCAGCTAAGACGAATGAGGGAGACTTAGGATATTTTTCTGCATTCCAAATGATATATTCTTTTGAGAATGCAGCTTTTAGCACTCCTGTAGGAGAAGTTAGTATGCCTATACGTACTCAGTTTGGGTATCATCTAGTGTTTGTAGCAGATCGTAGAAAAGCATTAGCAGATATTAAGGTTGGGCATATTATGATAAAGTATTATAACCCTACTCAGATAGATAGTACTAAGCAGCGAATAGATGCAGTATATGCTAAACTGAAAGCAGGAGCAGACTGGGGGACTACCGTAGAGGAGTTTTCAGAAGACTTTAATACCAATAGTAAGGATGGAGAGCTTAGCTGGTTCAATAGAACTACAGCTAATATTCCTGTAGAATTTAAAGATATAGCCTACACATTGGAAAATGATGGTGACTTTAGTGAAGCTATCAAAACTAACTTTGGATGGCATATTATCAAAAGATTTGAAGTAAAACCAACACAGACGTATGAGGATGAGAAAGAGTTTCTACGCCGAAAGGTAGAAAGAGATAGCCGCAGCGAAATGAATAAAGATGTGGTAGTAAAAAGAATTAAAGTTGAAAATAAGTATACGGAAGTTTTAGGGTTAGACGCGGTTAAAGATTCATTTGACCAAAAACTGATCAATGGATCATATATTAAAGGATCAGGTACAGGCAAGGTGCTTTTTAAAATAGGAGATAAGTCATATACCGATGCTATGTTCATGGCTTACGCAGCTACTAACCAGACGAGGACTAGTAAGTCCTTAGAAAATGTATTGAATGATATGTACGCAAACTTTGTAAAGAAGTCTAATCTAGCGTATGAAGAATCTATCTTGGAGACTAAGTTTGATGATTTTAAATATATCGTGCAAGAGTACAAGGATGGGATTCTTCTTTTTGAACTCACAGATAAGGAGGTTTGGAGTAAAGCAGTAAAGGATACTTCTGGACTAGAGGCATTTTACCTAGCTAATAAGGAAGATTACATGTGGAAGGATAGATTAGACGCTACTATCTTCAGCTGTAAGAATGCTAAAATAGCTAAGAAGGCTAGTAAGCAAGCTAAAAAGGGCAAGACTACGAATGAGATCCTAGAAAAGTGTAATGCTGACGATCCTCTAGCTGTGAAGGTGGAGACTAAGAAGTTTGAAAAAGGAAGTAATGAGTTACTTGATAAAATCACTTGGAGTAAGGGTGTATATGCGTTAGGAAATGAAAATGATAGAGTCAAATTTGTACGTGTCAATGATTTGATAGCTTCATCAGCTAAAGTACTTGAGGATAATATGGGGCAAGCTACTTCAGACTATCAAAATTACTTAGAGACTGAGTGGATAAAAAGATTGACACTTAAATATCCAGTGCAGTCATATGAAACGAATGTACAAAGACTTCACAGATAGTCAGTATTGAAAAAAACACTCATACTAGTAGTTAGCATTATATTAAGTGCCTGTAATCCTGAGCCTAAGGGCGATGATGTAGTAGCAGAAGCTTTTGGCAATAAGCTATACGCCACTGAAATATCAAAAGTAATAGGAGACGACCTCACCTATGAAGATAGTGTATTCATCACTAAAGAGTACATCAATGTATGGTTAAGCAAGCAAGTACTTCTGAATAAGGCAGATGAAATACTCACAGTGGCAGAGAAAGATAAGACGAAAGCACTGGAGCAGTATAGATTAGATCTGCTGACTTATGAGGTTCTTAATAAGCTTGCAAATCAAGAATTAGATACGAGTATAGATGAAGCGGAGTTGCACGAGTATTATGATGATAATGTAGATGAGTTCGAATTGTCTCAAAATATCTTAAAAATCGTCTTCTATAAAATACCGAAAAGTACTGAAGATGCGGATATGCTGTGGTCCAGTTTTAAGTCGGGAGATGGCTCTATTATGGGTACACTTAAAGTGCTGGCAAAAGAGAACGGGAATTACTATGATGATGATCAGAGTTGGGTCTATTTTGATGATATCCTAAAAGAGATACCTATCAATACGTATAACCAAGAGCATTACTTAAATAATAATAAGTACATAAAGCTAGATGACGCTGATATGGTTTATTTCATAAAAATTCTAGATTTTAAAATAAGAAGCACTACCTCTCCGTTTTCTATGGAGAGTGGAAACATAAAAGATATCCTAATAATGAAGCGACAGCAAAAATTAGTGCGTTCCATTGAAACAAAATTGCTTGACGAGGCGTATAGCAAGAAACAAATAAAAACATTTTGAAAAATATAATAACGATTATCCTTCTACTGACTTTTACTTCTGCTTGGTCTCAAAACGTACGTGTGATTGATGAGATAGTAGCGGTGATAGGCGAAAATATCGTCATGCGATCTGAGCTGGAAGCAGAATACGCTCAAGCTAAAAAAGATATGTCCTACTATGAAGGTGACTTGAAGTGCGAGATACTTAATCAGCTTGTCATTCAGAAATTATATCTGCATAAAGGTGATGTGGACAGTGTATACGCTACAGAAGATAGAGTAGAAGCAGAGGTAGACAGAAGGATAAAATACTATGCTACTCAGATAGGTGGAGAAGCTAGACTTGAGGAGTATCTGGGTAAGAGTGTGTCTGAATATAAAGACCAAATGCGTCCTAAAATAGGCCAGCAGATGGTTACACAGCAGGTGAAGCAGAGCTTAATAAGTAGTGTGAAAGCTAGCCCTACTGACGTACGTAAATTTTTTAATGATATACCAAAAGATAGCCTTCCTGAATTTGGGATAGAGGTAGAGTTAGCTTTAATAGCTATGAAGCCGACGTCGAGTGATTATGCCAAGGAATATGCATTAGAAAAAATAACTAAAATTCGCAAAGATATTTCTAGTGGTATTTATAGTTTTGATTTTGCAGCTAAGAGTAGTAGTGATGACAAGGGAACCTCTATTAATGGTGGCGATTTAGGTTACTTCTCTCGTGGTCAAATGGTAGGAGCTTTTGAGAGAGCAGCTTTTAAGCTAGAAAAAGACTCTATATCAGAAGTAATAGAAACAGAATACGGATATCATATCATCCAACTGTTAGATAGAAAGGGAGATAAAGTAAATGCACGTCACATACTGATAAAACCACTAATAGTCAATAGTGACTTGGTGAGGCTGAAAGGTGAGCTGACGGTACTCCAAGAGGCATTAAAAAAAGATAGTCTTACTATGTGTCAAGTAGCTGGAAAGTACAGTATAGACGCTTTTACAAAAGACAATTGTGGGTTTTACGCAGATCAGACTACTGGCTCACAGCAAGTGCCAGTAGCGGCACTAGAGCCTTTAATCGCTGCTAAAGTAGAAGTGCTTAAGGTAGGGGAGTATTCTTGGCCAGAACAATTTGAAGATGTAGACGGTACGATAGGGTATAGGTTTTTTTACTTAAGAAAAATAGTGCCAGCACATACTGCTAATCTAAAAGATGACTACCAAAAAGTACAGTCACTTGCCTTGGAAAAGAAGCAAGAAGATTCGGTAAAGGAATGGACTGATACTTATAAAAAGGGGGTGTATGTATGGATTGACCCCTTGTTTATAAATTGCACAGAATTAGACGGATGGAAAGGTTTAAGTAACTAGGAGTATGGTAAATTTCAGTAACGATAAGGAAGCAGCAGATGCTTTAGTTCTCAAAGTAAAAGAGCTAAAAAAGGAAATTGGTAAAGTTATTATTGGCCAAGAAGAGGTAATAAATGGTGTTATCACTAGTATTATTAGTAATGGTCACGCACTGCTTATAGGTGTGCCAGGTCTGGCTAAGACATTACTTATCAAAACCATAAGTGAAGCTTTAGATATGAGCTTTAATAGAGTGCAGTTTACCCCAGATTTAATGCCGAGTGATATTTTAGGTTCTGAGATATTGGATGAGACTAGAAATCTCAAATTTAATAAGGGACCTGTGTTTGCCAATATAGTGCTCGCTGACGAGATAAATAGAACTCCACCAAAGACTCAAGCAGCACTTCTAGAGGCTATGCAGGAGAAGAGTGTAACTATCTCTGGGACTAATTATCCCCTGCCTAAGCCATTCTTTGTGCTAGCTACGCAAAATCCCATAGAACAAGAAGGTACATACCCTTTGCCAGAGGCTCAGTTAGATAGATTTATGTTTAACATGTTACTGGACTATCCGTCAGCCGAAGAGGAAATAAATATAGTGAAAGCTACTACGTCATCTTCATCTGCTACTGTGAGTAATATATTAAGCGGCGAAGAGATTATAGCATTCCAAGAGTTAGTGAAGAGGGTACCCGTAGCTGATAATGTATATGAATACGCAGTGTCTCTAGTAAGACGCACTAGAGCAGGTAGAGATCAAGCTACCGATAAGATAAATGAGTATGTAGAATATGGTGCTGGACCTAGAGCATCTCAGTATCTCATTATAGGAGCTAAGGCTCACGCACTGATATCGGGCAAGTATTCGCCAGATATAGAAGATGTGCAGGCAGTAGCTAAGATGGTGCTTAGACATAGAATGGTGCGTAATTATAAAGCTGAAGCCGAAGGCATTTCTGCAGATAGTATTATCGAGGGTATATTTTAACTACATTGATATACACTGTAGTAGACATAGAGACCACAGGGGGGTCTCATGGCAATAGAATCACCGAAATAGCAGCAGTAAAGACAGACGGTAAGCAGGTCTTAGGCAGCTACGAGACACTAATTAATCCAGAAGTTTTTATTCCTAAGTCCATTACACTGCTCACCGGTATTACAAACACCATGGTACAGGATGCTCCTAGATTTGAAGACATAGCAAGTCAATTTTTTGCTTTTCTAGGGGATACTACATTCATAGCTCATAATGTGAGTTTTGATTACGGGATTATCAAGAATCACTTCGAAGATTTAGCAATGACCTTTAACATGAAGAAACTCTGTACGGTGAGACTTTCTAGAGGTATTATACCTGGATATCCATCTTATTCATTAGGTAAAATATGTCAGCAGCTAGGTATAGAAAATCACAGCAGACACCGTGCTATGGGAGACACTATGGCCACAGTGGAGCTTTTTCATCTACTGCTGACCAAGGATAAGGACGATTTTGTGTTTTATTCGCTAAATCAGCTCAATAAAGAAGCTATGCTCCCGCCTAACTTAGAGAAGGCAGAGTTTGAGAACTTGCCTAATACTGCCGGAGTATACTACTTGCTCGGGGAGAAGATGGAGATACTATATATAGGTAAATCTAAGGATATAAAGAAACGTATAATAACGCACTTTACAGAAAAGAGTAGGAAGAAAAG
>Ga0222647_1000471_pt1 | contig 17016 bp, 15 predicted proteins | sample AntAcemetagen333_FD_179864 | JGI IMG/M metagenome (GOLD analysis project Ga0222647, IMG submission 179864) | Saline water microbial communities from Ace Lake, Antarctica - #333 | ecosystem: Environmental > Aquatic > Non-marine Saline and Alkaline > Saline | place: Antarctica: Ace Lake...
CTTGAACGACCGCTTTATTTCCTATTTCTTGCAAAATAGAAATACCAACTAAATTTGACATACTCCAAACCGAAGTATAATTTACACTTTGCATAAAAACAACCGAATCACCAACCATCATTGCAGGTTGAATCATCTTGCCATCGGTTTCAAAAACTGATTGTCTAAACACATTATAATGGATATTTTCGCCATTTGGAGCATTATAAAAAATCGTATCTTCTGCAATTGCCGCAAACAATTTTAAGTCGGTGTAATTGTGTGTAGCTTCTGTTTTGACTACGACTTCAACCATAATTTGACCAGCTAAATTCACATTATCAACCTTAATTCGCACCGTGAAAGGCGACATCTGCCCACTTTGACTCGTGAAAATTGACGCGTTCCCGTAATTCGTAGAAATAGGAACCAAAGTACCTTGAACAATCAAACGAGGCGTTGAACCATAAATATTATAATAATTTGTTCGGGCATCGTTTTCAGTCGGATTATGCTGACTAAAAATACAATTGCTATAAGGCGAACTCGGATGAATTGCCAGATGAATGACGTTTGGATGATTGTTCAAATTCGTAAAAAAGCCTGGATTACGACTTGCGCAGACGCTACATAAAGTATTGGTAAAGTGTTCCACAACGACGTTTTTGGGAACTTGTGCAATCATTGACACCGCAAAAAATAGTAATAAACTTGTAAATACGTTTTTCATTTGTATTTTTTTTATGAAAATAAAAAGTACCGTCGAATTCATTCGACAGGTGATAAAAATACGTTATCTGCCGAATAAATTCGATGCTATAATGAATACGTTGCAAAAGTCTGATATGTTGAAAATAAAAGACAAAACTGTTCGGAAGATGACAAATTGCCGAGAGGCGAAAATGAAAATGCTGAACTTGATAAAGAAAACGGCTAACCATACAAAGTTGGATACATTGAAAACGCTCCTTTTTTAAAAGGTCTTTTATAGGGATAAAAATATGAGGAATTAACCGTGAACCAAGAGGAATTTCCAAGGGTTTATTTTCTGGGTTGTGTTGATATTTCGATGTTTGCAGTGACATCAACACATCAACACAAAAAACCTAATTCAAATCAAATACCAAAACTTTATCTTCAACTTTTGTGGGAATTGCTTCTTTTGTAATCGATTTTGGTGTTTTAATTTCTGTTGACAAATCGGTAAAATGAATGATTTCCCAAGTATTATTTTTATATTCCAAAGCCGTCAAATTTTCGACCCAATCGCCTGAATTTAAGTATAAAATTGACCCCTGATTTGTCGTCATAATTCGGTTTTGTGGCTGATGCACATGACCGCAAACCATCACGTCAAACTTTCTCGAAATCGCTTCTTGTATCGCTAATGCTTCAAAATCTAAAGCAACTTTAGACATTTTTTTGCTAAACGATTTGATTCTTTTTGCCGCTTGAATTGGCTTTATTTTTAATGGTTTTAACAACCAATTAATGCCTTTTTCCAATAAAATAAAGCCTTCGTAAACTCGACCGCCAAAAGCTGCAAGTCGTTGGTGCTTAACAGATTTATCATATTTGTCACCATGGTGAAACCAAACTTTTTCGCCATCAATATTCAAAACTAATTCATTTTGAATATGTAAATTCCCCAATGAAAAATCACCGAATTTTCGGATTAAATCATCGTGATTGCCAGGTAAAAAATAAACAGGCGTTCCATTTGCCGCAAGGCTGAAAATCTTTCGTAAAACCGCCAAATGCGACTTTGGAAAATAGCGTTTGCGGAATTGCCAAATATCAATCAAATCGCCATTGACGATTAAAACTTTGGGTTCAATACTATTCAAATACAGTAAAATCTCTTCGGCTTTGCTGCCGTAAGTTCCTAAATGAACATCTGAAATTACCGCTATTTCTACTTTCTTAATTGCCATTTTCCACGAATTTTATGGTACAATAATACAGGTTATTTAAAAGACATATTAGACTAACGTATCATTTATAGAAAAGATAACTTGGAGTTTGTAATTTTTTAATAAAGAATAAGAGAATATGAAAGTCTATATGCTTAATTTATTGATTTAAAATACTGATTATCAGTTTATTAGTACTAAGATAAAATGATTTTTTGCCTAAAGTCCACCATTGTATTTCAAAAAAAGTAAGTTGCATCTTTTTTACAAAAGCTAATTTTAGAAAAACAATGAATGAATGAACCAATGAAACAATGAATGAATGAGAGAATGAATGAATGTTGACCGATATTCATTCATTCATTGTTTGTTTCATTCATTGTAAAAAGTAACCAAATTAAAAACCATGGCTTCACAAGAACTTGTTTTTGCCACCTCTATTTTATTGGCTGTTTATATGGCCGTTATTTTATTTTTCGTGATTAGAGGAGCATCAAAAATTAAATCAATTTCAGATTATGCGGTCGGAAATGTTCATTTTTCGCCCGTTGCGGTCGGCTTATCTTTAGCCGCATCAACGACCAGCGCAGCGACTTTTATTATCAATCCTGGATTTATTGCCTTGTATGGCTTGAGCGGCGTATTGTCGTTTGCCATTATTATGCCGTTGGGGATTTTCGTTTCGTTGATTATTCTTACCAAAAGTTTCCGAAAACAAGGGGATTCCGTCAAAGCCTTAACGATGGCTCAATGGATTGGGAAACGCTATGATAGCAAAGGTTATGCTTTGTTTTTCGGCTTTTTATCCTTGTTGCTAATTACGTTTATCGTCCTAATTTGTGTCGGTATGACGAAGGTATTGGCGAAAGCCTTAAACGTTGAAGAACTTTATGTTTTAATCGGTTTGGTCGTTTTTATCTTCGGTTACATGATGTTTGGCGGAGCGAATTCTATGGTTTACACCAATACGATTCAGGCGGTTTTGATGATAATTGTCGCCGTGATTTTATTGACTTCTGGCTATGAGCATTTTAGCGAAGGCGTGAATGGTTTTTTAGCAAAATTAGAAGCAATTGACCCACTTTTGGTGCAACCTACGAACCCCGAAAGTTTCCTTTTTCGAGATTATTTTGAAATCATTTTTTGCTCTTTAATGGTCGGAGTTGCGGTCGTTTGTCAGCCGCATATTATTACAAAATCGCTTTTATTAAAAAATGAAAGCGATGTAAATAAATATTTGGCGGTCGGAATTGGCGTAGAAATTCTATTTTTTGCCGTCGTTTTAGTCGGTTTATTTGCTCGCCTTTCATTTCCAGATTTGACCGCTGATGGCGAACCGTTGAAAATGGACGGCATCGTTTCGGCTTATGTCGTCAAAGAGTTTCCAGTTTACGTGGGTTTGATGGTGATTTTGGGTTTGCTTTCCGCAGGATTATCGACTTTAGAAGGGTTGATTCAATCTATTTCGACCACAATTACCTCTGATATTATTGACCCGCTTTTTGGCGAAAAATTAGGCGAAACCGATGAAACGAAATCTAAAAATTTAATTCGTATTAATAAAATCGTCATTATTTTATTGGCAATCGTATCCATATTTTTGTCTTACGACCAAATTTTGCATCCAAGTTTGAGCGTCGGCATTTTCGCACAAAATGGGGTTTACGGCTACTTTTCAGCAGCTTTCGTTCCCGTTATTTTAGGTATTTTTGTTAAAAATATCCCTCGAATTGTTCCGATTGCGGCTTCCGTCACAGCGATTGTCGTCCATTTTTCCATCTATTACGGCGGCTTAACGCCTTACATGAAAGGTGCGGTAAAAAATCCAGCTGTTGCCGTGACTTTCGCCTTGTTAGCGTCAATGGCAGTTGCGGGAATTTTATTTTTATCCTTGCGGAAAAAAGGTCAGGACTTAAAAAAACAATCGTAATTTTTTTTGAACCACAAAGACACAAAAGACACAAAGGTGTTCACAAAAGAAAATTTTGAACAATAAAGAGATAAAAGTTTTTTTACAAAACCTTTTTTTTTAATTTTTCTTTTGTGAAAACCCTTTTGTGTCTTTTGTTCCTTTGTGGTTCAAAAAAATCAAAAAAATCAACACAATCACTATGAAATACTTACCAATTTTGCTCTTACTATTAATGGCTTGTCAGCCAATTACTGAAACTAAAACAACCAAAAAATCGATGTTAGATTTTAAATATCCATACAAAACGAAATTCGTGGACTTATCGAATGACGTAAAAGTCGCCTATATTGATGAAGGAAAAGGCGATAAAACCTTGATTTTTATTCATGGTTTGGGCAGTTATTTACCGGCTTGGCAAAAAAATATTGCCGTTTTGAAAGCAGATTATCGTTGTATTGCAATGGATTTGCCAGGTTATCCAAAATCCAGTAAAGGCGACGATGCGTATAATATGACGTTTTTCGCAGAAGTCATTTTGGAAATGATTGACGAATTAAAACTCAAAAATCCAGTTTTAATCGGTCATTCGATGGGCGGACAAATTGCGATGATGGCGGCTTTAAAATCGCCAGAATTATTGCAAAGTTTGATTCTAATTGACCCAGCAGGAATTGAGCGATTTACGCCACAAGAAGCCACGATTTTGAAATCATTGGTTACACAAGAAGCGGTTAAAAATACGCCTACCGAGCAAATTAAAAAGAATTTTGATATTAATTTTGCGGCAGGTGTTACGCCCGAAGATGCCCTATTTATGTATAATGATCGCCTTTATATGCGAGATACGGAGTTGGAATATGAGCATTATTGTCGCATGATTCCGAAATGTATTGCGGGAATGTTGGACGAGCCTGTTTTTGATAATTTGAAAAATATCAAAATGCCTACGTTGCTTCTTTTCGGGGAACAAGATTATTTGATTCCCAACAAATATTTTCATGCTGATTTGACGACTGAAAGTGTTGCTACAACAGCTCAGTCGCAAATCATTAACAGTCAATTGTTTATGGTTCCGAATGCAGGACATTTTGCAATGTGGGATAATTCGACTGCGGTGAATGGACACATTCAAGCATTTTTAAAAAAATAAAGTCCACCCTTGTTTGATTTGCTTGTAAATATTTGATTATTAATTAATTATGAATTTAATGGCGTTTTAAAATGCAGAAAGTCCATACAAATATTGTAAAAAAAGGATTATGCTTAGAAAAACAAATATCTAATTTAGATTCAAAATACAAAACTTTAGTAAAGTTTAAATTAATAAACAAGTATAAAATTTTAAAAATGCCATAATTCTTAAATTTTAACAGGAATTGAGGGTGGGACTTTATTGCCTAATTAAAACCAAAAAAAATCATTTTATGAAACACGTATTGACATTTATAAGTCTATTATTTGCAACTGCAATTTTTGCTCAAAGCTCCGTGACTGGAACGGTTACAGACGCTTCAAATGGTGAGCCGTTGATTGGTGCAACCGTTATTATTAAAAATGAGAGAAAAGGAACAGCGACCAATTACGATGGTCAATATTCCTTATCCGTCGAAAACGGTACCTATACTTTAGTAGTATCTTATGTCGGTTATGCCGAACAAGAAAAAGAAGTGACCGTTAGCGATAATTTGACGGCTGATTTTGCATTGGAATTGAGCGGAATTACGGGAACAGAAGTTGTTATTTCTGGGTCAAGAAAACAGGAAAAATTGACGGAATCACCTGCGACAATTGAGACGATTCACGCTCGTGAATTGCAAGAGTTTTCAGGGAATCCAGGTGAATTATTGGCTCGTTTGAAAGGGGTTGAATACGTCCGTGCGGGTGTTGCCGGGCCGGGGATTAATATTCGTGGTTTCAACTCGAATTTTAATTCAAAAAACTTGCAGGTTTCAGATGGCCGTATTTCGACTTTGATTGCAACGGGTTTGCCGCTTGGGCCTTTAAATACGGTGGTGAAAGAAGATATTGAGCGAATTGAGGTGATTTTAGGTCCAAATTCAACGCTTTATGGCCCTAATGCACACAACGGTTTATTGAATACAATTACAAAAGATCCTCGTCGCCATCAAGGTACAGATATTACAATTGGTGCAGGAAATCAAAGTTTATTGACGGCTCGTTTGCGTCATGCACAAGTGATTAATGAAAAATTTGCGTATAAAGTCACGGCAGAATATACACAAGCGGAAGAGTTTGAGTATTCAGATTCAGTTTATATTGATAGAGTTGGTGCGTTTGATACGTTAGGAAATCAGATTCGTGATGGAATTAAAGAAGGTTACGAAGAATTTCAATTAGACAGAGGTATCAACTTTTTTCGTGCGGAAGGTCAATTAATTTATACCATAAATGATAAATCTGATTTGACATTTGCGACTGGTTATAGCAATAGCACGTATTTGGCGCCGACGAATGTTGGACGGAATCAAATTAAAGATTGGTCAATCAATTATTACCAATTAAAATATAGTACGAAAAACTTTTTCGTACAGGCGTATTACACGCAAAGTGCGACCGATAGTACGTATTCGATTGATGATAGAACAAAACGTTATTATTCAGGAATTGATGCAGGATTAAGTCCAGAAGTTGCTGCTGGTGGATATTCTTACCAAAGTGGCGCGTTGTTCCAAGATGCTTCTCGTCGTTTTAATACGGAAGCTCAGTATAACGAAACGTTTGGCAAATTAGAAGTAATTGCGGGCGTTCAGTTTCAATCTGACCAAGCAAATAGTTTGGGTACGTATCTTTTGGATACTTCGGCAACGGATTATATCACGGTAAATCAACTTGGCGGTTACGTACATTTAAAATATGACTTTGGTAAAGGTTTCCGTGCTGTTGCTGCCGCTCGCGCCGATAATCACCAAATTTATGGTTTCAACTTCGTTCCAAAATTTGCTTTATTAAAAATTTGGGATAAAGGAACATTGCGTTTGACATATGGCGAAGGTATTGCTGCACCAACGATTTTGAATATGTATGGTAATTTGTTCGGTGGTTTGATTTTAGGAAATGCAGAAGGTTTTACATTGGCAGATGGAACGAAAATCGAAAAACAACGGGTGGAGCGTTTGAAAACGATTGAAATGGGTTATCGTGGTCAAATCGTGAAAAGCAAGTTTTTCATTGATGCGAATGTTTATTATAATATGTCTCAAGATTTCTTGAGTCCAGTAACGTTTGTCGGTGTGACCACAGAAAGAGGGGAAACGCCAATTGAAGAGGTACAAGCAGCTTATGCGACTTATGGCGGTCTGGTTGCAACGTATATCAACTTCGGTAAATTCAATACTTACGGTGCGGATTTGAGTGCAACGTATTACTTCACGCCAGAATTCAGTGGCACATTAAACTATTCCCATTTTAATTATTCGATTGATGAAAATAATACAGCAGATAATGATTTTAATGGAGATGGTGTCGTGAATTTCTTGGATTTATTGGTCAATGCACCAAATAATCGTTTTGGATTTGGTTTGAATTATAGCGGCAAAAAATTCTTTGCGAATACCTACATTCGTTGGGTTCAAGAGTATGATTATTTTTCAAGTTTCCAAATTGCATCAAAAACACACGAAGATTTGTCTTACCGAGGAACGCCAATTGTTGAAAATGCAAGAAGTACGGATTCTTACAATTACGGACCTTTAGGCGGTTTCACAACGGTTGATTTTGGCTTGGGTTACCGTATCAATGATATGTTTACCATTGCGGCAAATGTTACGAATGTATTCAATACAGAAATGCGTGAATTCACAGCAGCACCGCCAACTGGTCGCTTGTTTTCAATAGAATTTAGAACGCATTTACCAGCGATTAAGAAATAGATTATTTAGATTTTAGACGTTAGATATTAGACGTTAGACGTTAGATGTGAAAAGTCTAATATCTAATATCTAAAGTCTAAATATTAAACATCAAAAACCTAACATTTAAAAAATATGCGGAATGCAATTATTGCTTCGGTAGGAGCTTATGCACCTGAAAAGGTAGTAACGAATCAATATTTTAATGAACAATTGGGCGAAGATGTCGATACTTGGCTTCGGGAGAATGTTCAAATTTTTGAAAGACGCTGGTGTGCTGATGACGAATCGGTAGCGGATTTGTGCGAGAAAGCGGCTTTGATTGCGTTGGAAAGAGCGAACATAAATGCTGCGGATATTGATTTAATTATCCTTTCTACGGATACGCCAGAGTTTTTGTCGCCATCGACTTCTTCGATTATTCAAGATAGAATTGGGGCAAAAAACGCAGGAACTTTTGATATAAATACGGCTTGTGCAGGTTTTGTAACGGCATTAGATGTCGGTGCAAAATATATTCGCTCAGACGAGCAGTACAATACGATTTTGGTTATTGGCGGTTACGCAATGAGCAAACATTTAAACAAAACGGATAAAAAAACGGTCACGCTTTTTGCAGACGGTGCTGGTGCAGTCGTCTTAAAATCCGAAGAAAATAGTAATCGAGGATTTTTGACCAGCAAACTAATTACGGAAGGTCAATATAATGAATGGATGGGCATTTATGGCGGCGGCACTCGTCAGCCGATTACGCCCGAAGTTTTAGCGAATCACGACCATCAGTTGAAATTTGTCAAACGTTTTCCAAAGGAATTAAATTCAAAAATCTGGAGCGAAATGGCGGACTTGATGGCGGAGCGAATTGACGTGAAATTAGACGAAGTCAATCATTTTTTCATTACACAAATTAATATTAATAGTATTTTTGAAACAATGGAAAATCTAAATCAACCTCGTGAAAAAGCACATACCGTCATGCAGCATTACGGTTACACAGGTTCGGCTTGTATTCCGATGGCGTTAAATGATGCTTGGGAAAAAGATTTGGTAAAAACGGGGGATTTGATTTTCTTTATTGGTTCCGGTGGCGGCTTAGCGTTTGCAAGTGCGGCTTTTAGGTTTTAATGAAAACAATGAATGAATGAGAGAATGAATGAATGAATGAATGAGAGAATTTTGGGAACCCGAGTGTCATTCAATCATTCTCTCATTCTCTCATTCAATCATTCATTCTCTCATTCATTCATTAAATATTAAACATGCAAGATTGGCTTTCAAAGTGGGCGGTTTATCGTCCGAATTTTATTGCAATAAAAGAGTACGAAACGGGGAAAACGTTTACGTATTCGGAACTGAATACGGCTGCGAATCAATTGGCAAACGTATTGACTACGTACTACGGATTACGTAGTACGGATAGAATCGCAATCGTGGCGGAAAACTGTGCGGAATATGTGATTTTATTGGGCGTTGCTCAAAAGACGGGGATTATTATTGTGCCGTTGAATTATCGTTTGGCGGTTGGCGAAATTGATTATTTATTGACTAATGCAGCACCAAAAATGGTGATTTGGGAAGCAAAATTCACTCATTTGGTAACGAAAACGCCTTATTTTGATACCATTAAACACCAAATTCAATTAGAAAATTTAGGTGATTTTTATAAAAATCAACCCCAAAAAACCTTTCAAGCGGTCGATATTGATGAAAATCAAGCGGCTTTTATTCTTTATACTTCTGGTACAACGGGCTTCCCGAAAGGGGCGATTTATTCCCACAAAATGCTATTTTGGAATAGCGTTAATACGGCAATTAGTTTGGTTATTAATACCGAAAGTCGGACGATAAATTGTATGCCGCCTTTTCATACTGGCGGTCTGAATGTCTTGCTAACGCCTTTTTTACATCATGGCGGTTTTGTTTGTTTGATGAAGCAATTTGATGCGGAAGCGACTTTAAAATTATTGGAAAGTGAGGCTGTGACGCTATTTATGGGCGTTCCGACGATTTTGAAAATGATGGCTGATGAGGCGTATTTTGCGAAAGCTAAATTCCCAAAACTATACTATTTAATCGTTGGTGGCGAACCGATGCCGATTCCGTTGATTGAAAAATGGGCGTTGAAAAACGTGCCTGTGCGACAAGGTTACGGCATGACGGAAGTTGGGCCCAACTTGACTTCGCTGCATCAAGACGATGCGATTTTGAAAAAAGGCTCAATCGGTCGAGCTAATTTTTATGTTCAGACGAAAGTCATCAACGAAAAAGGCGAGGAAGTCGCTCCAAACGAATCTGGCGAATTATTGCTAAAAGGCCCGATGGTTACGCCTGGTTATTGGCAAAATGAAGCGGCAACACAAAAGGCAATTAAAGACGGCTGGTTTTACACGGGCGACCGAGTTTTACAAGATGAAGCTGGTTATTTTTATGTCGTGGACCGAATTAAAAATATGTTTATTTCTGGTGGTGAAAATGTTTATCCTGCGGAAATTGAACGCATTTTGATTACGCATGAAGCGATTGCGGAAGTGGCGGTGATTGGTGTGAAAGATGAAAAATGGGGTGAAGTTGGTAAGGCGTTTATCGTTTTGAATGATTTACAAAAAATTGATTTAGAAGAAATTAGGTTGTTTTGTTTTCAAAAATTATCGAAGTTTAAAATTCCGAAATATGTTGAAATTTTGAAGGAATTACCAAAAAATGCCTCTGGGAAAATTGAGCGGAAGTTTTTGAATTGATAAAATAAAATAAGACCGTCATTCCGACCTACGTCGGAATGACGGTCTTGGCTACCCGTTTAATGTTGGACAAAACGGTGTCGGTGCGCTGCACCTTAATAAAAATACTTAAAATCCGAAGCTACAAACCCCCGAGGTTTCCCCGAGATTTCGGGGTAAACTGGGACAGGCAGTGTCGGTGCGCTGCACCTTGAAATTTGAACGAAAAGGTGCAGCGCACCGACACGGTTTGTAGCAAATAAGTTAGAAGTAGTTTTATTAAGGTGCAGCGCACCGACACTGCCTGTCCCAGTTTACCCCGAAATCTCGGGGAAACCTCGAGGGTTTGTAATTAAGTTTTGCAACGTGTCCAACTTTACGTGGGTAGCCACGGTCTTTATTACATTTTTAATTTTGTGCGTTGTTCACAAACATTCATTAAATCCGTATCCCCAAATCATACAATCTCGGACGCACCAACTGAATCACTTCCGAAATATGCGGCTGAATCGTTTTGAGCAAAATTTCGGCTTGGGTGAATTTGTATTTATCCATTTTTACGGCTTCGATATAATTCAAAATTTCGGTTTTGAAATCCTGTTTTGAAAACTGTAAAACTTGGAAACTTGCGGTATAAGCGTACCACGTAATGGTGGGCAAATAAACCGCTCGTTTTTGGTAAATGCTGTCCTTTTCTAAGAGTTGATATTTTTGTACGGTTTTATGAATTTTATCATATTTCTTTTGGTATAACAGCGTTTCCAAATAGATCGTAAAGAAAATATGCCAGCGGTGATTAAAAATTTGTTCCTTATAAACTCGCAAAAAAGACTCGCAATAATTCTCCGCACTTCGGTATTCTTCCGTCTGATTGAGGGCTTTGCCGTAGAAGGCAACGAAACCGATTTTATCGTGATAATTTTGCGTCGCTTTCATTTCGGCGAAAGCCGAACGCATCAATTCTAAGGCTTCTTTGTGCCGACCTTGTCGCTGCAAAACCGCACTTAAATTATTGATATAATGAATATATTCGTTGTTTTTTCCTCGAATCGATAAATAGCCATAATAAACCGCTTTTTCTAATTCTTTGAACTTTGTGTGTAATAACAAACGATTGCCGTAATAATTTAACAACAAGCGTTTGGAGTAATATTTTCCGCTGGTAAAAAAATCGTCTAAAACATCAAAAGGCTGCCGCAAACTATCGAAATTTCGATAATTAAATCCTATGAAAGTCAGTCGAACTAACGCCAAATAGCGATTGTGTCCGTCCAAAGTTTCGTCATAAAAAGTTTTCACCAGCCACTTTTCCCACCGTTTTGATTCCGTATTAGAAGACGCATATTGATTGACAATATCCAAGGTCGCCTCATGAATTTTATCGCTGATACGTTTCGTATGTTCGTAGTTTTTATGGTGTTTTTTTAAAAAATCATCGGCTAATTTGTGGTCACCGTATCGCATTCGAATCAATAAAAAATGTCGATAATGTTGTATGATTTCATAAAATTTTTGGAAATAAAAAACAGGTTTATCATAATGGCGAATCGCTTTCAAGAGCTTTTTTTCTTCATCAGCGACAATCGAATCTGTCATAATTGCTTTCTCCAGTTCCGTCATCCATTCAAACTGAACATCAACGTCAACCATTTGCAAACGCTCAATTACCCAAGTTTTAAGATTAGAATATTTCCGTTTATTAATCGTCGTATCATAATCTATAAAAGCATTTCCTTGCTCAATATTATGGGCAATTCGGTGCAAAATCTGCAATCTATCATCATCATGAAACTGCTCAATAGAAAGCAAATACTTTACTTCGTGCGGAAGTAAAGTATTCGTAAAATCCGTAAATTTTTGAAGTTTTGCCCTCATTTTTTAATGAATGAATGATTCAATAATTGATTGATTGATTGAATAAAGCCAAACATAACAAAAAAAATCTACCTATTCGAGTCTAAAAAAAATTCCCCCATTCATTCTCTCATTCATTCTCTCATTCCCTCATTCCCTCATTCATTCATTCTCTCATTCCCTCATTCCCTCATTAAATCCGAATACCGCCATCGACCTCAAGCGTAATGCCATTGACAAAAGAGGCTTCGTCGGAAGCTAAATAAATATAAGCATTTGCAATATCTTCAGGTTCGCCCAAACGACCAGCAGGCGTTGCGTCAAGCAATTTATCAATATAATCTTTTGGAACGGTTTGAATCATTTCAGTATTGATAAAACCAGGTGCAACGGCATTTACCGTGATACCTTTTCGTCCCAATTCTCTCGCCCAAACCTTAGTCATACCAATAACGCCAGCTTTGGTTGCGACATAATTCGTTTGACCAAAATTACCCTGCCAACCAACGACAGAAGACGCATTCAAAATCCGTCCGTATTTATTTACCGACATATATTCTGAAACGGCTTTGGTACAATTAAAAACACCCGTCAAATTCACATCGATTACCTTTTGAAATTGCACGGTCGTCATCTTTTTCAAACTTGCATCTGCCGTAATTCCAGCATTATTTACCAAAATATCAATTTTGCCAAAATCCTTATGAACACTTGCAGCAGCAGCGGTTACCGCATCAAAATCAGTTGTATTGACGGCATAAAATTTCGCAATGAAACCAGCATCATTTAATGCTTTTACGGTCGCTTGTCCTGCGGGTTCGTTGATGTCCCAAACTGCAATTAATGCCCCTTCTTGAGCGAATCTTAAAGCCGTTGTTTTGCCAATTCCTTGCGCTGCTCCTGTGATAATTGCAACTTTATCGTTTAATCTTCCCATTGCGTTTTTTATTTTGAAATGTTAAATTTTATTAAAAAATAGCCTTATTTAGGTGTATTTTGCAAAAAAATATTCCTTGTTAGTTCCTACAACTTTCTTCTGTTTTCGATGATTTTAATAGTTAAAACAGAATAAAATTTTATATAATTTTAGTTTTATAAACTTTAGTTTTATTTGATAGCTAAATTAGGGATAATCTATTTAAGCCAAAATTTCGTTTTTTTATAAAATACCTTGACTTTTGTAGCACATTATAATTATTGGCATTCAAAAGCCTTGATTATCAATAATTTAAGTAAGTTAATTTCAGCTGTGGACTTATAAAAAGGTTTATAATGCTAAATGGATTTTAATTAACTTGATGAAAAATTTATCACTAACATATTTATACTAACAAAAATGAAAGAAGTTTATATTTTATCGGCAGTGCGTACCCCTTTAGGAAGTTTTGGCGGTGCATTATCAAGCATTTCGGCTACACAGTTAGGAGCAACGGCGATTAAAGGTGCATTGGCGAAAGCCGGAATTGATGCGAAAGAAGTGCAAGAGGTATTTATGGGCAATGTCGTTTCTGCGAATTTAGGTCAAGCACCTGCTCGTCAGGCAGCGATTTTTGCTGGAATTGGCGAAAATGTTCCTGCTACAACGGTGAATAAAGTTTGTGCTTCGGGTATGAAATCTATTGCTTTGGCGGCTCAATCTATCATGTTGGGTTTGAATGATGTGGTGGTTGCAGGCGGTATGGAAAATATGTCTGCGATTCCGTTTTATATGCCAAAAGCTCGTTGGGGCAATAAGTTTGGCGATACGACTTTGGTGGACGGCATGACAAAAGACGGTTTAACGGACGTTTATAATCAATGTGCAATGGGCGTTTGTGCCGATGCAACGGCTACGAAATTTGATATTTCTCGGGAAGCTCAAGATGCTTTTTCGATTCAATCGTATAAAAGAGCGGCGGAAGCGACGGCAAATGGCTCGTTTGCAAACGAAATAGTGCCTGTGGAAGTGAAGGGAAGAAAAGGCTCAATCACGGTTTCGGAAGATGAGGAATATAAAAAAGTAATGTTTGAAAAAATCCCAGGTTTGCGTCCAGCTTTCTCGAAAGACGGAACGGTTACGGCGGCAAATGCATCAACAATTAACGATGGTGCTTCGGCTTTGATTTTGGCAAGCAAGGAAAAAGCGGAAGAACTGGGTCTAACGCCTATCGCAAAAATCATTTCTTTCGCTGATGCAGCACAAGCCCCAGAATGGTTCACAACTGCACCAACTTTGGCTGCGCCTATCGCTTTGGAACGTGCAGGTTTGACGATGGACGATATCGACTTTTTTGAGATAAATGAGGCATTTGCAGTGGTTACAATGGCATTTAATCAAACATTTAATTTGTCAGAAGATAAGGTAAATGTGTTTGGCGGTGCGGTTGCAGTTGGTCATCCGTTGGGTGCGTCTGGTGCGAGAATCGTGACGACTTTGGTGAATGTGTTGCATCAAAAAGGTGGAAAATATGGTTTGGCTGCGATTTGTAATGGCGGCGGCGGAGCGAGTGCGATGGTTATTGAAAGGGTTTAAAAAATTGTTTAATTATTTCATTGTTAAAAAATTAGCGTTGCTTCCTATTTTTGGAGGTGACGCTAATTTTTTTTTGACAATTTTTAACTACATTTTTATATCCTGCTTTTAACATACTTTCCAATTCCTCTGTTTTCTTAATCGTAATTTTACTTCCATGAATTTCAATCAAATCCTTTGCTTTGAAATCGGATAAGGTACGAATGACGGTTTCCTTTGCTGTGCCGACCATACTCGCCAAATCGTCCCGAGGAACAGCCATCGTAAAGAATTTTTTATCTTCTTCTTTGTAGCGTTCTTGTAGGCGTAAAAGTGCATCTGCAACTCGTTTTCGGACGGAATTATAAGCCAATTCTAAAAGGCGTTGTTCGTTTTCGATGACGTTACTCGCCAATAATTTCAAATAGCGGATGACGCAAATACTCTTTGGAGTGAAGTAAAAAAAATTCAGATAGATATTATTAATGATTTAGATATGAATCTTAATAAGTCTAAGTTAGGCTGTACAATCAAGCTAAATAAGTTCCTTAACTTTTTGACTATCAAATTTCCGTTCAACTGTTATCCTTTGAATTATAATTGTGAAAACTTGATACTACCTAATTCTGCTATATCATAAATACTTTTAGTCTATAATGCAGTAGTGTAGTCGCTTTTTGTAAATTGAGATTCCAATTTTAGGATTTTAATAATCTTTTTTGTAAATTGAAATATCAACAGTAAAAGTGAATTTTTTTTTAATATTTTATGCAACAAAAAGTTGAGGAACTTTTTTATTATTTTGTACAGCCTAGATTGGAGTTATGTAAAAAGTATCTTCACACAACTTCAATCATCACAAAAATTTATCTATATGATTTACAAAATAATCACTATACTTTTATCAATTTACATTTACCAAACGCCTAATAATTTTGAAGGCATTATTAAATATAATAGACCAAATACTACAGATTCATTGATTTATTATATCGGAAAAGATAAAGTTCGAATACATCGAAAAGGTGAATTTGTGGTGAGATATGGAAATTATAGCGATGAATTTATGGATTTTAAGAATAATCGAAGTGCATTGTATGATTCGAAGAAAGGAGAGTGGGATTTTTCTGAGGCATCTGCTAAATTTTTTCCTATTGAAAGCTCAAATGATTCTATCATGATTTTGAAAAACAAATGTAGAATGTACCAAATTGATTATCAAAATATGAGTTTTGGTTCGACAATGCAAGACGAAATTTTTGTTGCTGACGAGTTATATTATAAGCCTCCTAAAGGTTGTACAATTCAAAACCCTTTCATAACAAATGGAACGGGGCGAATTGCATTAAAACAAATTAGAAAAGTTCAAGGTGAAAATTATAACAGCGAAAGTATTATGGAGGCTGTTGAAATTATATATATGCCGATTCCCGATAGTTTGTTGTTGTTTTGAAATAAAAAAAGAGTTGAACATTTTTAAAACGTTCAACTCTTTTCCTTTTCTAATTCAACATCATTTTCAATTCTTCCGTTTTCTTAATCGTAATTTTACTTCCATGAATTTCAATCAAACCCTTTGCTTTGAAATCGGATAAAAATATTTCAAATAAATCTAATTTATAACTACACAATTTTTGATTTTGATTTTTGATAAAAAACTATAATTAATTGATTGTCAATTAATTATAGTTTAATTCAATTTTCTGAATTAAAAATTAGGATTTTACAAAAGTTTGATATAATTTTATTTTACCATCAATTAATAAGGATTGTGAATCACAAAAAATATTATCCTTCCCTTTCACAATCATTACCTGAATTTACTACATTTCTAAAAATGTAAAAGTGAAATTCTCCGATAGTTCCTGTGGCTATCAAAATCTTTAAAAAGTAAAAAAAAGCTAAAAGTCAAAAGTGCTAAGTTTTAGAAAATTATTTGAGGTTCAATACATTGCTATTGCTATGTTTTTGTATTTCAATATAAAGTCTTTTTATTCACATTAAAAAGGGCTAATGAAGATGTGCGTCTTCAATCAGCCCAATTGTTTAATTCTTAAAATGTAAAATTATGAAAAATTACAAGATTCTTGTAATCTTCGGAAGGATTCCACCTTAGATTTATTTGATTTTTACTCATTAGTAGGAAAATACTGACCTACTTTAAATAAGATGGTGATTTATGTTAATTCTTAAAAAAAGCTAAAATTTATTAATTATGAAAATATTACCTTTAATATTAATGTTTTTTTTTATGTCAAATACCGTAAATCTGAATTCAAAT
>Ga0222647_1000474_pt1 | contig 16991 bp, 18 predicted proteins | sample AntAcemetagen333_FD_179864 | JGI IMG/M metagenome (GOLD analysis project Ga0222647, IMG submission 179864) | Saline water microbial communities from Ace Lake, Antarctica - #333 | ecosystem: Environmental > Aquatic > Non-marine Saline and Alkaline > Saline | place: Antarctica: Ace Lake...
ATGCACTGTTTGCCCGTTCGTCGGAATGTCGTGGTGGAAGATGCGGTTTTGGACGGTTCGCAATCGTTGGTAATTCAGCAGGCGAATAATCGGACTTTTGCGGCTCAGGCGGTTTTGAAACGAATGTTAGAAGTTTTAAATAAATGAAACTAAAAATCATAAAAATCGGCGGAAACGTCATCAACGATAAAGCGAAATTGGCGGAAGCCTTAAAAGATTTTGCAGCGATAAAAACGTTAAAAATCCTCGTTCATGGTGGCGGACGAAAAGCCTCTGAACTCAGCAAACAAATGGGCATCGAACCGCAAATGATAAACGGCAGACGGGTAACGGACGAAGCGGCTTTAGAAATCGTGACGATGGTTTATTCTGGTCTATTGAATACGCAAATTGTGGCAGATTTACAGGCTTTGGGCTGTAATGCGATGGGTTTGAATGGTGCGGATTTGAACGCAATTCAAACGCATAAACGAGTGGTGAAAGATGTAGATTATGGTTTTGTGGGCGACGTCGATTTTTGTAATTCGGAGTTGATTTCAGAATTGATTTATTTGGGAATTTCGCCAGTTTTTTGTGCGATTACGCATGATAAAAAAGGACAATTATTAAATACCAATGCCGATACAATCGCTTCGATTTTGGCTGTTTCTTTAAGTGAATATTTTGAGGTAGAATTGACTTATACGTTTGAAAAAGCTGGAGTTTTGTACGATGCAGCAGATGATAATTCGCTGATTCCATTGATTACGAAAAGTGATTATGAGCAATTAAAAACCGATAATATTATTTTTGACGGCATGATTCCTAAGATTGATAATGCGTTTTTGGCTTTGGAAAATGGGGTTGGTTTGGTAGCGATTGGTGGAACGCAGTTTATTCTTGAATAATCGTAGAAGGGGGCGGACGCCTTGAAATACGAAATTGAAAAAAAATTATCGGCTCTTTGACAATTTCTGCACGTAGCGGCTACTTTAGCTTCCGAAAAGTCTCAAAATCTTTGCGGCAGCTAAAGACAGCCGTTACGAAAATCTCAATTTATTCGAATTTTGCAGAAATTGTCAAAGAGCCAAATTATCTTTCAATTAAAATAAGATTTAAAAAGTTATTTTGTAAATGATTGAAATCTTTATCGGTTGTTACCAATTTAGCATCAACGATTGAGGCAGTTGCAGCTATCCAAATATCATTTTTCCCCATATTTCGAGCGGAAAAAGTTGCTGGATAATCTTTTAGTTTGCCTTGACTGAAAGCATCAATTTGAGCATATCGCTGTACAATGTCTTCTGCGGCAATGTCAATAATAAAAAATTGTTCTACGAATTGTTCTAATTGATTAATTCTGCGTTTTCCCCAATTATTTTTGAAGGCTAAAGCAAACAATTCGCCTTTGCTAACAATAGAAATTAAGGCTAAATTTTGGGCATCAAAAAGTTGATAAATGGCTTCAAAATCTAAAGCAGCTTTATCTTCTCGAAGATAGAATAACAACATATTGGCATCAAGAAGGTATTTCATCAATCTAACATTTTAAGTAAATCATCCGTTGATTGCGGAATATTTATTGTTTTTGTAATAGATTGAATGACCGCTTTATTTATACCTTTATATTGCTTTTCAGCTATCATTTTTTCAAGGTTTGTAACCTTTCTAATCGGTTTTACATACCGCTGAATTAAAGCAGAATTATCCGTTTTTAGTGCCAATAACTGTTCGATGCTTTCCAACAAATGATTATCGGATAAGCGAGTTATTTTTTCAATAATATTGATTTTTCTGTTATCTATCGTCATCTTAAATATTGATTTAATAATTGTACAAGATACAAAAATTTTGCTTTTTATACAAACAAAAAAATGAAACAACAAGCTATAAATTTATTAAAACAGCTCATATCAACGCCTTCTTTTTCAAAAGAAGAACATAACACCGCTGAAATTATCAACGATTTCTTACAAAAAAACGGCGTTGAAACGATTAGAAAAGGCAATAATATTTGGTGTAAATCAAAATATTTTGAGGAAACCAAACCGACTATTTTATTAAATTCTCATCACGATACGGTGAAACCCGTGCAAGGTTGGACGAGAAATCCGTTTGATGCTTCGGTGGAAAATGGAAAATTGTATGGTTTGGGAAGTAATGACGCTGGGGCCTCGTTGGTGTCTTTAATGGCGACTTTTTTGCATTTTCACGAACAAAAAATACCGTTTAATTTAATTTTTGCGGCAACTGCCGAAGAGGAAATTTCGGGTGCGAATGGTATCGCCTCAGTTAAAAATGATTTTGGTAAAATAGCTGGAGGCATCGTTGGTGAACCGACTGAAATGCGCATGGCGATTGCGGAAAAAGGGTTGATGGTTGTTGATGGAATTGCTCACGGAAAAGCTGGTCACGCCGCACGGGAAGAAGGTGTGAATGCGTTGTACATTGCATTGGAAGATATTGATTTTATTAGAAATTATGAATTTGCGGAAGAGTCGGAAGTGTTGGGCAAAACGAAACTTTCGGTGACGCAAATCGAAGCGGGAACGCAGCATAATGTCGTGCCAGATACCTGCAAATTTGTGATGGATATTCGGACAACGGAAAAACATACGAATGAAGGCGTTTTTGAGTTTTTACAACAACATTTAAAATCCGAAATCAAAGCCCGTTCTTTTCGCTTGAATTCTTCTGGGATTGAATTGTCGCATCCTTTGGTGAAAAGTGGTTTGTCGTTGGGTTTGGAATATTTTGGTTCTTCGACGCTTTCTGACCAAGCTTTACTGGATTTTCCAACGGTAAAAATGGGTGTTGGGAAATCGGAACGGTCGCATACGGCGGATGAGTTTATTTATTTGAGGGAGATTGAGGAAGGGATTGATTTGTATATTGGAATACTGGAGCATTTGAAGTTTTGAACCATAAAGGAACAAAGAATACAAAGCGTTTTCACAAAAAGAATTTAAAAAATACCCTTTGTGTCCCGAATATCTGAAACTGTAATTTTTTTGTGGTTTTAAAAAAAATATATTATCTTTCTCTTTTTTAACTAAAGTCATACGTAATGAAAAAAATAACAAAATCTTATTTAGATGAATTAACTTATCAAGTAAATGGTGCTGCAATTGAAGTACATAAAGCTTTTGGCCCAGGGCTTCTGGAAAGTGTCTATCACAATTGTTTAAAGCAAGAATTGACATTGCGAAATATTAGTTTTCAGTCTGAAATGGTCGTTCCTGTCATTTATAAAGGTCTGAAAATTGATGCTAGATTGAGGTGCGATTTATTTATTGAGAATTGTCTTGTTGCGGAGTTGAAAGCAATTGAAAGCGTATTACCAATTCACGAAGCACAAGTTTTGACTTACATGAAACTTTTGGAAATTCCCAAAGGTGTAATTTATAATTTTAATGTTTTAAACCTTTTTAAGCAAGGACAAAAAACTTATGTAAATGAGTATTTTAGAAACTTGCCGTATTGATTTTTTTGAACTGCAAAGGTTATTTTGAACTATAAAGGTTATTTTGAGCCACAAAGGCTTTCACAAAGAAAAATCCCTGAAAATTATTTTGAACCACAAAGGAACAAAGCACACAAAGGTTTTCACAAAGGTATTTTTAATTTTTTTCTTTGTGAAAGCCTTTGTGCCCTTTGTTCCTTTGTGGTTCAAAACACTTTTCAGGGATTTATCTTTTAAATTTTTTCTTTGTGAAAACCTTTGTGCCCTTTGTTCCTTTGTGGTTCAAAATAACCCTTGTGAAAACCTTTGTTCCTTTGTGGTTCAAAATAACCCTTCGTACCTTTACAGTTCAAAACACTTTTGTAATATGAAACTTTGGCAAAAAGATTTTTCGATTAATAAATTGGTAGAACAGTTTACAATCGGACAAGATAACGTACTGGATTTGCAGTTGGCAAAATATGATGTGATTGGAACAATGGCACATATTAAAATGCTGCAAAAAATTGATTTATTGACAGTAGAAGACTTGGAAATACTGACTTTGGAATTAAATAATATTCTGAGCGATATTGAAAATGGTGATTTTACGATTGATGAAAGTGTAGAAGATATTCATTCGCAAGTAGAGTTTTTGTTGATTGATAAATTAGGCGAAGTAGGTAAAAAAGTTCACGCTGGTCGCTCTCGGAATGACCAGGTTTTGGTAGATTTACGCTTATATTTTCGAGCAGAATTAAAGGAAATTGTGGATTTGGTTGCCGCATTATTTGAAGGTTTGCAAACACAAAGTGAAGCCTATAAAGACGTTTTGATGCCAGGTTATACGCATACGCAAATTGCGATGGTTTCCTCATTTGGCCTGTGGTTTGGCGCGTTTGCAGAATCTTTAGCGGATGATTTACAGCAGCTTTTGGCGACTTACAAAACAATCAATCAAAATCCGTTGGGTTCGGGTGCTGGTTACGGAAGTTCGTTTCCACTGGATAGAACGCATACGACTGAAACCTTGGAATTTGATGATTTAAGTTATAATGTCGTTTATGCTCAAATGGGACGAGGAAAAACGGAATTATCGTTGGCTTTTTCGTTGGCGATGTTGGGCAATACCTTGAATAAATTAGCAGCTGATGTCTGTTTATTCAATTCTCAAAACTTCGGATTTTTGAAATTACCAAAGGAATATACAACTGGTTCGAGCATTATGCCGCACAAAAAAAATCCCGATGTTTTTGAGCTAATTCGCTCTAAAACCAATCAATTATTGACTTTGCCGACCAACGTTGCGATGATGACGAGTAATTTAACTTCGGGTTATCACCGTGACTTTCAACTCTTGAAAGAAGCGATTTTTCCGGGCATTCAAACAGTCAAACAATGTTTGGAATTGACGGCTTTTGTGATTCCAAAAATTGAAGTCACGGAAGGTCTTTTGGACGATTCAAAGTATAAATATTTGTACAGCGTCGAGGAAGTGAACAAAAAAGTCTTAGCAGGAACACCTTTCAGAACGGCTTATCAAGAAGTTGGTGCAGCGATTGAAAACGGAAGTTTTGACCCTGAAACGGAGATAAATCATACGCACGAAGGTAGCGTTGGGAATTTGTGTAATGTGGAAATTAAGAAGAAATTCGATAGAATTTTGAGTAATTTTACGGCTTAAATTATCGCACCAAACCGTGTCGGTTTTGAAAACCGACACGGTTTTTTAGAAAAAAAAATGAACTCAAAAAATACCGCAATTTTACTAATTCATTGCGCAGATAAAGAAGGCATCGTTGCCGCCGTCACAGATTTTTTGTTCCGAAATCATGGCAATATCATCGAATTAGAGCAACACGTTGATAAGGACTCTAAGACATTTTTTATGCGTGTAGAATGGGAATTGGCGAATTTTACGATTGAAAAATCAAAGGTTGATGATTATTTTGGGACGCTGGTTGGGAAGCGATTTGAGATGAGTTGGACGCTTCATTTTTCGGACAAAAAACCTCGAATGGCGATTTTTGTTTCCAAGGCATCGCATTGTTTATACGATATTTTATCTCGTTACCAATCCAAAGAATGGGCGGTTGAAATTCCGTTGATTATTAGTAATCATCAGAGTTTGGAATACATTGCTGAGCGCTTTGATATTCCGTTTTGTCATGTTCCAATGACGCAAGAAACGAAAGCCGAACAGGAAGCGAAACATTTAGAATTATTGGCAACGCATGAGGTTGATTTTATCGTTTTAGCCCGTTATATGCAGATTATTTCGGATGATTTTATCACGCATTTTCCAAATCAGATTATCAATATTCACCACTCGTTTTTACCGGCTTTTATTGGTGCAAAACCGTATCATCAAGCGTTTGAAAGAGGGGTGAAAATCATCGGTGCGACCAGTCATTATGTGACGCAAGAACTCGATGCAGGCCCAATTATCGCTCAAGATGTGACGAAAATTACGCATAAAGAAAGTGTGAAAGATTTGATTACGAAAGGAAAAGATTTGGAGAAATTGGTACTTTCGACAGGAATTGCCCTGCATTTACAACACAAGGTTTTGTCGTTTGGGAATAAAACGGTGATTTTTAATTAAAAACAAAAAAGACCATCATTCCGATATTCGTCGGTATGACGGTCTTTTGCTATTTTACACTTCAATATAAAGTGCTTCAATAATCTCATCAATCTCATCAAAACTCTTATAACCCACCTTCTCCTCTTCACCACCAGTCACATTCAAACCATAAGGTTTTAATGTTTCTCGTACTTCCGAAAGATTTTCCAGCGTTAAATCTACGCTCAAAATAACCTTGAAGTTTGCACAAGCAGTTTTCAAATCTTCAAAATCAAGATACATTCCTGCTTTGATTTCTGACCATGAAATTCCTGCTTTTGTAAAGTCAATTAAAAAGGAATCAACGTGTGTACCAAAAGCGTTCAAGGCTTCCAAAAGGTTAGTATTATCGCTGTCTTTCAAAACTAAAACTTCTTTTATTAATGGAATTCCAGACAACGCTTTTGCCGTTTCGACATCGGTAAAATGGTTTAATTGTACCACATCCAACGCCAAAAAAGTAGCTGTTTCCCGAATTATTTCAACTGTTGTCAATCCAAATTCACCGACAAATTTTGGCCCTTCGAGCCATTCCCGAATGTCCTTCATTTTTTGAATGTCCACGTAAGTACCCGTACCCAATTCAAAATTAAATCCTACCCACTCCACTTCCCACGCGGCGAAATATCGCCCGTCCGTGAGGTTCGTAACTTGACTTGCTTTTACTTTTGTTTGTAACATTTTTTTATTTAGACTTTAGACATTAGACGCCAGATATTGGACGTTAGATGCTAATATGCGAAGTCTAAAGTCTAAAATCTAACGTCTAATATCTAAAAAAATCTACCAAAACTTCGCCCGATATGGATAGCGAATTTCGTATAATTCATTAATTTTTTTACCAACAACTTCTTTTAATAAGTCGATATTTTCACGTTCTTGTGCAGAAATAAATAAGACTTCCAAATCATATTGCTTCGCCATATTTTCCCTAATTCCATCTAAGATTTCCTGTTTCGTTTCCTCATCCAACAAATCGTCGAAATTTCGTTCTCGATAAAGATCTAACTTATTGAAAACCAAAAAAGTAGGAATTTTGTCTGCTCCCAATTCCTTAATCGTTGCGTTGACCGTCGCAATATGATCTTCATACGCAACGTGCGATAAATCCACCAAATGAATCAACAAATCACTTTCTCGAACCTCGTCTAAAGTCGATTTGAAACTTTCCACCAAATGATGCGGCAATTTGCGAATAAATCCAACCGTATCCGACAATAAAAAAGGCATTGTTCCAAAAACAACCTTGCGAACAGTCGTATCCAACGTTGCAAATAATTTATTTTCTGCGAATAATTCCTCTCGACTCAAAAGATTCATCAATGTTGATTTTCCCGCATTCGTGTAACCCACGAAAGACACTCGAATCAACTCACCACGATTTTTCCGCTGCGTTTGACTTTGACGGTCGATTTTATCTAAATCCTTTTTCAACTTTGCGATTTTATCCCGCACGATACGTCTATCCGTTTCAATCTCTTGCTCACCCGGCCCACGCATTCCGATACCCCCTTTTTGGCGTTCCAAGTGCGTCCAAAGTCCACGCAAACGAGGCAATAAATATTGCATTTGAGCGAGTTCGACCTGCGTTTTGGCTTGTGCCGTTTGAGCTCTCGAAGCAAAAATATCCAAAATCAAACTACTCCTATCAACGATTTTTCGTTTGAGTTCCTTCTCAATAATATTCGTTTGCTTAGGCGTTAAATCGTCATCAAAAATCACTAAATCCACATCATTCGCTTCCACGAATTCTTGTATTTCTTGCAGTTTTCCCGAACCAATAAATGTTGCGGAATTTAGTTTACTCAATCGTTGCGTCACCTTCAGAAGTGTTTTTGCCCCAGCCGTTTCCGCCAAAAACTCCAACTCCGTCAAATACTCTTCGACCATTTCCACCGTATCGCCATCACGAATCACACCGACCAAAACCGCCGTTTCTATCCCCCGTTTTAACGCACTTTTCTGCGTGTCCCCTACATTCCATTCACTCATATTTTTTTATTTTTTCATTATTTCCTTAACCACTCTTCTGGATTTAATTTTATATCATTTTGCCAAATCTGAAAATGCAACTCCGTTTTACCGCTTTGCGTTCCGACTTTGCCGATTATATTACCCGTTTTCAAAATAGCATCTTTTTTAACGACAACCGATTTTAAATTAGAATATAACGTAAAATAATCACCGTGTTTGACCAACACAATATGTTGGAAATCAGGCTGAAAAAACGAGCGAATCACCACGCCATCATGAACGACCACAACACTTGCATTACTTGAAGTTTCAATATCAATTCCCGGGCTTTCCGTTTTCGTATTATTTGCTTCCTTATGAATTCGAAGCCCAAATTTACCAACAATTTTTCCGTTTACAGGCATTGGCAAACTTCCTTTTTTGGCAAGAAAAGAACTTCCCATTTCTGTTTCTTTTGCATCTTTTTCATGAGATTTTAAGCCTCTTGACGTTCTATTCTCCGCCCGTTCCGCCTTTAATTCAGCATAAATCGCCTTTTCAATATCACTATTTAATGCTGCCCTCGCTTTCTCGTGTTTCGTCAGTTTTACTTTAAGTATTCTTTCTTTTTCAGATAATTGCTTCACCGTTCTTTCTTTTTGCTGAATCGCAACACCCAATTTTTTCGCTTCGTCCTTAACGTGTTTTATTACTTCCGTTTTTTCGGTTTGCAATTCCGTCAAACGCTTATTTTGCTTTTCAAAAGCCACCTGTGTTTTCCGAATCAAATCAACTTGCCGCTTTTTAAAACTATGATATTGCTTCAAAAATCGCCACCGTTGAACAAAATCGTTAAAATCAAGAGCCGAAAATAAAAACATAAACTGTTGATTTGACTGCTGTTGCCGATATGCTTTCCGCAATAATTCCGCATAACGTTCCTTAATCAAACCCAAATCTGCCGCCAACGAATTCACTACCTCTTCCTGTCGTCCGACCCGTTCTACTATTTTATCAATCTCCGTTTCCAACAATTTAACCATTTGCTGCTTAGAGTTTTCCGTCTTTTTTAAATCCAAAAACTGTTGATACGTCGTTTTGCGTTTTTTTGCCGTTGTTTGAATTTCAGAACTCGTTTTATTAATTTCCGCTTTCACCGAATTACGTTCATCTTTCAGTTGCTCGCTTTTTTGAGCAAAAACAGTAGATATTATTATTAAAAAAAAGAAAACTATTAGGTGGAATTTTTTTAGAAACATGACTTTTGATTTGGTAATTCGTGATTCACAATCGCTTATAACTACTCGGCACATCAAAACTTATCGTTTGCGGCACATCAAAATCGACCTTTGAATAAGACATTTCGACCGTGATCATTTCGGCTTTTTCATCTTTCAATTCGATTTCTCGAAGATACGCAAAATCGCCTTTACCTTCGATGGTTTCATAATCTAATTGTTTGGTCATCATCTGACGATTCGTTTCGGTGTCTTCCAATAAGAAATTTTCTAAATTATAGTTTAATTTATTCAATGCGTAAGTTGCTCGAAGGTTATCTTCTATACCGATTAAAACCGTTTGAGTTTCATCTTCTTTTAAATTATAAACGGTATTTTTACCCATTTTCAAAGCATTGCCAACTAAAAAATCTTGAACCGCATTGAAGTTTGCAGGAAGATTAAATTGTTTGGCAATATAAGAAAAATCTGTCACCATATATGTGCGTTCCAGCCGATTCAAAACTCGAATCGAATCCTGCTCAATCAATAAGCGAACGCCCTCCAAACCAAACTTTTGTCCCGAAATCCAAATCGCCTTACCTTTTTCGATTTTCACCTGCAACGTCACCGCCATTGATTGTTCCGCACTTTGATAATTCGTCTTTATTTTGGCACTAAACCAATCAAAATCAAAGTCACTTTCAGCCACCTTTTTCAAAACGAATTTTTCCGTTTTCTCCCTATCTCCATTTACAATTTCCCCAGGTTTACAACCCGAAATGACGAATAAAATTGATAATAAAAGCAATATATTTTTCATTTTATTTTATTTTAAGATTGGCTATTTGATAATTTCTAAAAATCTTCTAAATTCCTGCATAAATAATACTTTTAAAGTATTGAAAAGAGAGAATTAGGGATCAAGTGACTTCAAGTCATCTGCTCTCTTTTACAGAAATTATCAAAGAACATTAGGATTTATTCAAACGAATCTACAACTTCAAAAGAATACTCAATTTCGACCGCATCTTTTAGCATCATAGATACCGAACAGTACTTTTCCATCGACAAATCAATCGCCCGTTTTGCCTTATCAAGGCTAACTTTTCCTTTGATAATATAATGCAATTGAATGCGTTTGAACGTCTTTGGAACTCTTTCCTCATAACGTTCTCCCGTGATAACCACCTTAATATCTTCAATCGGTTCTCGCTGTTTTTTAAGAATCAAAACAACATCAATCGTGCTACAACCGCCCAACGAAGACAATAACATTTGCATCGGTCGCATCGCTTCACTTTCGCCATCCATCACCACCGTTTGCCCATCTTCATTCATTGCTTCCATCAACAAATGATCATTCAATCTATTAATTTCTATTTTCATAATTTTTATTTGTTTACTTTTTCGTCCTCCGACCCAAACCCACAATTGTCAACCAATTATCCATCATTTCTAAACCAAATTCCGTCAAAATAGATTCTGGATGAAACTGAACACCATGAATTGGTAAATGTTTGTGAGCGATTGCCATGACTTCGTTTTGAAAAGTCGTAGCAATAACTTCCAAATCCGTATTTTCAAAATCACGCAAAACTAAGGAATGATAACGCATGACTTCAAATTCAGTAGGTAAATCTTTGAATAATAAATGTGAGGTGTGTTGAATTTTGGAGGTTTTCCCGTGGACGGGAATTCTGTTTTTTAATAATGTCGCACCGAAAAATTCGCCAATGCCTTGATGTCCCAAACAAATCCCAAAAATTGGTTTTTTATTGTAATAATAATCAATCATCGGCATCAATAAACCAGCATCTTTCGGCCTTTGCGGGCCAGGTGAAATGACCAATGCTTTGAAATTTAACGCTTTAAATTCGTCGAAACTCAATTCATCATTCCGAATCACTCGACACGATACGCCCAAACGCAACCAATAATCGTAAAGATTATAGGTGAACGAATCATAATTATCTAATAATAAAATATCAAAATCATCGGACATTGTTGGTATCAGTATTTTCTAAAGTATCTTTTGCATTGTCCATTATATCAACGGTAGAACCCCATAAAGACTCTAAGAAAGGAAAAATTCTGGTAGCAAATTGGGATAATTTGGCAGGAAAAACCTCTAAATACGGAAAGAAAGCGGACGCAGAAACGGCATCTGGTGTTAATAATTCTGCCTTCTTGAAAAAGATTAAAAGACCGCTATATACCAAAATACCTAAGGTGGAAAATAAAATACCTCCTGCGAATTTATTCAACATTTCCAAATCTGCGGCATCTATAAATCCTTCAATCAATCCTGCTATCAACCTAAAAATTAACACTACAAAAAAGAAAGTTAAAATAAATGATAAAACGTAAACCACTGTACTTGAAGCCGTTAGTGCCTTTTCTAATGAAACAGCGACGAAAGGCGTTAATTTGATAGCGGCTAATAAACCGACCGCAACTGAAAGACCAGTAAATACCGTTCTGATGATACCTCGTGAAAAACCCACATAAAAGGTATAAATAAGAATCCCAAAGAAAATGACATCTATTACCATAATTGATGTTGTTTTGATTCGATATTATATTGGCATTTATAAAAAAAATCATTCAGCGGTAGTCAATTCATGCCCGCACTCGAAGTGAGGTTGCGAATTTGCTCAACGCTATACAATGATAACCATTTTTTTAGCAGCTAACTATTTTTTTCGACAAGCATTCTTTTTAATGTATTAATAGCGGTCGGACGCTTTGAAAGCGCCTGACCGCTCATATTCTATGACAACAACTGCTTCACCAAAGTAGCGACCATACGACTATCCGCCTTACCTTGAAGTTTACTTGAAGCCAAACCCATCACTTTGCCCATATCTTTCATTGAACTGGCGCCCGATTCGTCAATAATCCCTTGAATAGCGGCTTTCAAATCAGTTTCGCTCAATTGCTCAGGCAAATATTTTTGAAGCACATCAATTTCTTCGACCTCAACTTCAGCCAAATCAGGACGATTTTGGTCGTTATAAATTTTCAACGAATCTTGACGTTGTTTGATTAATTTTTGTACAATTTGAATCTCTTTTGCTTCGTCAATTTCCATTCCCGTTCCATCGGTTTGAGTCAATAAAATAGCGGCTTTAATCGCTCTCAAACTTCTTAAACTTACCTTGTCTTTCGCTCTCATGGCAGTTTTCAAATCTTCCATGATTTTAGATTGTAATGTCATTTTTATATTATTTAATGTTCAAATTGATTTTTAATAATAGCAATTTCAGACCGCTTTGCTGTTAGATTTTAGACCTTAGACACTCGTCAATTATTTAGAGATTTTTATGTCAAATACCAAAAAAAACGGTACTTTTTCAAACCTGACAAATCTCGAAGACCGTTCGGGCTTTTACAATTTATCAAGCATTTTCTTTCGCAAAATCTCGCATCGTTTTCACCAAATGTTCCACGCTTGCCATCGACATCGCATTATAAATTGATGCTCGGAAACCGCCAATCGTCCGATAACCACCAACTCCTGAAATATTTGCTGCCTTTGCAACTTCAAAAAATGCCGTTTCTAATTCAGGCGTTTGAGCAAAAAACGTCACGTTCATTAATGAACGGTCTGCCGTTTCTACACGACCTCTAAAACACGGATTGACATCAATTTCATCGTACACCAATTTCGCTTTCGCCTCATTGATTTTTTGTATCGCTTCCACTCCGCCTTGTGCTTTCAACCATCTCAATGTGAGTAAAGATACAAAAACTGGGAAAACTGGCGGCGTATTGAACATTGAACCTTTGTCAATATGCGTTTGATAATTCAACATCGTCGGTATCTGACGATTGATTTTACCAACAAAATCGTTACGAACAATCACCATTGTCGTACCAGCCGGGCCCATATTTTTTTGAGCACCTGCGTAAATCAAACCATATTTTTCAATATCAATCGTGCGGCTAAAAATATCCGAAGACATATCTGCCACAATCGGCACATTGACCTCTGGAATCTGATGGAATTGCGTTCCTTGAACCGTATTATTCGTCGTAATGTGTAAATATTTGGTATCGTTCGGCAACGTAAATTCTTTGGGAATATGTACGTATTTACCTGCTTTCGAAGAGGCAACTTCCACGACATTACCAAAGACTTTTGCTTCTTTAATTGCCTTTGCTGACCAGTTGCCCGTGTCGATATAAGCCGCTGTTTCCGTATCGCCCAAAAGATTCATTGCTGTCATATAAAACTGCGAACTCGCTCCACCAGTTAAAAACAAAACGCTGTAATCGTCACCGATATTTAGCAATTCTTTGGTCAATTGTTGTGCCTCGTCCATCACCGCAACGAAGGGTTTGCTTCGGTGCGAAATTTCCAAAATAGACAATCCCATTCCGTCCCAATCAATCACCGCTTTTGCGGCTTCTTCCATCACGCTTTGCGGTAAAATCGCTGGGCCTGAACTAAAATTATGTAGCTTCATTACGTTGAAAAATTATTTAAAAAATAAGTTGTGAATAATTAAAATACAAACTCAAATGCAGAGCAACTTACTAAATTTTAGTGATTTAGGATTACACTTTTCAGGTCTTGTATTAAAATACCTTTACATTGCTAACTTAGAAACAAACCTCAAATTTACGGATTAAGTTTTATAAATATTATTTCAAAAATGGTTTCTACGACAATCGTAAGAAAATCAAATTCTGTAGTGGATAAAATCCTAATAAAATTGAAACCCACGCTTTTAAGGGTACTTCAAATTCAATTAAACTTGCAGAAATGCTCCTCCAAAGTAGAGAACACTTTTTCAATTCTTAAAAACAAAAAAGTCGCTAAACGGTAAATGTTCAGCGACTTTTTTATTTATGATTTTGTCTCGTTATTCAAAAAAATCAACCTTTAAAATTCATAATTTTTATTTCGACTCGCTGATTTTTGGCTCGACCAACTCTCGTATCATTACTCACAACTGGGAAACGTTTACCATAACCTTTATAAGATAATCGGTCTTCCCCAATACCTTTTTTTACTAAAAAATCTACGACCGATTTCGCCCTTGACGTTGAAAGTCTATCACAATAATCATTGGAAGGAACATTATTTGTATGCCCACCAATTTCTATTTGCACATCGGGATTTTCCGCCAAAAAGTCGTAAACCTCTTGCAGTGAAGCGATAGAATTATCTTGAAAATTAAAAGAATCAGCCTTAAAATAAAGATTATTTACCTGAATAACCGTTCCTCTTGTGATTTTTGAGCGGTCTAATTCTGGTGTAATTACCTTTTTCTTAGGTGCGACTGGTTCAAGACTTGTTGTTGCACCCGTTTCTTGTCTTGGCTTTTCTTGCGTTTTTGGTTTTGGTTTTAGCGGAATTTCTGGTTTTGGATTCTCCGCGATCGGTTCCTCTGTTTTCTTGTCGCAAGGCACTAAAGCAGAGCATTCATCAACCAAAATATTACCATTATACGGAAACAAAGTTGGCTCAAAAAACGCTTCCAAGAAGATATAATTATAATTACCTTTTGGATTTAACTTAAAAGAATACTCTTTCCAAGAAGTATTTTTAATCGTAATCGTTTCTGCCAATTTTTCTTTTTTGCTACAATAGCTCGTTCCGCCCCAAATTCTCAAACGAATCGGCTTATTAAAATTCTCCTCCACCCGTGTCGTTTTACTAATACTAATGTAATTTTCCGCTCGGGCTAATGAAATACTAAAAGTATAACATACACCCGCCTGCATCGGCTGAGTCAGTCGCTGCCCCACACCTTCCCACGTATCATTATCCCGAGTCACCAAGCCTAAGTAAGTTTTTCCATCTGCCGCTTTTTGAAATACCTCAAATTCACCAGGCTGAATATCTGGTGGCGTTTCTTCGGTTTGACCACAATCATACCATCCGTAAGGCGTCGTACTATGCCGAGGAGCATCTTCAAAGGAAGCATTTCGCAATTCAATCGGTTGACTGAAAACCATTGGAACTGCTGATAAAAAACAAATTACTGAAAGCCAAATCCTATTCTTCATCACTTAGACTATTTTTATTAAAATAATTTTTACATTGTTTTGCTAAACTGCTATTTTATACTTGGTTTCCTTTCGGAAATAATTCGCTATAATGTAGTCAAATATCGTTAGAGTTCACAGATTACGACACATAATAACTACCGCAAACTAAAGGATTATTATAATGCTAACTATTCTAACAATGATATTTAACGGTAAATTAACGAAACTGTTGACCATTCACGTCTTTACGTCCTTTTTATTTTTTAGCAAAAGTAGAAAACAGGAAACAATGGAATAATGATACAATTAAACTCTAAAACTACTCGACATACAAGACCAGACCTTTCAAATATTCCCCTTCAGGATGAAACAAACTAATCGGATGATCGGCAGGCTGACTCAAAAATTTCATTACTTTTACATGCCGACGAGCTTCGATTGCCGCAGCCGTAATTGTGTTATAAAATAGCTCCCGCCCAACGACTTGCGAACAAGAAAACGTAAACAAAATTCCCCCAGATTTCATCTTGCTCAATGCCGCAGCATTCAACCGTTTGTAACCCTGAACGGCATTGTGTCGCTTATTCACCGACTTCGCAAACGCAGGCGGGTCAACAATCATCAAATCATATTCCGGAATATCTTCTTTGAAAAGTTTCATTACGTCCCCAACATAAGAAGTATGCGAATCAGGATTTTTATTTAATCCCACATTCTGATCCGTCCATTCCATCGCCTTTTTGGACGCATCAATTGAGTCCACTTTTGTCGCTCCTTGATTCAACGCATAAATCGAAAAACCACCAGAATAACAAAACGTATTTAAAACTGATTTGCCTTTCGCATACGTACCAAGTAATTGCCGATTATCTCGTTGATCAAGGAAAAAACCAGTCTTTTGTCCAGTTTCCCAATCCACATAAAATTGATTCCCGTTTTCCGTAATAATCGTATTCATGCCCGCACCGTGCAGAATTCCATTTTCAACCGTAGCCGCATAATCCTTAGGTAAACTCTCCTTACTTTTATCATAAATACTCTCCAATTCGCCACCAAAAACACGCAACAAAGCCGCCGCAATATATTCCCGTTCCTTGTGCATCCCGATAGAATGACATTGAATAATTGCATTTCGATTATAAATATCAATAATCAAACCCGGTAAACCATCACCTTCCGCATGTACCAAACGAAACGCATTCGTCTGTTCATCTTTAGCAATACCAATGGCTTGACGATAATTCAAAGCCGCCTGCAACTTCATTTCCCAAAACGGCAAACCTAAATCCATCTGCTCAAACGCAAACAACCGCACCGCAATTGAGCCATTTTGATAATGTCCCAACGCCAAAAAATCGCCCTTTGCATCTTGTACTTCCACAATGCTGCCGTCCGTTACATCGCCTTTTATCTTATGAATCGCACCCGAAAAAACCCACGGATGAAACCGCCGAACCGCTGCATCTCGCCCTTTCTTTAATGTTATAACTGCCATTTTTTTTGTAGTATTTTATTTCTTAAATTTGGGCAGCAAAGGTAAGAGAAAATAACGGAATGGTGATTTCTACTTTTTTGGGGGAATATTCGACAGGCGATTTTGAATCGAATGTCAAATGCTCACACAAACTACCGACACATCAACTGACCAAACCACATTTTTAAAAGCGAATCATCGATCTTAATATAGCTGATAATATTTATCTTTGAAATATGAGAAAGTTACCATTAAGCAAACAGAATTTTGAGGAAATCGTCAAAAAGCCATAAGATT
>Ga0222647_1000478_pt1 | contig 16782 bp, 11 predicted proteins | sample AntAcemetagen333_FD_179864 | JGI IMG/M metagenome (GOLD analysis project Ga0222647, IMG submission 179864) | Saline water microbial communities from Ace Lake, Antarctica - #333 | ecosystem: Environmental > Aquatic > Non-marine Saline and Alkaline > Saline | place: Antarctica: Ace Lake...
GTTCCCTCGTCCAACAAAGACGCATTCGCCACAGGCATCGCCGTGAAGTCGCAGACCATCGTTTGAAAATTCAACAACGCTTCCAAACGCCCTTGAGCGATTTCCGCTTGATAAGGCGTATATTGCGTGTACCATCCTGGATTCTCAAAAACATTTCTCAAAATCACGGAAGGCGTAATCGTGTCGTTGTAACCCAAACCGATGTAAGTTTTGAACATTTTATTCTTCGCAGCCGTCACTTTCAGCTGTTTCAAATACTCATATTCACTAACCGCAGGTGGAATATCCAAAGGTTCACTCGAACGAATAACACTCGGAACAGTTTGGTCCATTAATTCGTCTATCGAACTAACACCAACAGTTTCCAACATTGCCGCAAGGTTATTTTTATTAATACCAATATGTCTTTCGACAAAGCGGTCTGGAGAAGATAGTTGTAACATTTTTTCTTAGTTAATATGGTGATTCGTGACGAGTGATTCGCAGTTTATAACGCCTCATCATCTTTAAATTTCAAAAATAAACCGCAAAGATAACCTTTACGATTAAAACCTTAAAATCAATTTACCATCGAAACACGAAAACTATAGGTTTGTTTTTAGTTTAGATTAAATGTAAATAGATAGGGAAAAATTTTATTTTTTTGAAATAGGGAATATTTAGGAATCCTAAATTCTAAAAACTTTTTATCTTCGCTCCTGTTTGCTATATGACAACGCAGACTTTAATTTCAATAAAAAAAATAAAAAAAATGTTCGGACTATTCAAAAAAGACCCGGTAAAAAAATTACAGAAGCAATATAAAGATTTAATGGAAGAATCGTATAATTTATCAACCGTTGACCGCAAAGCAAGTGACTTGAAGCGTGCAGAAGCGGAAGAAGTCTTGAAAGAAATTGACAAATTACAAGAAAAGTAAGACTGTCAGAATTGATGCCCTTACTCGAAGTGAGGCTATCAATTTTTTAAGAAATAAAATAAATAAAACGCTATGTTGAGTAAAATCAGCATGGCGTTTTTTGTTGTACCCATATCGATTTAGACGGAATTTTTCTGATACCACCGAGTTTATCCTGATTTTCCTATTCCCTAAACTCGGTGGTGTTGAATATTTTTATTAATTCTGTCCAAAGTCTAAAACGGTACAGCAATGAAACAGCGTAGCAATTCAACCATTCAACCATAAAAAACAATGCAAGAATGAAATAAACTTTAGTTATTTTTGCACGAGATTTACCATTGTGTCAATTATCTGATAAAGGTTATTCGTTAGAACCAATTCTATTCATAAAAAATAAAACACTTGAAACAAAGTTTTTTCAATTTAATCGATAAAATGCAAGAGCGTTATGATGTTTTTCAAACAGAAAACCCTAAGACTGCAATGGTTTTGGATAAGGCTTTTCTTGTTGGAAAATGGGGTACAGTAGCTGGTTTTGTATTGATAATATTCATGATAATATTCGTTCGGTTAGGCTTTTTTAAAGAGATTCCGTCTTATGCAGAAATGCGAAAAATCCAGAACCCGATTGCGTCTGAAGTTTATGCGGCTGATGGTTCGTTATTAGGGCGTTATTACGTCGAAAACCGCACGAATGCTTCGATTCGGGATATTCCAAAATCGGTGGTTGATGCCTTAGTCGCAACGGAAGATGTTCGTTTTTATCAACATAATGGGATTGATTATCGGAGTTTGATGCGGGTACTTTTCAAAACCTTTTTGTCTGGAAATGAAAGTTCGGGCGGTGGAAGTACGATTTCCCAACAATTGGCAAAAAATATTTATGGTCGAAAATCTATGCGAATTGTCGGTATGCCGATGACGAAAATTTGGGAAATGATTGTCGCAAGACGATTAGAAAAAACGTATTCCAAAGATGAAATCATGGAATTGTACCTCAATACGGTTTCTTTTGGTGAAGACGTTTATGGTATCGAAATGGCAGCCGAACGATATTTTAATACGGATCCCGAAAATCTACGAATTCAAGACGGTGCGGTTTTAATCGGTATGTTGAAAGCCACGACGACTTATAATCCTAAAAGAAATCCGGAACGTGCAAAAGAACGCCGAAATGTTGTTTTTTCGCAAATGCAGAAATTTTATTTTTTAGAAAAAAATATACTTGATTCCTTAAAAAACTTAGAAATGGAAGTCGATTATACTTTCATTACGACAAAAACGGGAACGGCTTCTCATCTTCGAGAACAGGTACGCTTGGATTTGGAAAAGTTGTGTAATACGATTCGGCAGCCCGACGGAACGAAGTATGATATTTATACAGATGGTTTGAAAATTTACACAACAATTGATTCTAAAATGCAGGAATACGCTGAAAATGCAGTGCAAACCCACATGAAGGAATTACAAAAAACGTTTTTTGAACACTGGAAAAAAGGTACGCCGTGGGGAAAAGATGATAGTTCGATTCGTTCCGCAATGAAGGAAACAAACCGTTATAAGGCTTTGAGAGAGCAGGGTTTGAGCGATGAAGCGATTGAGAAAAGTTTTAAAATAAAAAAGAATATTCGACTTTTTACTTACGATGGCAGCGAAGAAAAAAATATTTCTCCGTGGGATTCTATCATTTACTATCATCAGTTTTTGAATACTGGATTTATGGCAATGAATCCTAAAAATGGCTACGTTCAGGCCTATGTTGGCAGCGTGAATTTTCAGTATTTTCCCTACGACCACGTCTTTTCAAGACGTCAAGTTGGTTCGACTTTCAAGCCGATTGTCTATGCACAAGCACTTGAAAATGGACATACGCCTTGCGATTATATTCCGAATGAAAAAATTACTTACGAAGAATATAAAAATTGGACTCCAGGTAATTCAGACGGAAAATATGGTGGTTATTATTCTATAAAAGGTGGTTTGACGAATTCCGTGAATACTGTTGCGGTGCAGTTAATGATGGAAAATGGGATTGGAAATGTTAAATATTTGGCTAAAAAAATGGGGATTAATTCGGACTTGCCGAACGAACCGTCTATCGCACTCGGAACGGCGGATATTTCTTTGTATGATATGATAAAAGTTTATGCGACTTTCGCCAATCACGGTAAACCGATTGACCCAATTTATTTGCTTCGAGTCGAAGACAGACACGGAAAAGTGCTGAAAACTTACGAAAAACCAACGCTAAAAGCACAGGTATTTTCAACACAAACCGCTGATTATATGATTGATATGATGCAGTCGGTTGTTAATAGTGGAACGGCTCGCAGACTGCGTTTTAGGTATGGTGTAACGGGAACAGTCGCAGGAAAAACGGGGACGACACAGGATCAAGCTGATGGCTGGTTTATGGGTTTTACGCCTAATTTGGTTGTTGGTTCTTGGGTGGGCGGATATAATCGTAAAGTGAGTTTTCGCTCGACTTCGCTTGGTCAAGGTGCGAGTACAGCCTTGCCGATTTGCGGTTTATTTTTGAAAGCCGTTCAAAATGATAAGTCGCTTAAAAGTATTAATCAAGGCTATTTTTCGTCTATTTCGGACTCGCTTTCGATAGATTGTGAAATGTATTTGACGGATAGTTTGGCTCAAATTCTATTCGCTGTCGATGAGGACGAAAATGAGGTAAATAACGATTTATTAGAATTGCAAGAGTTAGAAAGTCAAAATCAGTACGATTTGACAGTGCCTCAAATTGAACGTTTGGAAAAATTGCAAAAAGAAAAAGAAAAACGTGAAAGAAAAGAAGAGCGAAGGGAGAAATTTAATCAAAAGAAAGAAGAAATTACGAATCGTTTGCGAGATGCGCTGCAAAAAATAAAGGATGATTAAGGGCTAATTAGGAATTAGAAATGTAGAATCAAAAATGTGGAATTAGGAATAATATCGTTTAAGCGTAACCGCCGTGACGATAAAATCATTCCTAATTCCACATTTTTAATTAATAAACTATTCTGGTTTAATCGTTTGTTCTGCTTCTTTCAGTTTTCCATTTTCAAAATAATAAACCGTTTCACTATAAATACTACCATTTTTGTAAATGCTTTCAAAAACGGTTTTATTTTCGATACCATTAATCGTTTTTACCTGCATATATCGAGATTTTCCATCTAAAAAATTATTCTTAAATGTTTGAAAACCAACCAATTCACCGTGGTCATTGTAGATTTTTTGTTTACCATTTGCCGTACCATTTTTAAACTTTGTGACGGTTTCTTCTATCGGGTTTTTATATAAATATTGAACCATTTGTTCTTGATTATTATCCAAATCAGTGTAAACCATTTCGTAAACATAAACACTTTTTGCATCTTCAATTTCTCCGTGCGATACCAATTTAAAACGTCCTGCTCGACCAATACGAATCGCTTGAAAAGTACTATAATATCGGGCATCAGTCACAAAATAAGTTCTCCATTTTCCATGACGTTTTCCAGCTTTATATTTTCCATTTTCCTTTAATTCGCCTGTAATTTCATAATATTTCCATTCGCCAACCGGTTCGCCATTTTCCATATCACCTTCTGCCCAAACCTCTTCCGTAGCGGAATTATATTCAACTACTCGACCATTCGGATTTTGCTTAATTTCTTTCAAAATATTATGCCTTGACATTCTGTCATCTAAGATGTGAAGAATCGAAGCCGTTGTCAATAGCTCATCGGAGATATTAAAATTCGCATAAACCAAATAACTTTCTCCTTCTCGAAAAGCAATATTTGCCAATGCAATTTTGCCAATATCCACCGTGTCTGGCATCGAACCTCGATAGGATTCATGCACCACAAAACGTATTTTATACGTCGGAATATTCGTATCTTTTTCTCGATACATAAAATCCTTCGTTTGTACATTTCCGACCTTAATCACCGTCCCGATAAAGACTTTATCCGTTTGATTATAATGCCATAAAACGGGGTGCGTAGAACCGAAATTACACGCTAAAATATTGGAGCTTAATATTGTATTAATAAAAATAAAAAGTCCTATAAGTATATTTTTCATATTTTTTTTGTTTTTTTTGCATCAAGCAAAACACTGCCGTAATTTTTTATCAAATGCCATCTGATTTAATCCATTTCCAATAACAACTAAAGTCGTCTGTCGGTTTTCATTTGGCTGCCATTCGCTGCCTTTTGTGAAAACAACTTGCTCCTGAACGGATTGAAAAATGATTTTATTTGGTTGCCCTTCGATATTCAAAATGCCCTTCATCCTGTAAATCCGCATGCGTTGAAAGTGCATCAAAACTTGAATGAATTGACGGAATTTTAGAATATCAAACGGCTCAAAATACTGATAAGTTTGGGAAGTAATATTACCGTGTCGGTGTGCTAACGAGAAATTAACTTTTTGCGTTTTAATTTCGACCTGTTTCGCCTCAAAAGCTTTGATATTTAGGACTTTATTAACATCAATTTTAGAGTGACTCGCCGTAATTTGTTTGGCAAAAGGATTGATGTTTTTAGTCGTTTTTTGTAAGTTTTCTAACGATTTAGCGTGAATTAAATCCGCTTTATTAAATACTAAAACGTCCGCAAAACTAATCTGTCGAGCTGCTTCTGTTTCCTTACTTTTTAATAAATCTTCAATATGAAAACTATCGACCAAACAAATAATCCCATCCAACTCAAAATGTTCCTGCACGTTCAAATCCGATATAAAAACCGAAGCAACACCTGCTGGGTCAGCGATGCCCGTTGTTTCAATTATCAAGTGGTCAAACTCTGATTTTCGACGAATTAATTCCGCCAAAAGCTTTGATAATTCTACATTTAAGGTGCAACACAAACAGCCATCGGTAATCTTAAAAATGGCTTCATCTACACCAATGATAAACTCGCTATCCAGATTTACCGCACCCATTTCATTCTCGATAATTGCATATCGAGTCTCTTTTTTTTGTGCGATAATTTGATTTAATAACGTTGTTTTTCCTGCTCCGAGGAAACCTGTGATGATGGTGACGGGAGTTCTCATATTTCTTAGTTCATCGGGCGATACCCGACGTTAGTGATGTCGCCCCTTTGGGGCTTAAAAAAAACTTAATAATTAGAAAAACTATCGTCCGTAAAATAGCCATGCTACGGCTCTCGGAAATTCTTCCTTCCAACGGCTTTCCGTATGTGTACCTTGTGGATCGATGACTAATTTAAAATCAATTGGTCTTTTATTTTGCTGTTTTTCTTGTAAAATGTCTCGGATTTCAAATAAATTTTCGACCATATTCGACCCTTCCTTTGCGCCGCCAAAGAGATAAAAACGAGTATAACCGTCTGGTTGAAAATCCTCCGTTTCTTCATAAACGTCAGGATAAATCCAATAAGATGGCGAAAAAATCATCACTTTACTGAACGTATCAGAATGATACAAGGCCGCATAATGCGAAATCAAACCACCCATTGAACTACCTCCAAACGCAGTGTTTGCAGTATTCGGCATCGTTCTGAAGTGTTTATCAATATAAGGTTTTAGCGTATTCGCCATGAATTTGAGATACAACGTCCCTTGTCCTTCCCCGATGCCGATTGGTAATTCATTCGCAGGGGTATATTCGTTGATCCGCTTTTCCTCACCGTGATCAACGCCGACCACAATAATATCACCCATGCCTCGCTCTGCCAAAATCGCCAAAGATTCATCAATTCCCCAATTACCAAACGGTGCATTTTTATCAAAAAGATTTTGTCCATCTTTCATGTACAAAACGGGATATTTATAATCCGTTTCGTAATAATTATACGGTAAAAGAATCGAAATTTTGCGGGTTTGCCCCAATTGTGGAATCTCGAAATTTTCGCTAACTGTTTCTATTTTTGGTAAAAAAGTAGGATTAAATGTCAAACCATTCTTTCTCCACCTCGGTACGAAATCGAAAATTTTACCAGTTGCATGGTTCAGTGCGCGATTTTTAGCACGATTCCCAAACTCATCAATTTCGCCTTGTGACCAATCGCCTCGCACGTATTTGTACTCAAAAATTCGAGGTTTCTTAATAGTTTCAGGGAAATTTAAGCTATATTTTCCCGCTTCAATTTTTTGAAATCTAAAACGTTCGTCCGCTACTTTCCAATTATTAAAAGAACCCGTTATATAAACAGGTCTTTTATCCTCTGCCGTTGTTGTTAATTCAAATATTAGACTCATCATGGTATTTTTAGGAAGCTGCAAATGTAAATATAATGTATGGAGAGATTATTTTTAATAAGATTATTTTTAATAAGAAATTTAGCTTTTGATTTGATAATCTATTAAAATAATATCTAATTTTACAGCAACGGTAAAATTACTCATAGTGAACAAATTATAACGATGTCTTTTCAACGAAAAACTACTTTAGCGATCGTCTTAATAGCTTTATTTGTAATTGGTAATCAAGTATTTATAGGATATTGGCTAATCCAAAAAAAATACGATGCAAAGGTTATCAATGTAAGCGGAAAACAGCGAATGTTAAGCCAACGAATTATGGCTTTAACATTTAATTACCAAATTCATAAAAATAGGGCTGAGGTTACCGAAGCTCAAGCCTTATTTGAAGAATGGAAAATAGCACATTATTCTTTAATGAATGGTGATAAGGCAGGAGAAATAAAAGGAACCAGTTTGGTAATAAAACAGTCTTTAAAACAACTGACAGCTCAAATAATTTTCGCGGAATCCATTATTAAAAAAATCGATGACTTACGACCGAATGAGTTATTGAAATTCAATGAAAGTCAAACTCAATTTTTGGTTAAAATGGATAAAATTGTTACAATGATTGAAACTGAGTCCAACCAAAAAATTTATACCATGATAGTTTTTCAACTCCTTTTTTCAATAATCATAATCGGGATAATTATTTTTGAAATAAAATTTGTCTTCGAACCCATTATGAATCATTTGAAAAAACAGAATAAGGAGCTACAAAATTCCAATAGGACATTAAATGAATACGCCTCTATCGCTTCACACGATTTGCGTTCACCGATTCAAAATATTTTGAGGTTTTTAACTTTATTAAAAAAAAGTATTCCCGAAAAATTGAATAGAAACGAAAATATTTATTTGGAATATATAGAAGAAAGTGCACTGCGAATGAATCAAACAACGATTGATTTATTGCGTTATTCGACTTCCAATAATGTTCAGAAAAAAAGAGTAAATACGGCTTTTCTACTTCAAAATGTATTAGCCGATTTGCAAGCAAAAATCAGCGATAGTCAGGCAATCGTTACAATTAAAAGCCTACCAGAAATAATAAATATAGATGAGAATTTATTTCGATTATTATTTCAGAATTTAATTTCAAACGCAATAAAATTTATGCCCAAAAATTCGATTCCTCAAATTAATATTTCTTCAAAAATTAAAAAAGACGATTTTATTTTTTGTGTAAGTGATAATGGAATTGGCATAAAAAAAGAATATCATGAAAAAATATTCAAAATATTTAACCGCTTACATACTCGAAATGATTACGAAGGAACAGGCATCGGTTTGTCTTTGTGTAAACGAATCGTGGAGGGGCATGAGGGCATAATTTGGATAGAAAGTGAAATAGAACAAGGCAGTCGATTTTATTTTAGTATTCCTAAAGAATAAAAGTGTGAGTAGCTTGAAATATTGCTATTTGATAATTTCTATAAAAGGAAATGGGCGATTTTAAGTCGAATGTTCACGAACCTATCAATTGCGACACGTCTAAATTAGTATTCGTAAATGTTTTTTTATAATTTGTACAAATTATAAAAAAACCGAAATACTTTATTTCTGTCTAAAACTATTCCTCATGAGTCTTCTACCGCCAAAAACATTCATTTCATCAAAATCAATGCTCATTTTTAAAATCGTTTTTTAGCTTCGTAATAAAATATTTTGGTATAAATGCAAACGGTCAAAACCAAAATACCTGTAAACTTTTATATCCTTCGAACCATTAAACCACTAACGATGAAAAAAGCTATGATTTCTTTTTTTACAGTGATATTATTTCACTTCATACTATTACATCCACTTATGGCACAATTTATTTATCCACACACGGACAAACAGCCCGTGGAGGACACGTTACACAACATGATTCTGACCGATAATTATCAATGGTTAGAAAATAAAACCGATGCAAATGTTATTGCTTGGACGAAAGCGCAACACGAAGCAACGGTGAAATATATCAATTCCGTTCACGCTCCGATTGATGGTTTGCGTGACGAATTTGAGGATTATATCGACCGGGACTATATTTCTCCCTTGACGTTAATCGCTGATAGACAGTTTTTTACGGTGCGCAAAAAAGGAGATAAACAATTGAAGTTATATACTAAAATTGGTGGTAAAGATATTTTATTATTCGACCCTGAAAAAATTGATACTTCGGGAACTTCGGCGATGTCGGGAAATAGTTATACCGAAAAAGGCGATAAAGTAGCCGTTGGCGTGCAGTCGAAAGGGGCAGAAATTCAGACGTTTTATATCATTGACACCAAAACTGGAAAAATCTTGGGCGAGCCAATCGAAGGATTGCGAGGTTTTGCGTGGACGAATGACGAAAAACACGCTTACGTTTGGGTGCAAACGCAGGAAATGATTGATAATCAACAGCCTTACAAGATTTATCGTCACAAAATTGGTACGTCAAGAACTCAAGACGAATTCCTTTTGACACCAATGAACGCCAAAAATGTAGCTTCGGTTTACGATGCTCGTTATGGTAATGTGACGTTTATGAGCGAGGGCGATTTTTACGCAACGCATTCTTTAAAAATGAAAAAAATTGGTTCGAAAGACGAACCAAAAGAGATTTATAGCAATCAAAAATTTCGGGTTTCACCTTATGTTTTAGATGATAAAATGTACGTTTTCACGAATCATGAAGCACCAAATTTTAAATTGATGGTGACCTCAAAAGACAAACCTGAATTTGAAAATTGGCAAGACCTCTATCCAGAGCAAGAAACGGTTTTGGAAGATTATTCGATTACGCCAAAATACTTGATTATTCAAGATAAAAAAGACGTCGTTAGTCGAATTCAATTATACGGTTTAAATGGAAAATTCATTAAAAATATTGAATTGCCAGAAGTTGGCAATGTATCATCGGTAAGCTATAACCGTGACGTGGACGCAGTTTTCGTCGGTATGACTTCCTTCACGACACCCTATAAATTGTATAAATTAAATCCGAATGATTTAGAAAAATCTGATTTGAAATGGGAACTATTCTACGAGCAAGAAGTGCCGATGGATATGTCAAATATTGAATCAAAAATCGAATTTTTTACCTCAAAAGACTGGACGAAAGTGCCTATTTTTATCATTCACAAAAAGGGTTTAAAATTAGACGGAACGAATCCGACGTTACTTTACGGCTATGGCGGATTTAATATCGGCATGTCGCCGTCGTTCATTGGTAGCCGTGCAATGTTCGTGAATCGTGGCGGTGTTTATGCGGTGGCATGTTTGCGAGGTGGCGATGAATATGGCGAAAAATGGCATCAAGATGGGATGCTATTCAAAAAGCAAAATACGTTTGACGACTTCATCGGTGCAGCCGAATATTTGATTTCGGAGAACTATACCAATACACAAAAATTAGCCGTCCAAGGTGGCTCAAATGGCGGTTTATTAGTTGGGGCAGTAATTACACAACGCCCGGATTTATTCAAGGCAGCGATTTGTGCCGTGCCGCTTTTGGACATGGTTCGCTTCCAAAAATTCCTAATTGCTCGTTATTGGATACCAGAATATGGTGACCCTGACAAAGAATCAGAGTTTCAAAATATCTTAAAATATTCGCCATATCACAATATCAGAATGGGCATAAATGTACCAACGACCTTGGTTACAGCTGGTGAAAACGATACACGAGTTGATCCGCTTCACGCTAAAAAATTCGTTGCAGCATTACAAAATAACGTTGGACAAAAAAATCCAATTATGCTTTATATGGATTTCGATAGCGGTCACGGTTCGGGACAATCGACTAAGAAATCAATTGATAATTTAGAATTTCAAATGCGGTTTATTATGCGGGAATTGGGGATGTGATTCGGGTTGCGAGTTTGACTGTTTTTGCGTCCGACTCCTATCAAAATTTAAAAAAAGGCTTTGCTTCGGTGAAGCCTTTTTTAGTTTTAATTTAAAAAAAATAGAAATCTTACTCTTTATTTAGAAAAAAATTGACTTTTTATAAATTTATCCTTTTATAATTCGGGGAGATACTAAAAATGTGTTTTTGACTTTAAGGTCATAAGTATTGCAATAGCCCAGATTCAACCTTTATTTTTGAAATTAATTTTTTATGGAATTTAAGTGAGCGTTTGAGGACATGTATTTCCAATCTTAGCAGAATAGCTGAAAGAGGAATTATAATTATTCAAAGAATGAATTCAAGGTGTATCGGGGAATTGAATTTATGAGTATGATTTACAGGTGCAATTGCATTAGTGAGCGGTACGAATTTTGTCAAGATGAGCGGTGTCGGTTCTCCGAACCTCAAAATCATTAATAACATTACTTTTCTACAAGCGGGTTCGGTTCTCTGAACCTTATTACAATCAAAAAAGGTTCAGAGAACCGAACCCGTTTGTAGAAAATGGAAATTTGAGTTGTTTTTTAAGGTTCGGAGAACCGACACCGTTGCGACCAAAAAATCGTACCGCTAACTAATGGTGCAATCGACTTCTTATTGTCATTTTACTGTCATTTAACAGGTGTTTTTTTAGTACATCATGTTTAATGAGCCAAATTTTATTTTAAAAAAGTCAGAATTTTAAAATCTCTTGAATGATTTAGATGCTTTTCTAAAATAATTAGAACTTTTAGTAAAAAAAGTAACTAATTGCCAAGGTTAATTAAATATCACTAATTACTTATTGGGTTGTATTTTATGACTTTATTGAGTAGTTTTGTTACTCAATTATGATAGAAGCATTAATATCGTCAAAAACAAGAATCAAGGTATTGCTAAAGTTCTTTCTGAACAGCACAACTACATCTCACCTTCGAGGATTGGAAGGGGAGTTTGGTGATTCGACAAATTCAATAAGGGTAGAACTAAATAAGTTCGAAAAAGCGGGACTGTTATCTTCTTTTGCGAAAGGAAATAAAAAGTTATTTCAAGCTAATACAGAGCATCCACTTTACGATGAAATTCACAGTATTATTCTCAAATATGTCGGAATTGACAGAATAATCACTAACGTTGCAAAACGATTGGGAGAGGTTGATAGCGTTTATTTGGTCGGAAAGTTTGCAAGAGGTTTGGACAGTAATATTATAGACTTAATCTTTGTCGGAAATGTTGACAGAGATTATTTAGTAAAACTAATCGGGAAAGTTGAAGAATTAATCAGTCGAAAAGTTAGATATTTAGTTTACGACAAAACTGAATTTAAGGAACTTAGAGCAGATGATTTTGAAACCCCGCCTTTATTACTTTGGAAAAATGACTATTAGATGAGTATGTATAACTCATTAGAAAATAAAACTGCAAAAGTTGCAGTGATTGGTTTAGGTTATGTTGGTTTGCCGTTAGCCTTAGAATTTGCTAAATATTTCGAGGTCATTGGTTTTGATATTGATTTGGAGCGAATTGAAATGATGAAAAGGGGAGAAGATCCCTCTGCTGAACTTTCGAGTGCTAACTTTCAAAACAAAAATATTAGATTTACAGCGAATAATGAAGATTTAAAAGCTGCAAACCTTTTTATCGTAACCGTTCCTACACCTGTCGATGAATATAAAGTTCCAGATTTATCGGCACTCAGAGCCGCTACAAAAAGTGTAGCAAGGGTGTTGAAGAATGGCGATTACGTAGTTTACGAATCAACTGTCTATCCGGGATGTACAGAAGAAGATTGTCTGCCAATTTTAGAACAAATTTCAGGTTTAAAATTAGGCGATTTTAGAATTGGATACTCGCCAGAGCGAATTAACCCTGGGGATAAAGGTCGAACAATTGATACGATACCAAAAATCGTAGGAGCTTCTGATGAGGTCGCCTTGGAGGAGCTATTCAAAATTTATAGCAAAATTATCAAAGCCGGTGTATATAAAACGTCTTCAATAAAAGTAGCGGAGGCGGCGAAGGTAATTGAGAATACGCAACGAGATTTGAATATCTCTTTTATGAATGAACTGGCGATTATTTTCGATAGAATGAAAATTGATACACAAGAAGTCATAAAAGCAGCATCAACAAAATGGAACTTTTTACAATTTTATCCAGGACTTGTTGGTGGTCATTGCATCGGAGTTGATCCGTATTATTTGACACATAAAGCGAAGGAATTGGGTTATGACCCACAAGTCATTTTAAGCGGTCGAAGAATCAATGACGGAATGCCAATTTTTGTTGCTAATAAGTTAGTGAAATTACTGATTAAAGCAGGTAAAACACCGCAAAAAGCCAAGGTCTTAATAAAAGGAGTAACGTTCAAAGAGGACATTACGGACATCAGAAACTCTAAAGTTTTTGATTTAATAAAAGAATTACAACAGTTTGAAATTCAGGTAGATGTGACAGATGCTTGCGCAACTGAAACATCCGTAAAAGATATTTATAACATTGAGTTACGGGATACAATTGCAAATGATTATGATGCGGTTGTCGTTGCGGTTGCTCATGAAGTATATCGAAATCTGACAATGGATTATTTCAAATCAATTATGCAAAAAAATCCGATTTTGATGGATTTGAAAGCGATTTATGAAAAGCCAACGTCAGGGATAACTTATTGGAGATTGTAATATAGCAATATAAAGGAGTCGGACGCTTTTAAAGCGTCCGACTCCTAAAATACCGAAAAAGACCAAAAATGGCACAACAGCGAACGTTTATCAATCAATTACACGGGGAAAACCCTCGATGGTTTGCTATTTATGCTGGTTTTAAAAAGGAAAAAATTGCCAAAAATTTATTAGAAAAAAAAGGTATCGAAACGTACTTTCCTACTCAAAAAGTGGTTCGGAAATATGAAAGGAAAGTCAAAAAGTTAGAGATTCCATTAATAAATTGCTACTTATTTGTTCGCATTATTAAAAGTGAGTATGTTCACGTTTTGGAAACAGAACATGTATCTAGATTCATAAAAATAGGTAAAGATTTGATTGCTATTCCAGATACTGAAATTGATATTTTGCAACGAGTATTAGGAGAAAATATCGAATTAGCAATAGAACAAAATAGGTTCTACGAAGGAGATGAAGTTGTGGTTTCGCAAGGAAGCCTTGCAGGTCTAACAGGAAAATTAGTTTCCTTTCAAGGTAAAGAAAAAGTTATGGTCGAGTTGGTGACAATCGGCTATTCGATGCTTATTGAAATGGATAAGAGCCTCTTAACGAAGGCAGTATAAAATACAATTAAAACATTTTAATTGTTAAATAATTGAAAAAAATAGTCATGCCCGTACTGGGCAAACTCCGTTTTCAATGTTTTTTATTGAAAACAACTTTATTAATTTTTTTAGACTCTAAGTCCTTTGCGACTCATTGACGGCGAAGCCGTACAAAAACCAAAGGAGTCGGAGGCTTTTAAAGCGTCCGACTCCTTACCACAAGAATATGAATATTACAGTAGTAGGTACAGGATACGTTGGATTAGTGACAGGAACTTGCTTTGCAGAAACGGGTAATGAGGTTCTTTGTATTGATATAGACGAAAGTAAAGTAAACCGAATGCGTAATGGCGAAGTGCCAATTTACGAACCTGGCTTAGAGCTTATTTTCAGAAGAAATACTAAGCAAGGACGTTTAAAGTTTTCAACAAATTTGGAAGAGGGCGTCAAACACGGTGAAATCATTTTCTTAGCACTACCAACACCTCCAGGCGGTGACGGCTCAGCAGATTTATCTTTTGTCACAAGCGTTTCGGAGCAGTTATCTACATTAATTACAGAATATAGAGTTATTGTAAATAAAAGTACCGTTCCTGTTGGGACTGCAGATAAAGTAACAGCAATTTTAGCAAAAAATCTCAGTCAAGATTTATTTGATGTTGTTTCTAACCCTGAATTTTTGAGAGAAGGTGTAGCGGTTGACGACTTTATGAAACCAGACAGAATCGTAATTGGAACGTCATCGGAAAGAGCAAAAACGACAATGGAGCGTTTGTATTCGCCTTTCGTTCGTCAAGGAAATCCAATTATTATAATGAATGAACGCTCTGCCGAAGTGACCAAATATGCTGCAAATTCTTACTTGGCAACTCGGATTTCATTTATGAATGAAATTGCAAACTTGTGCGAAAAAGTCGGAGCAGATGTAGATATGGTTCGTAAAGGAGTTGGTTCAGATAGTCGAATCGGTAAGCGCTTTTTGTTTGCAGGTGTCGGTTACGGGGGGTCTTGCTTTCCAAAAGATGTACAAGCATTGGTCAAAACTGCTGGGGAATATAATTATGATTTTAAAATTTTGAAATCGGTTTTGAACGTTAATAAAATTCAAAAATCAATTCTGGTAGAAAAATTACAAAATTACTTTGAAAAAGATTTAAGGGGTAAAGTATTTGGCGTTTGGGGTTTGGCTTTCAAACCAAATACCGATGATGTTCGAGAAGCACCAGCGTTGTCAATCATTCAAGAATTATTAAATTTAGGAGCAACAGTAAAAGCGTTTGACCCAGAAGCAATGGATAATGTTCGTAAACTTTTTGGTAATAAAATTGAATTGGTTTCTGACCAATATGAAGCTTTAATTGATGTTGATGCCTTAGTTGTTGTGACAGAATGGAGCGTCTTCAGAACGCCAAGTTTTAACGTCATGGCTCAATTAATGAAGCAAAAAGTCATTTTTGACGGCCGAAATGTATTCGGTTTAGAAGAGATGCAAGAGTTAGGTTTTCATTACGAAAGTATTGGAAGAACGGTTATTAATTAAAATAAAAATTCAAAAGTATTATACGATGATACTTTTGAATAAAAAATATATCTTATTATGAATATCCAAATGGTAGATTTAAAAACACAATACGAAAATATTAAAGCGGAAGTTGATGCTGCAATATTGGAATGTGTGAGTTCTACTTGGTTTATTGGTGGCCCGAATGTAAACGCATTCAAGGAAAACTTAGCCAAATATCTCGGTGTAAAGCACGTTATCCCGTGTGCAAACGGAACAGATGCATTACAAATAGCGATGATGGCGGTGGGATTAAAAGCTGGTGATGAGGTCATTTTACCCGCTTTTACTTATGTCGCAACGGCAGAAGTGGTCGCACTTTTGGGTTTAAAACCAGTGATGGTTGACGTTGATTTGGATACCTTTAATATCAAAGTTGACGCAATAGAAGCGGCAATTACACCCAAAACAAAAGCAATTGTTCCCGTTCATTTATTCGGACAAGTCGCTGACATGGAAGCAATTATGGAAATTGCTGAAAAGCATAATTTGTTTGTAATTGAAGACAACGCTCAAGCCATTGGTGCGGATTATACTTTTTCTGATGGGACAGTTAAAAAAGCTGGAACACTTGGTCATATTGGTTGTACGTCTTTTTACCCTTCCAAAAATTTAGGTTGTTACGGTGATGGAGGTGCGATTTTTACGAATGATGAGGCATTAGCAAGTAAAATCCAAATGGTCGCTAATCACGGTCAAAGTCGTAGATATTATCACGACGAAGTTGGGGTAAACTCTCGGTTAGATGCCATTCAAGCGGTGGTTTTGAATATCAAATTACCTTTATTAGATGGATATTGCGAACGCAGAAATAACGCAGCAAATTTTTATGATGCGGCTTTCGCCAATATCGAAGGGCTAATTACGCCAAAACGTGCTACAAATTCCACCCACGTTTTTCATCAATATACACTAAGAGTTGAGAACGGGAAGCGAGA
>Ga0222647_1000481_pt1 | contig 16731 bp, 11 predicted proteins | sample AntAcemetagen333_FD_179864 | JGI IMG/M metagenome (GOLD analysis project Ga0222647, IMG submission 179864) | Saline water microbial communities from Ace Lake, Antarctica - #333 | ecosystem: Environmental > Aquatic > Non-marine Saline and Alkaline > Saline | place: Antarctica: Ace Lake...
CTATTAATAAATTAAAAAATGAGCATTCTTGTAAACGAGGTATTAAAGCTAAGAGAAAAAAAGCAGGATGGGACAATCAATATCTTCTTGATATTTTAGCCGCCTAATTTTCTTGCGATTGCCATAAAATACCGAATGCAACGGCATCATTTGTAAAAAGTGGAGTCATATTATGGTTAGTATTTTTTGTGATGTAATAGTCGTAAAGTTAAAAAGATATTTGAACTCTTGATTATTCTACAAAGCCTAAATTAAAATGTATTCGTCAAGATGATTGAGTTTAAATTAAAAATTACGACTTGTCTCCCCAACTATTTAACAAAATTTTTATTTCAAAACATTAGATTTGCAAAATCTTAAAAAAACGTTGATTCATGTTACATAAAACAAATTAATAAATAAGCGAATACTTCCTATGAATAACAAAATTACACTAATCGTTCTTGCGTTCTTTTTGCCTTTTTTTATGGCTGCACAATCGACTAATTTTTGGTCAGATGCAGCGGAGGCAAATGTTTCAAAAACTGGCGAACGCCAAATCATACCCTTACAATATCGCACTATAAAGTTGGATATTAATGGTTTAAAGCAGTTTTTAGCGACTGCACCGATGGAAAATAATGTTAATAAATCGTCCATCAAAATTAGTTTACCAATGCCTGACGGTTCGACACAACGATTTTCTATCGTCGAATCTCCGATTATGGAAGCAGGTTTGGCGGCTCAGTTGCCAGAAATTAAAACGTATTTGGGTAAAGGAATTGACGACCCGACAGCGACTGTTCGCTTCGATTGGACGTACAAAGGTTTTCATGCCATGATTATTGCAGCAGGAAACCAGACGTTTATCGACCCTTTTCATTCACAAACAAAATCAGAATATATTACTTATTTCAAAAAGGATTTTACGACTTCAAAATCGTTTCAATGTGAATTGGATAAGGAAACCAGCGGTATAAAATTCGATGGCGATTTGCCGACTTTAAATACCAATAAATCAGCTGGAGAACAGTTGAGAACGTATCGCTTAGCGTTGGCGTGTACGGGCGAATATGCTCAATTTCATGGCGGAACGGTGAATTCCGTGGCTTCCGCAATGACGACAACGATGAACCGCGTAAATGGTATTTATGAAAATGAAGTTTCGGTTCGTTTGATTTTAGTGGCGAATAATAATGCGTTAATATTTTTAGATGCCAATAATGACCCTTTTAATAATAATAGCACGAATCAATTAATTGGTCAAGGTCAAACGCAAATTACGAATATTATTGGTTCAGCCAATTTTGATATTGGACACGTATTTAGTACTGGTGCTGGCGGTTTGGCAGGTTTGGGTGTCATTTGTAGAAACAACCGCAAAGCCAGTGGCGTTACGGGAATTGGACAGCCGATTGGCGACCCTTTTGACATTGATTATGTAGCGCACGAAATAGGGCATCAATTCGGTGGCAACCATACTTTTAATGGTAGTTCGGGAAGCTGTGGCAACAATCGTTCGGGAAATGCGGCTTACGAACCTGGCAGCGGAACGACGATTATGGCTTATGCAGGGATTTGTGCTGGACAAAATACGGCAAATAATAGCGATGCTTATTTTCACACCCATAGTTTTGATGAAATTATCGCTTACTCGACACAAGGAAGTGGTAATAACTGCCCCGTTGTCACGAATACGGGTAATAATGCACCAATCGTCACGGCAGGAACTGGCGGTTTTTCAATTCCAAAATCAACACCTTTCGAGTTGGTTGGAACGGCAACTGACCCAGATAATCATCCGATGACGTATTGTTGGGAACAACACGATTTGGGCCCTCAAGGTGCGCCGAATTCACCGTCAGGAAATGCACCACTTTTTCGTTCGTTTTCGCCTGTAAATATTCCAGTACGAGCGTTTCCGCAAATTTCGGATATTGTTAATAATAGCCAAACAATGGGCGAAATTTTGCCAGATGTAGCTCGTACACTGCAATTTCGCTTGACGGCTCGTGACAATCAACCGGGCGGCGGTGGCGTAACTTACGACGTGATTAATTTTTCTGTGTCTGGAAATTCTGGTCCTTTTTTGGTGACAGAACCGAATACCAACCAAACCGTTTGGACGGAAGGTGCAATTGGTCAAGTTACTTGGGACGTTGCAAACACAGACGCTGCACCCGTAAATTGTAGTAAAGTCGATATTTTATTATCAACCGATGGTGGCTATACTTATCCTTTTACTTTGGCGACAAGCGTTGCAAATACAGGAAGTTATGCGGTTTTAGTGCCAATAGGCTCGGCTACGAATCAAGCACGGGTAAAAGTACAAGCTGTAAATAACATTTTCTTTGATATTTCTAATCAAAATTTTACGATTCAAGCACCGACCGTACCAGATTATGCGGTTTGGAAATTAGAAGATAAACAAACGGTTTGTGGTGGAACAGATGCGGAATTTTCGTTCGCTTTGATTTCGTTATTGAATTATTCAGATGACATAAATTTAGTCGCTTCGGGCGTTCCGAATGGCGTAACTTTAAATTTTAGTTCAAACCCAGCAACGGCAGGCGATACCGTTTGGGTGACGGCGACAAATACCGATAATGCGGCAACTGGTTTGTATCCGATTACGATTTCGATGAACAGTAATAGCAGCAATCAAACGTTAAATTTAGATTTAACAATATTTTCCTCAACGTCTCCAGTCGTTGATATTACAGCACCTTTGAATGGTGCGATTGGTGTTTCGACGAATCCGTTATTGAGTTGGTCAGCGCCAGGCGGAGCGGTGCATACTTATGATATTAGAATTTCGGACGAGCCAACTTTTACGAATATCATTGCATCTGCGGCTAACTTGACATCACTTTCGTATTTTATTACCGGGCTTGACCCTTATGCGGTTTATTATTGGCAAGTAAAAGCAAATAATCAATGTGCGATTGGTAATTGGAGTTCGCCAAATGCGTTCAGAACGACACTTTCAACCTGTGAAATATTTACTGGAAGTGAACAAAAGAATATATTTTCAGCTGTTGCGTTTTCCTATGATTCGGAATTAAATATTCCGCTTGATGTCGAAATCACAAGTGTAAATGTAGTCGATGCGAGGATTTCACACCAGAATATTTCTGATATTTCTTACGCCTTAGAAAGTCCAACAGGAACAACGATAGACTTAATGTCGCAACAATGCCAAAATACTTCAGGTATAAGTAACTGGATTTTAGATTTTAAAGATTTAGCTTCTAATTCGACTGTCAGTTGTGCGAATACGGTCGATGGAGCGATCAAACCGGTTGATGTGTTGGCGACTTTCAATGGAGAAAGTTCACAAGGAATTTGGAAATTTTTAATTACAGATAATGTCAGTGGCGGTGGCGGTTCGTTTGCTGGTTATGATTTAGAAATTTGTTATGCTTTAGCAACTACAAATGCGGATCCGATTTTGGTGAATAATGATACTTTAAGCGTTTTTGTTGGCGAAAGCCAAACTTTGAATACTGAATTATTACTATCAACGGATATCGATAATACCGCAGCAGAATTGACCTATACTTTGCTTGCCGCAACGTCAAAAGGTACTTTGACGCTCAACGGAACGACTTTGACTGTTGGTTCAACGTTCACACAAACGGATATTGATAATGAAAATTTGACGTATAAACACACGGGAATAGCCGCAGAAATTGATAATTTCAGATTTGACGTTAGCGATATAAATGGTGGTTGGTACGGTGCTCCTTTTTTTACTATTGAAGTTGGCGATACGGAGGAAGACACAGGAATTGCAACGCCTGACAATCCTTTTGCTCTTTATCCAAATCCTGCAAGTTCCGTCGTTAATATCAATTTATATTTGACAACCGAACAAGATGTAACGATTTGGGTTTTCGATGCGATTGGTAGAATGGTCAATCAATATGAATTCTCAAATGTCGCAATTGGTAGCCAAACTTTTGAATTGCCTTTGGATAATTTAGCTTCTGGAAATTACATCGTTCGTATCGAAAGTGCAGAACTTTCTAAAACGACGAAGGTGATGGTGGTGAAGTGATAGTTTACTTATATTATGAACTGTAAAATTTAAAAAAAAGGTGTTTCAAACTTAGTTTGGACCACCTTTTTTTAACGTTTCTCTGTTTTATAATGATTACTTTTTATTAATCTAATAAATTTTCCACCCATAATGTACATAATAATGATAGACCTTTGGATTACTCAATGTACTAATTTCAATATCGCCCGCATTTTTCAAAATATCTTTGCCAAAAATCGTATTCGCCAAAAACTTTTTGGGCGTTAAATACGAGGTTGGCACATCAAAATTATCCAACAAATAAAAACTTTCCGCCATTTTAACCAAGTTCAAGTTATCTTCTTGTCGAGCCGCCAAATACCAGCCCCATTCGTTAAAACTCGGCACATTATCATGGAACGGCATGACGCTCAAACCCGCTGAGGTCATGGTTTTGCCAATACACAAAAACGCGCGATTCGCATGAACTGGGCTGCTGGATTGAATACAGGTAAAACCGCCTTCTTTCAACAATAAATTGATGCGTGTAAAAAAGAATTTAGAATATAATTTACCCAAAGACTCGTTGCGAGGGTCGGGAAAATCTATGATGATGACATCGTATTTTTTGCCCAATTGTGCGACTTTTTCAATAAATGTGTACGCATCTTGATGTAAAATACTGACTGTATCCACTAAAAAAAACAAGTCATTTCCCAATTCATCTTTACGATTCAACGGCAAGTAAATCGGTTCTTTTTCTAAGGAAACAGGCAATTCTGGATTGAAAATATTGACGTTATTACCCAAAAAAGCAGAATCATTTAATTCCATCAGAATTGGATTTTCAGTGGCTAATTTTACCACCGCAGGGTCTAAATCTACTAATGTTATACTATTTATATTTGAATATTTTTTGATTTCTCGCACCGCCATTCCATCGCCACCGCCCAAAACCAAAATATCCAAAGGTGCTTTAGTTTTATTGGTCAACGAGCGAAATTTCATCGCAGGATGCACCAAATTTTCGTGATACCGATTTTCGTCCCGACTACAAAACTGCAAACCACCATTCAAAAACATCATCACATCGCCAGTTTTGGCGTGTTTTGTCATCACGATTCGTTGATACGGAGTCGTTTCTTTGTGAATAATTTTTCCAGTATATAATTGTTGTTCGGCAATTTCTGCAAAATCGTCTGCATAAAATAAGCCGCCAACACCCAACAAAACGGCTAATCCAATGAGAACCAAAGCTTTACGAGAAGTTGCTCGCTCTTCTGAAGCATAGCGAACCAAGAAAAAATAAGTCAATAAGGCAACACTCAAATTCAATAACGTCACCACAAAAGCGGCTTGATAAATCTCCACTTTACCTACCAAAAACTGAATCCAAATAAACGTCCCAATCGCAGCACCTAAAACGTCCAAACTTATCGTCATCGAAATATTACTCCGAAAACTGACAAATTTCTTATTAATCGTTGCAATCAGCGGCTGTTCAAAGCCAATTAATAAACCAATTGTAAAAGAAACAACATAAAAAATCAGTTGGAAATGATTGAATAAATAAGCATAAGCACCCATGATTATCAAAGGCGAATAACCACCCAAAAACGATAAAATCAACTCTACACTAATGAAAGCTCGCAGCGTTTTGTCCTCATCGACAAACTGTGCTAACCATGCTCCTATACCAGTTGCGAAAAGCATCAAACCGATGACAAGCGGCCACTGCTGTGCAGGATTTCCCAAAATATTGGAACTCAATTGTGCTAAAATATACTCATCGACTATACAACACAAACCACTGCAAATCAAGCTAAAAGAGGTCAGTATTAATCCTATTTTGTTCATTTTCCGTTAGTTCTATACAAGAAATCTATGGGGTTTTCGAAACCTTATAGATTTTTAAATCAATGCAATAACGCAACCTCACTCTCACTCACAATTATCGCATTTTCTTCTTGATATTCATGCACTGTTTTAATCGTAAAACGGTTTTCTGTTTTGTGAATTGCTAAAATTGTTCTTGACGTTGGTAAAGCTTGTTGTGATGTTTTAAAATTGAATGTTAAAAAAATGAAAGGTTTATTTTTTTGCTCTTTTTTTACCCAATTTGTAATCTCATTGACCGTTTCATTATATCGCAATTTTTTACATTGAAATTGATAATCAAAACTATTTTCGTTTAAATAAACGGTATTATTCAATTCATCAATCGGCAAAAAACACAACGGCTTAGATGTATTTTCCAATGTTTCACAAGCAAATAACTCCGTAAAATATCGTCCATTATCAGGCTGAATTTGGACAAAGTGACTCGTACCAATAATTCCTGCATAAATTGTCAAATCTAATTCAGCAACACGATGTTTCGCTGATTGAAAGATATTCAAGTTGGAAATATTCGCATTGCCAAGCATTACGGTTAGTTGTAAAATCTTGTAAGAAACATCTTTAAATAGTATCATTTTTTCGTTTTAAAGCAGAAAATGAAAGACGAACGCCTTGCTTGACGATAAAAAACGAGAGACGAAGAACAAAAAATATGAAAAATAAAATTAAGTATTATGCTTCGTTTTTCCGTCCTTCGTCAAGCGAAGCGTCCGTCTTTCGTCCCTCGTCTTTCTTCAATAATAAACAGGATTATCATAATAGTCATCGTAATCAGTTTGATGATTGGCTTTCATTTTCTCCATTTCCTCTTCCAAACCGATGATTTCGTCTTGTTTTTTAATAAACTTCTGCAATTTCTTATTTTGTTTTTTCAAGACTTTTGCTCCTTGTACGATAATCGTTTCCATGATTTCAGCAGGTGGATTCTCGTCATCGCCTTGTTCTTCCCAAATCGGAGCAGAACCCAAAACCATATAAATTTCATCCCAAAGGGTATCTAAAAATAAATTTTTTGCCCATTCGTGTTCCGTATCTTCTTTGGTTGGAATAAAACGACCTTCTTCCATAAAAGAAAAGAAAATAAACTCCCGAGGATCAATGCCTTTATATACCAAAACCGGTACTCGATAATCTACCCAACGGTCTTGATTTTTATAACTTTGCCAAGCCGCTTTTCCTTCATCCAACAAAATATTTTTGAACTGACCCATTGCGAATTCCCCTGTTGTCGGGTCAACGTGAGCAAAAATATCATAAAATGCCAAAAATTCACGGTATCGTTTTCTACTTTCTTCCACGACCTCACGAGCGGTATCCGTTAGTTCAAAAATCCATTCGACGTCGTCCTTTTCCATTGACACACCTAATATTTTTTTTCCTTCCGTAATAATTTCTGTCTGAACAATTAATTTTTTATTTTCTAATAAATCAACTGCTTCTTGTACATATTTTAAATTACCACCCAAAAAATTTGGAAAAACGACCTTTTCCTCTGTCATTAAAAACAAAATATAAAGCGATTGATAATTTAATTTCTGTTCGTCCGTCAAACTCCAATTTTTAGGCGTTGGTAAGCCGACTTCGTTTTCTTTTTTCATTATTTTTTGAATTGTAGCACCACTCTCCAGAGTGGTGTAGAATAATTCCTCTGCCACCCTGGAGAGTGGTGCTACGTCCTACTTTCCACCACTTGAGCGGCCACCCGAACGCCCGCTTGAGCTACTACCTTTTGTACCAGTTGATTTTTTACCAAAACCAGAAGATGCATTCGATTTTGCCTGTGTTTGACTGCGAAACGAACGCTGCGAACTGGTTGGACTTGCTAACTTAGATTTCACTCCTTTTGCAGCGGTTTTTTGCTGCGTTGCCGCTTGTTTTACATTATTAGGTCTGTCTGCTTTTGGTGCAGTCGTCCCGGTGTGATTTGCGTTTCGATTCGCCATCGTTTGATTATAACGGCTCGAACTCATCTGTGAACGGGGCGGATAAGAATTATAACCACCGCCAAAACCGCCAAAACGAGGGGACATCATCCAATACATCAAGAAAAACGTACTCAAATTACTGCTTTGATAATGGTGATTCTGACCGTACATTTGCTGATTTCCGCTAACCGTCAAGTCACCTTTATCACCTTTCTTTTCCACGACAACCGTACAAATCGTTTGCTCTTCATCTTTGTCCATACCTTCGTAATCCATTACTTTGGTATATAACTGAAAACCCTTGCTGTCACCGCCATCAAACGGCTCAATTAAAATCGTATCTACGATACCATTTTGGTTCAAATCTAAATTATTAATATCTTCCCGGTTCACGAGGTCGGATAAAAACTGTGCGTCCCATTGTGCTTCGTTGTCGCCCTCTTCGATAAGTAATTTATGAAATTGCTCCAAATTAAACCCTTCTGATGCCGAAGGTGCTTTGTCCGCTACGCTAATATTTACATTTACGCCAGGTTCGGAAGGCCCGCAACCCATAAATCCTACCACAAGGATTGCCAACACTGACAATACTAAAGATTTCGTCATGACTTTTATGATTTACATTTAAGATATAAAAAGATGTAAAGGTATTTAGGTTCTAAAGGTTTATAGGTATTTAGGTTTTAATACATAAATCATAAAACCTAAACACCATAAAACTTTTACATCTAAATACCTCAATAGCTTTTTATAACTATAAAAGTGTGAAGTTAAAATCAAAAATAGAAATAGCGAAGCAGATTAGAGGAATCTCGACTTTTATTCGAGGAAAATCGTTAATTAAGAGGTTTTCGTATTATAAATTATTATTTGATGTCTTTTTTACATTTTTGTATTTCCGTGCCGATGTTGTAGCAAATGTCAGCACCTAAACCCGTAAACATATAAATATAGGTCAATTCTAATTTTGATTTTATTACGGAATTTGTCAAAAAACCATATTTAATAAAAAACCGTCATTTCAACGGAAGTCGAAATAACGGTCTTTTAATTTCCGTCATTACAAATCAGAACGAAAAACAATCAATACCTAATATTTTATTGGCATTCCTAAGCATTTTTGTCAATTGAACCCAAGACTCTACCCATGAATTCATTCAACGCCTTACTTCGAGGCACTCCATTTTTTACCATTTTATTCACTTCGATTGCAGCATACATATTAGAAAGCAACTCACCAATAACGTCCAATTCCTCATCATTTAAAGAAGGCACTTCCGTTAAATTCTCTAAAGTTTCGATAGTTTCTAACATGAAATCCTCATCGTTTTGCTCAATAAACGCTGTTAAATTTTTAATTATTGGTAACTTCATTGACAAGGTCTTTTAACAAATCAAATTTATTAGTTTGTGCTTGATTTACAAGCGCTCCTTTTTTGAAAGTAGCGAAAGTCGGTAAATTATCAACATTTGCTAATTTTCTTGAATTTGGAAACTTCTCCGCATCTACAATTACGAACGTAGCACCCACGTTTTCAGTTGCCAATTTTTTAAATTTTGGCTTCATAATACGACAATTACCACACCATCCAGCTGAATATTGTACGATAACGGTATCTCCTCCTTGTACGATTTCTGCTAAATTATCTTGATTTAATTCTTGTACCATTTTTTTTAGTTTTAAACTTTTGAGGTATTAAGTTTTAAGGTGTTAAGGGTATTGGTTTTGAGGTATTATAAAACTTAACTATTAATACTTAAACCTTTGAACCTTAACACCTTATTCTTTTTTATTAATTCAAAGAAAGATATTCCGCTACACCTTTACGGTCGGCAGTCATTGCTTCTTTTCCATCTTCCCAATTCGCAGGACAAACTTCACCTTTTTCTTGAACGTGTGTATAAGCGTCAATTAATCTCAAAAACTCATTCACATTACGACCCAAAGGCATGTGATTAACACCTTCATGGAAAACAGTTCCTTCCTCGTCAATCAAATAAGTTGCACGGTAAGTCACATTATCACCGTCCACTAATTCCAAACCAGTTTCCTCATCCATGCGGTAATTAGAAATATCCAAAATCCCTAAAGCATTCGCCAAATTACGATTGCTATCTGCGATAATATCATAAGTCACCCCTTCGATTCCACCGTTATCTTTTGCCGTACTTAACCAAGCAAAATGAACTTCTGCGGTATCACATGAAGCACCAATAACGACTGTGTTTTTAGCCTCAAACTGACCTAAAGCCGCCTGAAAAGCGTGCAATTCCGTTGGACAAACGAATGTAAAATCTTTTGGATACCAAAAAAGTAATACTTTTTTGCCTTCACTAATTGCTTTTTCTACTACGTTAATTTGAATGGTATCACCCATTTCATTCATAGCATTTACTGCCAAACTCGGGAATTTTTTTCCTACTAATGTCATTGTATTTTTATTTTAAATTCTTCCAAAAAATATGTTCTAATGAATTGAAAATCAATTAATATTTAGTGCAAAATAATAATGCCTTTGAATTGATTATTTCTGTGGTTTAAACCGTTAATTTCCATAAAGGTTGGGATAAAAACGAATTGAAAAAATGATATAAGTCACCTAAAAACATTCAAAAAAAATACCATTTGGTAAGAACCTGCTTTACAAAAACATAAGGCAAGCTTTTCTATTTGATAACTAATTATAGTTCAAAAAAAGGGGCAAATTATTTTCACTGTTTTTTATGATATTGACATAATAAAAATTGATAGTGTCAATAAAGCCAATTTAATCAAGTCGTATAAGGCAGGAGTGAAATTTAGGAATCATGAAAGGTGAAAAATAAATCACGTCACTTCGTTCTTGAAACCGTTGATATTATCAAAGACTCCTAAATTAAAACGAAGAATAGCTTATAATTCCCATTTTGGCAATCGTAAAAAAACATTTGACGATTATACGATTACTTCGGGCGAAATTAAAGATGGTAAAACGGTTATGCTCTTGCGATACGCAAAAATCCGTGGATTAATTTAAGGTATAATAATTTGGATACAGTTCAAATTGGTGTAGAGTAAATTGAACCATAAAAGTTATAAAAGTGCATTTAAGTTTGTATCTAACTTTTCCAACTTTCGTAGTTTAATTCATAAAGCCAAAATCGCTTCCACCAAGCCTTTTTCGCTCGGTATTTTCGCAATAAAAAAATCATTGAAACCAAGTAATTCTAACGCTTTTGCAGTCGTATTTCCAATTGAAATAATCTTTTGATTGGATTCCAAAGTTATTTTATTAAAATACGCTTCCACATTCATCGGACTGGTAAAAACCAAAACATCAGCATCAATTATATCAAAACCAGTCAGCATTTTATTTTCATAAACAATTAAATCTTTAGCAATAATATTTTTTCCTAATTGCTGTTGAATCGACTGTTTTGAATATTTTGCATGAGGAAAAATAACGGTTTTGTTTGCCGCAATTTGGATAAAATCCTTAGCCGTTTGCAGCGGTTCTCCAGTACCAATAAAATCCACTTTGATTCCAAAATTTGCTATTAAATAAGCTGCTGTACTTTCGCCGATTGTGCCGATTTTTTTATTAATAACCAATTGATTATCAATACTTTCAAAAAAGTATTTTACCCCATTTTTGCTATAAAAAAATAGCCAATCACATTCGGGAACAAACGTAAAATCAACCTTAGAAAAAGCAATTAGCGACTGCCCAAAAACAGAGAAACCGACCTTTTCCAAAGCAGTTTTGAAAAAGTCGGTTTCCTTTAAATCTCTTGTTATAAATACTTTTTTCAATAAATGTATTTTCTTTTTTTAATTAATATTTTTTATTTTAATTTCAACTTGTGGAGTCTTTCCACGATTTGTTCTGCCAAATTAAGCGTCGTACTTGACGAAATCTGAACTCGACGAACTGCGGAATCCCAAGTGTCCGCCATTGCTGCCCAAACGTGATAGTAACCGTTTGTGTCCCGTTCGCAATAAATACCGATAGGCGTATGACAGCCACCTTCAATCAAATTTAAAGTTTTCCGCTCCACATTCGTACAACTTGCGACATCACTTCTATGGATTTCTTTCAAAATACGGCGAGTTCCCAAGTCATCGGTACGAGTTTGAAAAGCCAAAACACCTTGTGCAGGTGCGGGAATAAACTCCTTCGGATTGAACGTAATTACGTCAAAATCTGACATATCCATTTCCAAACGAGAAAAACCAGCCGCTGCCAAAACGATAGCGTCATAATCTTCCTCTTTCAATTTTCTCAATCGAGTATCTACATTTCCACGAATATCTCTAACAATCAAATCTGGGCGAAAACCCAATAATTGAGCTTTTCGACGAGCTGAAGAAGTCCCGACAATCGCACCTTCTGGCAGATTCATAGTCTTCCCTTTCGTAAAAGAACTTTTATCAATAATCAACGAATCCGCAGGGTTTGCACGATACGAAACCGCTGTTACCACCAAACCTTCGGGCGAAGTCGTCGGTAAATCCTTCATCGAGTGAACTGCTATATTTACATCGCCACTCAATAATTGATCTTCAATTTCTTTCGTGAAAAAGCCTTTTCCTTCCATTTTATCAAAACCCAAATGCTGAATTTTGTCCCCTTTTGTTTTAATAATTTTTAATTCGACCTCAACACCTAATTTCTCTAAAGCATCTTTCGTGTAATTTGCTTGCCAAAGTGCTAACTGACTGCCTCGTGTTCCAATAATAATTTTCTTTTTCATACAAGTACTTGATAATAAACTATTTTTATATTAAATAAATTGTTAATTTGTTTTTTTTTATTCAATTGCTATCCCAAATACAACTGAAATCAAAACAAAAAACGAATTACTTATTTTGTTGGTATATTTTTGAATTTGCTAAAAACGCCGCAATTTATTAAGGTTTGAACGTTTTGTAGTCAATAATTTGTCAAATTGAAGAAACTATATCGGTATTTTCCATACAGACTGTATCGTAGCCAGTGCAACAAATCAAAAGTTTTTGATAGTTAAAAGATTGAAAATTGGACGGGCGACTCAAAGTCGCCTGTCCAATACTCAAGCCCAAAATTGGAAAACACTTCAAAAAAATATCAAGAACTTTTGAGCAGTTGTACTATTCTTTCAACAAAAATAAAAGAGTATTTTAACGTCCTACCCCTGATGTTCCGTTCTCAATAAATCGCCAACCATTTTCACAGGATTAAAAGTCGCCAACGAAACTTCCACAAAAACCGTATTCCAATCCGCCATTGCACCGTTCCATAAACCTGGTAATTCCTGTGCTAACAAATCTCGACCATCTTTTGATTTTTCAGTAATAAAACCAGTTTTTGAGTCACGGAAATCCAAAAGATTGAACTTTTTACCCTCGTGATTCGTCAAACTACAGACCAAATCCACGGGATTGAAATGCGAAGAATTGTTCATAATTGCCGATTGTTCGTCGTTATTTTTATCAACTTGCGAACTTTCCACGATTTGTAACGAAACAGAACCGTCCGCATTAATTGACCAAAAAGGACCGCCGCCTGGTTCCCCTTCATTTTTCACCATACCGCAAACACGAGCAGGGCGATTTAGTTTTTGCAACAAAATAGCTGCTTTTTTATCAATTGATTGATTCGCAAAAGCCGCAGGTAAAATCGTACTCAATTCATTTTGATAAAAATCAACGATTTCGTTTATCAATGCGCCTGAAATATTTGCGGAAAGCTGTTGATAATAATCAAAAATTCGATTGCGATAATTCAACAAAATGCCACCGATCAGTTTTTTGTACGTAAACGTATCCGCCTTCAAATTATCGGGAACGACGTTGTCAATGTTTTTAATAAAGACAATATCGGCTTCCAAACGGTTCAAATTTTCAATCAACGCACCATGACCTCCTGGACGAAATAAAATGGAATCGTCATTCAATCGAAAAGGTGAAAAGTCAGTGTTTACAGCGATTGTATCGGTATAACCTTCTTGTTCAGAAAGTGAAATTTCAAATTTAGTACCGTAAGTTGTTTCGTAATTCGCGCGGACTTCTTCTATTTTTTCAATGAATCGACTGCGATGTTCTGGCGAAACGGTGAAGTGCAATAAAGCAGAATTATCACCTGCTTTTGCATAATTCGCAGCCTCCACCAAATGCTCTTCGATGGGCGTTCGGCTCACATTTCCGTAACGGTGAAACTTTAATAATCCTTTTGGTAAGTTACCGTAATTCAACCCTTTTTCTGTCAATAAATATTCAATGACAACCCCATAATCTTCCGATTCAATCAATTGATTTAGGTCTAAATCGGCATTAGCAATAGCCGTTTTTAAATCTTCATAAAAAGCGAAATCCTCAATTTTATGAATGAAATTATACATAGAATAAAATCCTGTATTCGAATTATAATTGGCTTTCGCAGCTTCTGAACCGTCATAAGATTCCATAAAAGCAAACAAATCTTTGAACATTCGACTTGCCGCACCTGACGCAGGAACGAATTTGCAAACCTTCAAATTTTTGGCTTCCGAATCATAATTTTCAATAACTTTATTAATTTCATCGGTTTCGATACGCTGAATCCCATTTCCGATGGTAGCAGCTTTTTCTAATTGAAATAAGGGAAAGCCATTTTTAAAATTACTAATCTGTTCATCAATTTGGCTTTGAGCAATGCCTTTTTCTTGAAACTGTTTTAAATCTTTGTTAGTAAAAGTCATTTGTTTTATTTTTCCAAGTACCACCACTCTCCAGAGTGGTGTCTATTTTATTTATTTATTTTTATTTTTCCAAGTACCACCACTCTCCAGAGTGGTGTCTATTTTATTTATTATTTTTATTTTTCCAAGTACCACCACTCTCCAGAGTGGTGTCTATTTTATTTATTATTTTTATCTTACACCACTCTGGAGAGTGGTGGTACTTTTTTTTTACAAAAAGGACAAGCGATAAACATAAACTAAATTATCATTCGCAACAATCAAAATTTGTTTTCCGTCATTAAAAAAGTCAGTTATTTCGAATCGTGTAGAACCTGCAAGCGGAAAATCTTGAATGATTTTTGTATTGTTATCTAATAAATAAATTTCATTATTTTGATAAGAAACGGTTGCAATATAAGCTTTTTCTCGATTTTTAAATTGAATTGGGAACAAATCATCTTGATTTGTCGGCAGCGTAATTTCGTATTTTTCACGAAAAACGTCCTTTTTATCATAATAATGAACACTCAAATTTTGACCACTCAATAAGACATAATCTTTACGAATATCGCCTACAATATCCGCCATACAAAACTTTACATTTGTATTATTTCCAATAGGTAGATTCAAATTAAACTTCTTTCCTTGAAGATTAGTAACATAGGCTTTTCCCTTTGAATCCATTGCTACGAAACGTTTGTAAGTAGAATTAACGGTGTCGAAATAAAATTTAGAATTTATCCTTCTGCCCTTCAATTCTAAAGGCGTAGGCGGAATCCGCATCTGTCCGCTTCTATCAAAAGCGTAAACCAAACCAGTATCATTTAAGGCAATTAAATAGTCCAAATCATCAATTATAAAATGCTGAATCGGCTGATTAATAATACCAATATTAGGTTGCGGACTCCAACCACTTAACGGCTCTCCTCGCTGCAAAAATCCATAGATATTGCCATCTTCACAAGCTACAAAAATCCGATAATTTTGTCGTCCGTCATAATCCAATACCGTGATGCCGTTGGTCGCTTTAGCCGTTAATTTCCGTGGATAATCCTCCACATTATCACCATTCCTATCAATTAAATGGATTTTATTAGCGGTATTAAAAATATATTGTAACTTTTTATTTTTATAAAAATCAATCTGATATATTTTAGAAAATATTTTCCCGTTTAACTGTTTTGTCCACAATATTTGCCCATTTTTATTTAACAAATAAATTTTATAATTTGCATCTTGAATAAAAATTTCCTTTTCGCCTGTATCGTGATTGATAACAACTTTGGGTGGAATAATGGCACTTGCATCTAATTCACTCCGCCAAACAACGCTGGTTGGCTGTTTGCCAGTTTGGTTAAAAGCAGCGTGTAAATTAATCACTAAAAGATTCTCGTAAGATGTCGAGTGAATCGTAATCGGCTTTATTTTTTCAAAATATTCGAATTCCTTCGCTAAGGCTTCTTGAAAATCTTGGTGTAAATAAGTCGCTAAAACCTGATAGGCATTTGCCAAATTAAGGTATTGATAAAGATTCGCAGTTTGCGATAAATCTTTTGTAAACTCTTGGTAGTTAATATCTTGTGCTAATGATTGATTGAAGTCAATCTTATCAACCCATTGTTTTAGACCCTCAGCATTATTCGCAAAAATCACATATTTCTTATTAATAAAAGTATAATACGGATTTTGAATGGGTGAAAATTTTTCACCGAAAATTGGCTGAAATAAATCATCTGTAATGAATCCACGCAAATTATGTGGCGGATAACGTACAGATGTTAACGCTCCGTTCGCTTGACCTAATGCCTTGAGCGAAGCCACTGCCGCCTCATAATCTCGAATTTCTGCAACCCAAAATTGATTATTCTTAAATTCTTTTTCTATCGGTTCTGTAATCACATAAGTCAAACTATTACCAAGCCATGGTGAAAAATAAGTATTAAAAAGATCCTTTTTTGTTTTTTTATTCTTAATAAACTGTTGGAAATCAGTACTATTAAAATTTAAAGCATAAGTCGTATTTTCAGGCAAAACGTCAGCAATAGCAATACTATCCGTTAACTTTTCTTTTTTTAAACTTTTAAAAAATGGATTTAATTTATTAATATTAAGATAGCCATTTATATCAAAACCATTATCTGAAAAACGAATATCTAAACCTGTCCAAGTACCTAAGTTTCTTAATTGTCTAATATCTGCTAAATGATTTTTATCCGTAAAGTGGGA
>Ga0222647_1000486_pt1 | contig 16674 bp, 19 predicted proteins | sample AntAcemetagen333_FD_179864 | JGI IMG/M metagenome (GOLD analysis project Ga0222647, IMG submission 179864) | Saline water microbial communities from Ace Lake, Antarctica - #333 | ecosystem: Environmental > Aquatic > Non-marine Saline and Alkaline > Saline | place: Antarctica: Ace Lake...
ATACCTTCCCACTGAGAATCAGAGAATTCAGAGAAATTTGTTTTCATTACCTTATGTTTTAGTCGATAACAAGGTAGCTGGTTCTTACTTTAATGCAAAATGTTTAAATTCCAAAACACACTCTAAAACCATTTGGTGTCTGTGCAACAGTTGTGAGTGCCAAGAAACTTAAAAATATAAGAAGAAATTTATTCATGAAAAGTCGAATCAGTTTTGCCTGGCTAATAAATTCAGTTGCTAAGATAACGAATATGTCATTATAAGTGCAGTTATGAAATAGCTGCTTGGCCGTAAATAAAGTTAGCTGTTACTTGGCACGGGAAACGTCATCTCAAAGTTTTTTACCGCTAGTGTAGTTAGCGGTTTCAATTCGGAAATGTCGGGAAAGTACGATTGGTTGATTTTAAAACCAGATGATTTCGCTAGCGTTGCTTTTCCTTTGGCGGATGAATTGGTAACAAGTAACTCATCCCCTTTCTCCTGGGCAAGACGAAGTGGGAAAAAGCGGGTTGAAATCGGAATATACAGGTTCTTCTTAGTCAGTTTTACCTCGAAAAAGACCTCGCCGTTCAACGAGACTTTGATTTGTTCGGTGTCTTTAGAAATCGGGGAAATTTCAAAGTCGGCGAGTTCTTTCGGAATTCCCCAATTATTTATTCCGTTCCAAACGCTTTCGTAAGTAGAAACGTAAATTTTAGAAATAGAAAACTGCTTCTTATTGCCCAATTCAAACCTGCCCGGTACAATCAATAATTCTTGATACGGTCCGACATCAGATGAATGATAATCCACGAGCATCACCGTTCCTAATCCTCCTAAAGCATTTTTAGATTGAAAGCCGAGTAAATGCCCAAATTCCTTTACCCATTTTTTTGTAAACCAAAAAGTGAAAATGTAACCATCTCCGGTGAGTGTCCAGGGTGGTGGTGCGGTAACTTTTGGGGATAGTGGCATGAGATGTTAGAATAAGAAGTAAATTATAAATTTAGTAAAGAACTTTTTACCTTTGTGGTTTCATAGGTAATTACCGCAGGTTATCTTCTAATTTTACATAAAGAAAAATCAAATGTCACTTAACGTTGAGGTTAGCGAACAGTACGTAACATTCACTTTGGACAGCAAAACTTTTCCCGAAAAGGAACAGAAAAACGCCGAGAAAGAGGTGATTAAGCAATTCAATGCGGGTATTCCGAATTATATTTTCGACTTGACGAAAGTTGACAGTTTGGAAGAATCTGCTGTCAACCTATTTGCCAAAATAAATCGGGTTTGTCAACGTGAAAGCGGAATTTTACTCTTGGTTTCAAAAACAGACGAAGTAATTGACACTGTCTGGCCCCTGTTAGATGACGGAGTGGTTTGTTTGCCAACGGCACACGAAGCCACCGAAGCTGTATTTATGCACGATCTTGAAAACGAGCTCAAAGGTGAGGAAGACGAAGCAGATATGTTTGGATTTGGTGAAGCGGAAGAATTGTAAACGCTTGCTTCTGAACAACTATCTTTCATTCGATGTTTGAATAGTTGATTACGAGCTAAATGAAAGGTGCGAAATTTCTACGCAATCCTGTAGCTTCTATCTTTGTTCTTTTGTTTACAACTAAATCTACTCCTTTGAATATCGAATTTACCGTTTTAGGAACCGGTTCCGCCAATCCGCAACTTGATCGTAATCCGTCGGCGTATTTACTCAGTCTTGATAATGAGTATATACTGATTGATTGTGGAGAAGGAACGCAATATCGGTTGCTTGAGCAGCACATAAAGCATACCCGAATGCGGCATATTCTGATTAGTCATTTGCACGGAGATCATTATTTTGGGCTTATTGGGTTGATTTCAAGCCTCAATTTAAACCGGAGAACTGAGCCGCTAACGCTTATCGGACCTCCGGGTTTGGGTGAAATTTTAACCCTGCAATTTAAGCATTCCAGTACATCCCTTTTCTTTGATTTAAACTTTGTGGAAACTGATCCGTCAGTTTCACAATTGGTTTACGAGCACCCGCTTTTTTCCGTAACGACGGTTCCGTTAGTCCACCGTATTCCGTGCAATGGTTACGTGATTACCACGAAGCCAAGCCCACGAAAAATGCGGAAGGAAATGATGCCCGAAAATTTTCCGATACCGTATATTGTGAAACTTAAAAACGGCGAAGATGTAACCGATGAATTAACTGGAAAGGTTTATAAATCAGTAGATTATACCAAGCCGGGTAAGCCCGCAAAGAAAATAGCCTACTGCTCAGATACTGCTTACAGCGAACCTGTAATCCCAATAATTGCGGGAGCAGACCTGCTTTTTCATGAGGCAACATTTAATAATTCTAACGAAGAACGGGCAACTTTTACGCACCATTCTACTGCTCGTCAAGCCGGACTCATTGCCAAACAGGCCAACGTCAAAAAACTCATTATTGGGCATTATTCATCCCGCTACAAAGAAGTAGAAACTCACTTGATTGAAGCCAAAGAGGTTTTTGAAAATACGTTACTTGGGAACGAAGGATTGAAGGTTAAAGTGTAACCTGTCAGTTCGAGCGGACCGTGCTGCCGGAGCAGTCGAGAACATCTTTGTAGCGGCTTTCGACTCCGTTAGTTCTCGGTGACTCGAACTGATAAGGGTTTCTTGCTTATTCCTAACGAGTTACTTACTTTCTTAAAATCCTTTTTGAGGGAAATATTTTCTATAAATATTTCCTTGCTTCGAAAGGGAATATCGCAAATACAGTTGCCCGAAAATTGAGAAATAACAGGAAAGAGAGCGTGAGTATAAATAAAATAAGAGCATTATAATCTCTCGTGAAATACAAGAACAATGCATTGAAAAAAGTAGCAGTAAAGATATTGATAACAAAAATGCTTGACTCACTTCTACTCCGCCATGACTAACCTTTTAAATCCATAGTCAATCCTTAAGTATGAATTTCTTCATTCGCTAATTCTAAAACTCGCCAATCTTTAAAGCGTCGCTTTTTTCTCCAACATTTCTTTCTTGATAATTTTTAGGCGATCCTGAAAATCGTAAGTTTCCATTGGGATATTATCAAAAGCCGTGGCGTTGAGGTAATCCATCACAAAAGGTTGGTGCGTAGTACGGCGACCAACGCGGGTATCAATGTACTTACTGGTAGTAACGAGTACGTTTTTTACCTCGCCGCCTTCGTCATCTGTCATATAATATTCCGTCAAAAGAGTATCGGCGTTATAGTGAATAATGCGGGAATGAATTTGCACCCACTCATTCACGTGTGCTGGACGTAAGTACGCAATTTGGTGTTGATAAACTACCCAAATGCTGTGGTGTTGTTGGAAAATTTCCGAGAACTTGAAGTCAAATTGAGCTGCAATATTATCCTCACGAGCATTAAAATAATAATCGAAGTATTTGGCGTTATTAAGGTGATTTAATGGGTCACAGTCCTGAAAACGAACTAAGCTGCGAGATTGCGTCACTTTCTGATAAACCGTATCGGCTTTTAATTTGAACATTTGTTTAGGTTAGGTTAATAAAAAGCGAATGTAATAAATTTCAATGAACAGTTAACAGTGAACAATTCAAAGTCATTAATAATTGAGAAGTCGAAACGGAATAATACAGCAACTTACCAACTAAATTAACTCAAAAAAAGCTCTGGTTTCTTAAACGGAATTAACGCCAGAATAACCGCTGGAATGTAGAACCGTTCGCGGTCAATAATATTATCAGTCAGCAAACCCGACGAACCCATTTTTTGTTTTGAATTCTGAATGCCAAATGTAACCTCGTCGGCGTGACCGAGTTCCATTCCCTCGTTTATTAATTCGACAGTTTTTTTGGCGAGAAAGAATCCCGCTGTTCGGGCTTTCCCTACGTTGTCTTTAGACAAAATCACGATCCACGCCATCGCTTCCATTTCGCTACCGTGGCGAATATTTCCGCCTTCTATTCCTACCCAAAAATGAGCATTTGGACTAGTGCTTTTTGCTCCTTTTGCTCGGTTTAAAGCTCCCTGGAAGGTTTCTTTATTGCCGATTGGTTGGTCGCTTACCTCCGATGGAACGCTGATACCTATCGCCACAAATTCATTTTCGGGAAACATTTCCTGAAAACCTTTTAGTGCAGAATTAACTTTTACCGGATTTTTTGAGGCAACGATGATAGACGACCGTTGCGGTATTCCGTTTATTTTTTCCATGAGTCAATGAGTTCTTTAAGTACTTTTTCGTCTACGCGGTGCGTTCCTTCAAACGGAATAACCGTGGGTTTAATATCTTCTTTCATTTGGCTTCTAAATGCCTCCGATATTTCAGGGTATTTGACCAAGAATTCATCCTGTTCTCCATAAACGTAGTACGTTTCTGTTTCTTCTAGTTTTTTGGGGGAAATCATATCTGTGATTCCGTTGGTGAAAAATCCCGCCCAAAGAACGAGTTTTTTACACGAAATATGCCCATCGTTCAGCCAACGGCAAACCGTAGCACAACCTTGAGAAAATCCTAAAATATTTATTGTAATATTTTGAACATCAATATCTTGGGTGATTTTGTCATAAACCGAATTTAGAAATTCAATGTATTCGTCGGCTTCTAAATCACGGTGTTCACGGGTTATCCAGCTTGCCCCGATTCGGTCGTATTTATTGTCTAAGTAAAATCGAGAAATCCCTTCGGGGGCGACGATGAAAGTTTCCTCGTCCATAATTCCGTTGAATTTACGAATAAAGAATTTCGCTAATTGTCCGTAACCGTGGAGGGCGAACCAAATGGTTTTTGTTTTGGGAGAAAGCTCCCCGAGCGTTTGGTAGCGAGCTGTTCGTTCTACCGTTATGAGGTGTTCTGTGGAGTTCATTTTGTTAGTGAGTGTATTATAATTAGTAGATAGTAAAAGAACGATGAAGCCGTAGAGACGGATTTTAATTTCAATACCCGAACATCCTCTCGATAGCTACCGACACTAAGTTCGAAAAATCACCCATTCAGCCGAGCGTTCATCATCTGTCCGATTTCGAGAGCTTTCTTCTTTACAAACTCAGCTCGTTCTCCGACAAATAACTCGTCAACATTGCGGAACCATAACGCTAGCCAATACTCAAATCGTTCGGTGGTAAGTGGAGTTTCCTGATGTTTGTGAATATGAACCCGCAGCATCCCACCGCCGTAATTTTCGGTCTGAAAAAGCCAGTTTTCCCAAAAGTTATAGGTTTGCTGTAAATGATGTTCGAATGCGTGTTTCGGCATTTCAAAAACGGGGGCGAGTTGTGGCTCGGCGTGTACTTTTTCGTAGAATCTGTTTACCAATAATTTAATATCTTCCCGATTTTCGATGTCATTCATTGAAATAAAACTATTTTTGACGGACAAAATTACATTTTTATCTAACAACTTCAACCGCCGACGGAATGTCATCAACTAAAAAAGAGAAACGTGAATTTTTACTTGCCAGAAACGAAGAGTCGCTGTTGGGAGGTGGCGAAAAACGGATTGCCTCGCAACACGATAAAGGTAAACTGACGGCTCGTGAACGCATTAACTTGTTAATGGATGGCGGTTCTTTTGAGGAAATTGGAAAGTTTGTTACGCATTTTTCTACGGATTTTGGGATGCAAAATCAAAAGGTCTTGGGCGACGGTGTAATTACTGGTTATGGTACTATTAACGGGCGGATGGTGTACGTTTTTGCTCAGGACTTTACGGTATTGGGCGGCTCATTATCGGAGGCTTATGCCGAAAAAATATGTAAAATTATGGACCTCGCGATGCAAAATGGAGCACCCGTTATCGGACTAAACGATTCTGGTGGGGCGAGGATTCAGGAAGGCGTAAAGTCTTTGGCGGGCTACGCCGATATTTTTTATAGAAATACGATGGCCTCCGGAGTTGTGCCGCAACTTTCTGCAATTATGGGACCGTGTGCAGGCGGGGCGGTTTACTCTCCGGCGTTGACAGATTTCGTGATGATGGTAGAAAATACGTCTTATATGTTCGTCACGGGACCAAATGTAGTAAAAACTGTAACGCATGAAACCGTAACTTCGGAAGAATTGGGCGGGGCAATGACGCATGCCACAAAATCAGGTGTAACACATTTTGTGGCGGCGAATGAAGTAGTTGCTCTCAACGAAATTAAGCGATTATTCAGCTTCGTACCCTCTAATTGCGAAGAGCAACCGCCAGTACTTCTTTATGAATCTACCGATGAAACTCGTTATAAGTTAGCCGATATCATTCCCGAAAACCCGAACCAACCGTACGATATGCGGGAAGTAATTGAAGAATTAGTTGATGGTGGCGATTTCATGGAAGTCCACAAACACTTCGCCGAAAATATCGTGGTGGGCTTCGCCCGAATTGGTGGTAAAAGTGTTGGGATTGTGGGGAATCAGCCTGCTGTATTAGCGGGAGTTTTGGATATAAATGCCAGTATAAAATCGGCTCGTTTCGTGCGTTTCTGCGATTGCTTCAATATCCCGTTATTAGTGTTGGAAGACGTGCCGGGCTTCTTGCCGGGAACAGATCAGGAATGGAACGGCATTATCAATCATGGAGCAAAGCTACTTTATGCTTTGTGCGAAGCCACGGTGCCAAAAATTACCGTAATTACCCGTAAAGCGTATGGCGGAGCTTACTGCGTAATGAATTCTAAGCATATCGGGGCGGATATGAACTACGCTTGGCCGTCGGCAGAAATTGCGGTAATGGGAGCTGCTGGAGCCGCCGAAATTATTTTCAAGAAAGAAATTTCGGAATCAGAAAACCCTGAAACTAAATTGAAAGAAAAAGTGGATGAATACACCGAAAAATACGCCAATCCTTACGAGGCGGCTTTCAAAGGTTACGTGGATGAAGTTATTTTGCCGGAAAACACTCGGGCGAAGCTCATCAAAGCGTACAAAATGTTGGAAAACAAAGTGGTGAACCTGCCGAGGAAAAAGCACGGGAATATTCCTTTGTGAGTGATTAAATCTCACAGGTTTATTTTTACTACCTCACTCGCTAAAATTTGTCCTAATCGCGGAGCCAACGCAACGCCCATACCGTTCATTCCGGCGATGACGGAAACGTGTGGGCTTTGCACTTCGCAGATAGGTTCGTGGGTTCTGGTGAAGCCCATAATGCCTGACCAACGGTTTTCGATTTTAAACTTATGATTTGGTAAAATGCGTTCCGAGAGTAGGTTTTCTAAGTAGTTTTGAATGGTTTCCGTGACGGCGTATTCGTCGGTGGTTTCTGCTGTCATCGCTATATTTCTGCCACCACCAATCAATATTCGGTTGCCGACGTTTCGAAAATACGTATAACCTTTGTCAACGTGAAAAGTGCCATTGAAAGGCAAGTTTTCAATAGGTTTTGTGAGTAGAATTTGTCCTCGTCCTGGCGTTATATTCAATGACTTTGGGCTAAAGGCATTCGTGGCGAAGCAAAGGTGTTTTGTCTTAAACTCACCAACCGATGTTTCGATTGAAATAGTGGAGTTACTTACTGAATGGTCAATAAACGTTATTCCCCGATAAATTTTTACTCCGTTGGTAAGCAGGTAGTTGTATAGCTCTTTTAGTAATAATCCTGAATTGATACTTCCTTCCTCGGTATTCAGAATGGCGTGTTTGAAGTCTTTAAAGTTAAACTTTTGAATTGATTCGTCAGAAACCACGTAAGTGGTTTTTGCCTCCGTGAAATTTTCAAAGAAATTATTCAAATTGCCGAGGTTTTTGATGCACATTCCGAATAATTCCTCATTATCAAAAAGTTCGTATCCGCCGCAGTTTTGGTATTGAATCTTCTCTGCAAAATATTTCTTAATTAACCGGACTCCGCGGTAACGTTCTAATGCCCAATGGAGTGTTTTTTCTTCGCCCATTGTTTCAATATTCATCACTAATTCGCTTGTGCTTCCGAAACAAGCAAACCCTGCATTGCGACTACTTGCACCTTTCGGAGTTGATTCTTTATCAATAAGTTGAATGCTCAAATTGGGATTTTTCCTATGTAAAAAGAAAGCCATCCAGAGCCCAGAAAATCCGGCTCCTATGATTGTAATGTCATTGGCCTGCGGCAATAGTTCGCCCTCCCAAATACTTCCCATGCGTTAAAGTTCTCGTTTTTGTTAAAATGCTACACGCAAAGATTAGGAAGTATTGAAACATTTCAAATTGACACTGGGTTAAATGAGCATATAATCGAAAATATATATTGAAAATGAAAAAAACGCTATTGTCAGAAGATATGAGTCATTGGCGTTTAGAGGGAGACCCACCCGCTGATGCGGTCATTAAAGAGATTGTTGAGAAAGAGGGAGGACAATATGTGAGGTTGCTGATGAAGTATTTGTCAGACTTTAAGCAACTTGATTTTAAGGAACACAACCAATATTTCAAAAAATTCTACGAGGAACACGCTAAAATTCCTGCAAATTATAATAAGAAAGAAGTCATACGGGCCACAGATATGTATTTGCATCACCAGCAAACCATAGGAATGGTGTTGGGTTGTTTTTCGCTACCATATTGTTATCTTGGGGAAGATGGGGCGAGGGTGCTGTGTATGTCAGAAAGAATCGGGAATGATACTTACAACCGACTCATGGAGACGGGAAATTTTCTGCGAAAAGTGATGAATTATGATCACTGGCAGAATGGTCAGATATTTGACATAACATTTAAGGTCAGAATGTTACATGCTATCATTCGCTATTTCACTATTCACTCTGGTAGATGGGATATGAAATGGGGAATGCCAATAAATCAAGAAGATATGGCGGGCACTAATATCGCTTTCTCGCTTATTGTGGTGCGGGGCTTACTGAAGATGGGTGTTACTGTCGATGAGCAATCAGAACGTGCTTATTTGGCAACTTGGGCTTACGTTGGGGAGTTACTCGGAGTAAGTTCGGCTTTGCTTGTGAACGATATAAAATCTGCCGTACGGCTTGATAAAATGATTGCTCAACGGCAGTTCCGTTCGTCAGAATCAGGACATCAGTTGACAGAATCTTTGATGAAATGCTACGCTGAGATGTCGGGCAGCCGACTGGCGAGTGAGTTTTTTCAAGCACAATCTCGATTTTTTATGGGACATGAACACGCTGACATGCTCGGAATACCAACCACACGTTTTCCGATGTCAGTATTGAACGCTTTCAACAAATCAACATCTTTTTTAACAAACATATACGCTTAAAAGTCACGCTCGCGGTGGCACCATCATACATACAGAAATGGCACAACAACCTAAAATACCGTTACAGCAAAAGATAAGAGAATCGTATATCGAGTACATCTTGATGAATGGTCGTCGACCTGAATCGATTTATTCGTTTGCCAAAGAACTGAAAATTGCCGAAGAGACTTTCTACGAAGAATTCAATTCGTTTGTTCAAGTCGAAAACGATATTTGGAAATCTTTTGTGGTGCAGACAATCGTTGCTATCGAAGCAGACGAGGTTTATGCTACATATTCGGTACGTGAGAAGTTACTTTCTTTCTATTATACTTTAATAGAAATGATGAAAAAACAACGCAGCTACGTTCTGAAGTCTTACGAGCGGATGGACACGCCGTTGAGAATGAAGAAAAATATTCAAATGTCTGATGCGAAACTCGTTTTTGAAGACTTTGTTAATGAGTTATTGCTCGAAGGTCGAGAAACTCGTGAAGTGGAGCAACGTCCCATTCCACAATTGATGCAGAGATACCCAGATATGCTCTGGAAACAAGCACTCTCCATTATCGATTTTTGGGTGAATGACATGAGTAAATCATTCGAGAAAACCGATACGCTAATTGAAAAATCGGTCAATACTTCCATGGATTTACTAGGTCGTACACCGCTTGACTCCGTCTTTGATTTAGGTAAATTTTTGTATCAGAACCGTAAACAATAAAAGCATCCCATAATTTTTATGAACGCACAGATTCAACACATTGAGCGTGAACTTTCAGGACTCAGGCAGTCACTGAAGTCGCACCAACTTTATAATAACTTATCTTCTATAGAAGATATTCAATTGTTCACTAAAAGCCACGTCTTTGCCGTTTGGGATTTTATGTCTTTGCTAAAGGCATTACAAATCCAATTAACTACCGTGAGCTTGCCTTGGGTACCCGTTGCCAATCCAGTTCTGTCTCGGTTTATCAATGAGATCGTTCATGGGGAGGAAAGTGATATAAACGAACTCGGAGAGCCTAACAGCCACTTCGAGATGTACCTTGATGCCATGTCGCAGATTGGTGCTGATACCACCGAAATTAAGAAATTTATTTCGTTGATTAGTTCGGGAGTCCGGGTACGGGAAGCTTTGGAAGGGTGTAAAATTGATGATGATCGGATAAGAGAGTTCGTGCAGTTTTCGTTTAATATCATCGATACAAACGAACCGCATTTGATCGCATCGGCTTTCACTTTTGGTCGAGAAGATGTTATCCCTGATATGTTTCACGAAATACTTAGAGGTGCAGATTCAGAAAACGAAAAGTACTCTAAATTCAAGTATTATTTAGATCGCCACATCGAACTCGACGGCGACGAACACGGTCCGCTTTCGTTATTAATGATAAGCGAATTATGCGGTGATGACTCTTCAAAGTGGGAAGAAGTTTTAAGCGTAGCAAAACAAGCTTTGCAGAAAAGATTAAAACTTTGGGATGCTATTGAGGAATCAATTAGAACGAAACAAGTCTTACACCTTTCTTCTCCTGTTGCTGAATAAGATTTCGGGCTTAACAAATATTTAAAATAGAAGCTGAAAGCTATTGGTTGACAGCTAAAAGTTATTTTTATGAAATCACAAGAAAAAATACCTACTTCCAAAGTTGCTCGGGCGAGTAAATTCGCCAATGCAACCTTAAAGGTTGGTGGGAATTATGTAAAGCACTACGCCAAAAAAATGGTAGGCTCTCCGGTAACGAAAGAGGAGTTACACGCAGAGAATGCCAAAGACGTTTATGATGCCCTTAGTAACTTGAAAGGTAGTGCCTTGAAAATGGCTCAAATGATGAGCATGGACAAAAATCTGCTTCCACGAGCTTACACGGATAAGTTCTCGATGTCGCAGTATTCTGCTCCGCCACTTTCGGCACCGTTGGTGATGAAAACCTTTAAGTCAAACTTTGGTAAATCTCCGAGCGATTTGTACGACGAGTTTGATTTCGATGCTAAAAATGCAGCATCAATCGGACAAGTACACCAAGCGTATAAAGATGGCAAAAAACTCGCGGTGAAGATTCAGTATCCCGGCGTTGCGGACAGTATTACGTCTGATTTACGAATGGCACGACCGCTAGCGGTGCAGTTGCTAAACTTGAATGATGCCGAGATTGAACGTTATTTTTCAGAAGTACAGGAGCGTTTGCTCGAAGAAGCAGACTACGAACTGGAACTGAAACGTTCGATGGAAATTACGCAAGCTATCAGTCACATTCCGAACTTATTTTTCCCAACGTATTATCCTGAACTTTCCTCGAAGAGAATTATTTCGATGGATTGGATTGAAGGAAAGCACCTGAAGGAATTTTTGCAAACGAATCCGTCGCAGGAGGTCAGAAATCAGATAGGACAAGCATTGTGGGATTTCTATGATTTCCAGATTCACGAATTGAAAACAGTTCACGCCGATCCGCATCCGGGTAATTTCATGTTCACCCAAGACGGGAAATTAGGTGTCATTGATTTTGGTTGCATCAAGGAAGTGCCCACGCATTTCTACGATAATTATTTCCAAATGATTAACTTCGACTTGTTAGAAAATGATGAGCGGTTAGGAGAAATATTCCGTGAATTAGAATTTATCTTAAAAGAAGATTCACCAGAAATGCAGGTATTCTTCCATAAGTTGTTTAAGCAAATGATTGAGATTCTGGGTCGTCCGTTTTCAAAGGCGACTTTTGATTTTGGGCAGAATGGCTACGTAGATGAAGTTTACGCTTTTTTCGAAGAAGTGTCAAAAATTAAAGAACTAAAAAGTGCCAATGTCGCCCGCGGGTCTCAACACGGATTATACATTAATCGCACGTATTTTGGACTTTATACGCTTCTTAATGATCTGGGGGCAAATATTGTCACCACAAAACCAGAGCATTTAACACCGACGTATTTGAAAGAGGTGGCGGTGTAATCTCCAAGTATCAAATATTTTCTAAACCCTTTTCGAGCTAAACTCGGAAAGGGTTTTATTTTTGTGCCGAACTAATCCCACAATTTATGCTTACCCTTCTTCGCACTAACTCCCAAAACCTAGATTTTAAAACGCTTATAAAACTTCTTGATAAGGGTTTGAAAATTACTGATGGCGATGACCACGATTTCTACAATCAATTCAACAAGATTGAAAACATTAAATACGTAGTGATTATTTACGAGGATAAGGTGGCGGTAGGTTGCGGAGCAATAAAGAAGTTTAGCGAAAAAATAGTAGAAGTAAAACGAATGTACGTTGCCGAAAATCAGCGGGGAAGGGGAGCTGCCTCAATGATTCTACAGGAATTAGAACAATGGGCGGTTGAATTAAGCTTTGAGAATTGTATATTAGAAACAGGCACAAGGCAAATTGAAGCCTTAAAGCTTTATCCTAAAAATGGCTATAGCGTAATAGAAAACTACGGGCAGTACGCTGGAATAGAAAATAGCGTTTGTTTTGAGAAACCGCTCCTTTAGAGCACGAATTTACGGATACCTATAAAGATAAAAAGGAGAATACTGTACCCGATAAAAAACGGAATTATATAAGTTATCAAACCTGCCGGGAGCATCACCGCAATGATGAGTAATTGGAAACCCAAGCCATAAAGTGAAACGAGCGACATAAACCAACTCGGAAAAGATTTTGCCCTGTAGGCGTCTTTGTCCATGAAGTGAATAGTTTTATCGAAAACAACGTAGCAAAAAGTGAATACTTTAAACAAAATATTTACCGTTCGCTGACTCTCTCCGTGTAATGCCCGTGGTGTTTTGTACTCAAATACTTTACTAGTGTTATCTCCGTCAATAGATTTATTTCGTAAAATCACGTAGTAGTAATTATACAATGTACCTTGGAGTTGCACCGCAACAAAGGCCATAGTAATCATGTAAACAGGAGACTTCACGACGTAGCCTATCGTAATTATAATCAGCAAGTTGATAAGTATGTCGAAAATGCTATCTAAATAGCGACCTGTATAAGAAGGTGTCTTTTTTACACGAGCCAACTCTCCATCGGCGGCGTCAATAATTGACTTGATAATTAAGAATATAGCAGCTGCCATGTAATGACCGGCGAAAATGCAATACGCTGCAATAATGCCGCAGACACCAAATAGTAACGTGACGTGAACCGGAGTGAAACGTGTATTTTTTAGCGAATTGGCGAAAAGTGTCCCGAGCGTTCTACCGTAATCTGATAAATCAAAAAATTTATCTTTAGCGGCTAACTTTGCCATAGAATAGAAGAAAAATCTGACAATATAGTCGTACCACAAAAGTACTAATTTGTTTATATTAGCCCATCTTTTTCTGAATTAATGTTACTTTAGGGGCAACTAAAAGTTAATTCTAACTATTCAACTCTATAAATTTATGAAAAACACCCATTTCAAATCATCACTGGTTTGCTTTCTGTTCGTGCTCTTTACTCACGCTTCATTTGCCGTAGATAAACCAACTACTGATAAACCGCTACGGGTTGGTATTGTGGGATTGATTCACGCCCATGTTCACTGGATTTTAGGTTACGAAGGCAACGATATTGAAATTGTGGGAATTGCTGAACCAAACCGTGATCTCGCCGAGCGGTTATGTAAACAATATAATATTCCACTTGACCTCGTCTTTGATTCGGTGGAGGAAATGTTGGCAGCTTCTAAACCAGAAGTTGTATCGGGTTTCAATACTACTTTTGACCATCTTAAATTGGTGCAAGCGTGTGCTCCGAAAGGTATTCACGTCATGGTAGAAAAGCCTTTAGCGGTAAACAATGACCACGCTCAACAGATGATTGCCTTGGCGGAAAAGCACGATATTCAGTTACTAACTAACTACGAAACATCGTGGTATGGTAGCAATGCGAAGGCGTACAAAATAATTAAGGAAGAGGATAAAATTGGTGATATTCGTCGAATAGTTTTTCATACAGGTCACCCTGGACCGATTGAGATTGGTTGTAATATCGAATTTCTTGACTGGTTAACCGATCCTGTGTTAAATGGAGGGGGTGCCTTGATGGATTTCGGATGTTACGGGGCAAATCTCGCCACGTGGTTGATGGGAGGGGAGCAGCCTTTGACGGTAAGTTGTGTTACGCAACAAATAAAGCCTGACAAATATCCCAAGGTGGAAGATGAAGCTACCATAATTCTTACTTACCCCAAAACGCAGGTGATTATTCAGGCCTCGTGGAATTGGTCGCATAATGTAAAGTCGATGCAGGTTTACGGAAAAACTGGATACGTTATCTGTGAAAACGGAACGGATATGAAAATCCTCGAAAACGAAAAGTTGGGGAGCTATCCCATGAAAGTGAATCCACTTGGTGCCGGATTTGATAATCCATTTTCTATGTTGCATAATGTTGTTCGGAACGGATATAACTTCCCTGCCTTTGATCCGAGTAGTACTGAAAACAACGAAATCGTTGTGCGGATTTTAGATGCTGCAAAACACGCCGCCCAAACTGGGCAAGCAGTTATCTGGAAAGATTATTATAAATAATTTTTAGACGGTTGCTTTCTGAGTACATTGTGCGGAATATAGACACAATTATACCTCTAAAATCAACATCATGTTAAGCAAAATTCTTAAAATACTCGGACTCATTTTTGCCCTTTTTATTGTCTATGGTGGTGTTCAACACTTTTTGAAAGCTGAGTTTTACCTACCTTTTGTTCCGAGTATTTTGCCTTTTGCAATGCCCATAATTTATGCGTCCGGAATCCTGGAAGTTGCTTTTGGCGTTGCGTATTTCATTCCCAAATATCGGTTAATCGGAGCTTGGGGAATTTTTATTCTAATGCTTATTTTCCTGCCCATCCATTTAGCAGATGTGTTTATTGACGCTCCCGCAATTGGCAGTAAAACTGTGGCTTACGTGCGTTTACCCGTACAGTTTTTATTCATTGCCTTATCATGGAAAATGATTGATATGGCAAAAAAGAACCAATAAGAAACAAAAAAGCCGCTCTGCATTTGCAGAGCGGCTTCATAATATAAACTACTTTGTAATTACTTCTTAGCCATATCAGGATTCAACAGATCGTAAAACTGATCAAGTTTCGGCATTAAAATAATGCGTGTCCTGCGGTTCATTGATTTGTTCTGTGCTGATGTGTTTGGCACTATGGCGTTGTATTCTCCACGTCCGGCGGCGATTAAGCGGTTCGGGTTGATTCCGAACTGCTCCTGCAACGCACGTACCACTGAAGTTGAACGCTTAACACTCAGGTCCCAATTATCTTGAAGCACAGATGTCTTAATCGGCGTATTGTCAGTGTAACCTTCTACCATAACCTCTAAATCTGGGCGGGAGTTGATTACTTTGGCAATTTTTCCTAAAACCTCATTTGCTCTCGATGTAAGAGAGTAGCTACCAGAGTTGTATAACATGGCATCAGATAAGTTAATCATTACAACAGTTTTGTCAACTTTGATGTCGATATCCATGTCGTTCAAATCCATTCCGATGCTTTGCTTCAAGTTTACAGCAAGAGCAAGGTTGATTGAATCTGTTTTTGTGCGTGCGGCCCTTAGCAAATTAATGTAACGGTCTTTCTCCGCCATTTGGCTCAACGTTTTGTCAATATTGCTGTTAGCAGTCTTTGAAAGTACTGTCAAATCACCAACTTGAGTTATTTGCTGATCACGGGCTTTTTGTAAGTCTCCTATTTGGGCACGCAAATCCATCATCTGATCGTCTTTGGCCTTGATAGAGTTTTTCATCTCACTTTGAGATACCGCTAATTGTGATTTCAGACGGTCGTTCTGATCATTTGATAGTGACAAGTCATCACTGCACTTTATCAGTGACTTATCTACGTTTTTCCATTTGCTTTCCATGTCCGCAAATTTTTTCTTGGTTACGCAAGAAGAAAACGTGGCAGTGACGATGGCACCTATTAAAACTAATTTCGTTGCTTTCATTTGTGTTGTTTATTTCGAGAATTAAGATTGATTAATGTCTGATTGGGTGTAAGAAAAGTGCACGGCTCTTTAAAATGCCTTAATTAAGCCTTAAACTTTTCCTAACTCTGCAAAGCTATTCTATTTTTTGTATTTCCAAAGGTTAAAAACCCAAAAATGACTGGAAAAATTAGGGCTTGTCCATAAAAGAGAGAGATTCCAAAAAGTGTTCAATTTTGAGAGGGGAACAAATAAAAATAACCTTGATGAAACCCCTTAAAAACGAAATTAGATTATATTATGATGCAATGAAAAGCTCCCTGATATTCGGAACGGCTGTGGGAAATGCCATGAACTGGCTTCGGTCGTTGTCTGCTTTTTAGTGATTCTTCGGAGTAACAGCGTATTGAATACGTCCGTTATCCACCGTTCAATATTAGAATACGTTAATCGTCTTCGCTGTGTTTTAGTATTAGAAATATAATATTATACCCGTAGTGCATTTAGACAATGCAGGTTTTTAAGTTGTTGATTTTCTTACCTTGCCTTAAGTTTATGAGTTGAATTATTGTCAGTGAAGTGATCTTCGTAAGTATCCTTGTTTTGAACC
>Ga0222647_1000487_pt1 | contig 16614 bp, 22 predicted proteins | sample AntAcemetagen333_FD_179864 | JGI IMG/M metagenome (GOLD analysis project Ga0222647, IMG submission 179864) | Saline water microbial communities from Ace Lake, Antarctica - #333 | ecosystem: Environmental > Aquatic > Non-marine Saline and Alkaline > Saline | place: Antarctica: Ace Lake...
GATACTTTTTCTTGCTTTCGGTCGAAAAAACTCAGTCTGATAAGCGAACCCCCACCGGACAATGACCACTTGTAGCCTTCGATACTTTTTCTTGCTTTCGGTCGAAAAAACTCAGTCTGATAAGCGAACCCCCACCGGACAATGATCACTGCCCAAAGTATCATTATCTATAAAAGCATCTGTCACCTTAGACATCAAGGAATCTGACACTAGGAAGTAATCTATACGCCAGCCTGCATTATTAGCACGAGCATTGAATCGCGTACTCCAGAAGCTGTATTTCACTTCTTCAGGATTTAGTTCACGGAAAGAGTCTTGTAGTCCGATACTGAGTATTCCATCTAGACCGTCGATTTCTTTTTGGGTATAACCGCTTGTCTTATTGTAGTTGCTCTTATCATTTTTCAGATCTATGGCAGCGTGAGCCACGTTGAAGTCTCCCGTTACTACAATAGGTTTTCTTTTCTGTAAGTCAGCTAAATAGTTCTTGAATGCTTCATCCCAAGTAGCTCGGTAGTCCAACCTTTTCAAACCTGCACCACTGTTAGGTACATATACATTTATGAGATAGAAATCTGCATATTCTGCACAGATTACACGACCCTCGTCATCGTGTTCTGCTATGCCCATATCTGTAGTCACATTGATAGGTTCCGTCTTACTTATAATAGCAACACCGCTGTATCCTTTTTTGGTAGCAGAGTTAGAGTAGACGTAAAATCCTTTCAGTTCGGCTAGAGCTTCTTGTACCTGATCATCTTGTGCCTTGGTTTCTTGCAGACAGTATATGTCAGCTCCACTATCGTGTATGATATCTATTAAACCCTTTTTTACTGTGGCTCGTACGCCGTTTACATTCCAGGAGATGATTTGCATACGGCAAATGTAGAAATATTGAATGACTGATAGTAGAATTAAAGAAGGTATGTTAGTGTATATTTGACACACGATGTTTCAGAAAGTTTTTAGTCAAGCCCAAGAGGGCAATCTTATGATTTCTATTTCCACGTATGGCGAAGATGCTACGTGGGTAGGATATGTATTATCATACACTTTAGATTTGGTGATTATAGAGCACGTGTCAAAATATGGCAGATACGACGGAATTAGAAGCTTGAAAATAGAGAATATAGAGCGGGTAGACGTGAATGACGAATTATGCAGAAGCATTACTTTTTTATCTCAAAATCTAGAAGAGATGAATAAGTTAAGTTCAAAATACAAAGAGAAGCAACCGACGTCAGGATCTTTTTTAGAACTACTGACGTATTGTAAAGAAGAGAATTTGATCTGCTCTGTAGATACCAAAGAGATTTATTTGACATGTTTTATTCTTGATCTGAATACGGATGAAATTCAACTGCTAGCCATAGATGATTTCGGAAACAAAGATGGAGAATGTCACATTAAAATGGACGATGTGAATTTTGTATCTTTTGGAAGATTGACAGCTATGAGAAGGCTGCTGCTCTATAATTTGAATTACAGGATTTAAGCCACCGAGATTATCTTTTCTTTTTTTCCACTGAAGACTATTTCAGCTCCTTTTTCTGCCCCCATAAGCTGCTGACCAATAGGAGATGAGGTAGAAATAGCAAAGACGGTATCCTTACCTATTTCTATCTTACCGAGACCTACACAGAGGTACATCATCTTTTTGTCTGTAGTGATTAGAGCACCCAGTTGTACTGAGTCACATGGCTTATCTGGAGAGATATTACTGAGCAGTGTTAGCTCACGTATTGCTATATTCATGGTCTGGTTTAGGCGGTCTAGCTCTTCCTGTCCCATCGCTCTGGCAGTCTCAAACTTATTGCCTGCTGTGCTATTATCCTCCCCCACTATGGACTCTTGTACCTTGTCTCTAGCGTTTTTGAGCTCTTCTAGTTTCGTCTGTTGCTTGACCATACAAGCGGTGTGTATCTCTGACTTATTCATACTTGTCTCCCCAAATTTAATGTTTTGTTACCTAAGTTGCAATACTTAAAAATAGAATAACACACATTTGCATTCAATGTTAGGATTTATAAAGAAGTTATTTGGTCCAGACGTGGACTTAAGTGAGAAAATAAGCGAAGGTGCGATCATAGTAGACGTACGTAGTCCAGGAGAATATGCCGGTGGCCATGTGAAGGGGAGTAAGAATATTCCTTTGGATAAAATAAGCGGGAAAATAGAAACCATAAAAAAATGGGGAAAGCCCGTAATCACTTGCTGTGCAAGTGGTATGCGTAGCGGAAGTGCTGCTAGTATTCTCAAAAATAATGGAGTGGAAGCATACAATGCAGGTCCGTGGCAAAAGGCCGATAAATTAGCGTAGTAACACCCCTCTTAGGAACTTGCCTCGAGGAACAAATAGTAGGAACTTGCCTCGAGGAACAAATAGTAGGAACTTGCCTCGAGGAATACATAGTAGGAACTTGCCTCGAGGAATACATAGTAGGAACTTGCCTCGATGAACACATAGTAGGAACTTGCCTCGAGGCAAGTTCCTACTTACAATTAATAATATATAGTATGGCAAATTTTAAAGATATAATAAAAGGTGATATACCCGTTTTAGTAGATTTTCACGCAGAGTGGTGTGGTCCGTGTAAGATGATGCCACCCATCCTAGACCAAGTGAAAAAGGAGCTTGGCGATAAGGTAAAAATTTTAAAGATAGACGTAGATAAAAATCAGGCTTTGGCTGGTGTGTATAATGTAAAAGGCGTTCCCACGATTATGATTTTCAAACAAGGAAAACTCGCTTGGCGAGAGAGTGGTGTAAGGCAGGCGAATGAGCTTGTCGGAATTGTTAGAGGGTAGGGTTTGAGACGTTAGAGTTTGGAAGTTTGATGTTTTATCTAAAACAAGTTGATTTCAAACTCATCACAGATTAGCTCTAAACGTTCGTCAAAATGTTTTTTAGCGAAAACCTTCTCGAAAAGCATTGTTGGAATAATTTCAATACCACCTATAAACTTAAAAAGTTCTTTATGACTCTTTTTCTACAGTCTACTATCTATAGTCTAGAGTTTTTTTTAATATATAATCTGTTGTCTAAAGTCACGTTTCTAACAGCTATAAACCTCACTACTTAAGTCTATGGAAGGTACTCCTTTTTAAAATTAGGTTTGCGTTTTTCTAAGAAAGCATCTCTGCCTTCCTTAGCTTCTTCTGTCATATAGGCTAGACGAGTAGCTTCTCCTGCAAATACCTGTTGACCTACCATACCGTCGTCGGTTAGGTTCATGGCAAACTTCAGCATTTTGATACTCATAGGTGATTTTTCTAGGATCTCTTGTGCCCACTCAAAAGCGGTATGTTCTAACTCCTCATGAGGAACAACTGCATTTACCATTCCCATATCAAAAGCTTCTTGAGCCGAGTAGTTTCTTCCTAAGAAAAATATCTCTCGTGCTCGTTTCTGACCTACCATCTTAGCGAGGTATGCAGAGCCATATCCACCATCAAAACTAGTCACATCTGCATCTGTCTGTTTAAAGATAGCATGCTCTTTACTAGCAAGAGTCATATCACAGACTACGTGCAGACTATGTCCGCCACCTACCGCCCATCCAGGCACTACGGCTATCACTACTTTAGGCATAAAACGAATCATTCGCTGTACGTCCAGTATATTTAGTCTATGGTAATTATCGTCTCCTACGTATCCTTTTTGTCCACGAGATTTCTGGTCTCCACCGCTACAAAAGCTGTAGACGCCATCCTTAGAGCTAGGACCTTCTGCACTTAGCAGCACTACACCTATGCTCAAGTCCTCTTGGGCGTCGTGAAAGGCATCGAGTAATTCACTCGTGGTCTTTGGTCTAAATGCATTGCGTACATCTGGTCTGTTGAATGCTATACGTGCTACTCCATCGCACTTTTTATAGGTAATGTCTTCGTATTCTTTTACTGTGGTCCAGTCTTGACTCATAGTGCAAATGTAATTAGTCAAAGATAAACACATTCGCTGCGGGTGAACAAATACAAGCTTAAATTAAAATTGTAGTATCATTCAATAATTACAGTAATAGAAGCTGAAATGAATGTGGAAGAATAGAGGTTTTTGGGCCATTTAACAATAAGGTAACATTCAATTCATCATATTGCACTATGCAACGAATGGTCACTATACTAGTTTTATGTGTTTTGCTTTTGGGTTGTACCAAAGACATAGACTTTGAACCCTATGAGGTGGTTAATGTCGGAATACCGTGCGATTCAGTAACCATAGCTATCAATGAATTTGTAGCTAGAGGGTCCAATGATATGCCTTCCGGGAGTACTGAAGGTGAAGATTGGTTTGAATTGATAAACAATACAAAAATAGGTTTTCGGTTCGTAGCTGGCGAGTGGTTTATCTCGGATGACAATACAGACTTAGAGCAATACGAACTGCCCCCTTTTCAACTAGCTCCTAATGCAATTAAAGTAGTGTGGTGCTCAGGTTTGGAAGGAAAAATACAAGGAGAGACGCATGCTAATTTTAAACTAAGTGGCGGTGGGGATGCTATATACATATCTCAAAAACGAGGTGGGTCTGTTCAAATAATAGATAGTATTATTTTTGGTGAGCAGTCTAGTGGCATTAGCTACGGTAGAAAACCAAATGCTTGTGGACCTTGGAAAAATTTTAATCAAACAACTCCCGGAGAATTAAACTAATGTTAAAAGTATCTTTATTTACTTTGTTATTTGGGCTAGTCGTTCTCAAAGCAGACCGAACAATAAAGCTGAATATAGCAGAACCTTCAGATCTATGCGAGCGTATAGATGGTCAAGGTTTTGTGATAGTAAGTGACCAAGGCAAGATATTTGAAACAGATACAGAAGGGAAAGTCACACGAACATCTCCTTTCACAGGAGTAGATTTTGAAGCCTGTTGTACCTTTAATGGTGGATATCTCGTAGTGCAAGAAAGACTGCGTAAGGTGTCATTTCTGAATACGGACCTAGAAGAGCAATATAGCAAAGTGATTCCGTATTTTGGAGGAAAGAATAAAGGATACGAAAGCATTATTTATAATGACGAGGAGAATAAGATAATCTTAATCACAGAGAAAGAACCTATTCACGTGATGGAACTCAATACTAATTTAGAAGTGCTGAATGATCGCATATTCGATTACGACGGAGATATCTCGGGCGGCGTATATCATGATGGTTTCTACCACTTATTGAGTGATGAAAACTATGAAGTATTAAAAGTGAGACCGTCGGACTTGGCAATACTCACTAAGCAAAAAGTAAAAGTGCTTAACCCAGAGGGGATATGCATAAAAGGTAAGGCTACTCTTATACTAAGCGATAATATGGCTACACTTAATTGGTTTACATTGAAATGAAAAAGATAGTAGTATTCTTCGCGCTGTTTGCGTGCGCATTTACATCAGACGCACAGTTATCATTTACCAATGGATCTAATACCTTAGAAATAGGTGGCTTATCGACTACCTATTACAACTATAGACTTTATAAGCCTGGACAAACAGATTTTAAGAAAAATAGATTCAAACTAAGAGATGCTCAGCTCAAACTAGAGGGACGAAAGGGTACAGATATAGAATATGAGCTACAGATAGATTTTGCCAATTTATTTGGTAATATTGATCCTGAGAATCCGCCACTTATGGACGCATTTGTGATGTATAAGGGCCTAGGCTTGTTTGATATCAAAGCAGGTTTTCAAAAGTTACCTTATAGTAGAACATCACTAAATCCATTTGTGTATTCTCCTTATTTTCAGCGTGCTGAGTTTGCACGTGGCGAGATATTTTCTCGTAGAGATATAGGTGTCACCTTATCCCAAAGCTTTTGGGGTGAAAAAATAAATGTGTATGCAGGTATATATAATGGCATAGGCGAGCAATCACTGACTGGCAATAACTCTATAGATGGTAATCTGGAGTATATAGGCAGAGTAGATGTGTCTTGGCCTGTCAAGTCTAAGTATCGCAATACGGATATTAATATCAGCCCAATACCTACATATAGTTTAGGTTTAAATGCTCGATATACCGAGAAAGGATTAACTACTGGGTCAGATTATAGCTTACTCACAGTAGACGGGACTAAGACTACATATGGATTAGATTTCTATGCTCAGTACAGAGGGTTTTCTGTTTTGGCAGAAGCTCATCAAATAAGAGTGACTCCCAATGATAGCCTTCGCTTTTTTGGCATTCCAGATAAGAAAGATTTTCTAGCTGGAGGAGTGCACGTGGAAGTAGGTAAATACATCAAGCCTTTAAAATCTATCCTTTCGGCACGTTATGAAAACTACAACCTGAATAATCTCTATGACGGAACAAATGAACGTATAGCCTATGCCTATGCCTATATGATAGATGGCTGGAATAGCACATTAAAAATACAATACTCACAGCAACTTACTGAGGAGCAAAATGCTACTTTCCCAGAAGCTGTAACCGAAAACTTAAATTATACTGGCCAGCTAAGGTTAGGATGGCAGTATAGATTCAACTAAGTCACATTAATTAAAACAACAACAATATGAAAAAAATTACTTTATCGATTTTAAGTTTAACACTAGTACTTAGCTCTTTTGCTCAGGTAACTATTAACGAGGTACAAGCAGATAATGATGCTACCTATGCAGATTTAGGAGGAAACTATGAAGACTGGGTAGAATTTTACAATGCTGGTAGCAGCGAGGTAGATATGAGCGGATGGATGTGTATAGATGATAACACTAAAGATAGTGCAGACTGGTACGTAATGCCAGCAGGTACTATGATAGCATCAGGAGAACACCTCGTTATGTTTTGTAACAGTGATACTGGTTTTACTACAGGTTTCGGTTTGAGTAAGAAAGGTGACGGTTTCTTCCTTATGAATGAGGAAGGAATTGTAGATTCTACTACTTTTGGAGCTATAGATTCAGATATGTCTTGGGCACGTGCTACAGATGGCAGCGGAGCTTGGGCCGTAGAGGAAACGCCTACTCCTGGTGAAGCTAATAGCGAAGTGAATAGCATAGCTATCATAAAAACTGCGAGCCTAAAAGTGTACCCTAATCCTACTACAGACGGTACGGTACATTTCGGTAAGGTATTGGCTAACGTTACAGTATATGACATCACTGGTTCTGTGGTATCATCTGCTACTAGTGTTTCTAGTATTACTATCGACACTACAGGTTTATACTTTGTGAAGAGCACTACAGACAGACTTTCGAGCATTGCTCGTGTTATAGTGAAATAAGGGATAAGGGATACTTTAACACTAAAAACAAAAAAGGAGATCTGCGTATGCAGACCTCCTTTTTTTGTGCGACATTTTATAGTTTTATTGGTATTACTTCACACTGCGGGGTACTAGCTCGTACCGCTTGTTCATCACCACCAAATAACCTTTTTTAAGCTCCTCACTCATAAAGCTACGCAGCAGTACTGCTTTCATTTCCTTGCGGCAATAGAAAAAATTATGCAGCATAGTATCGAGTACTTTTTGACTTAGCCCCGTAGTCTCAAAAGCTGTCAAGAAATCAGAGTACTTAAGGTTACTTTTCTTTCCGTTAGTAGTCAGAGCGAGCTCTTCTGTGTCTGCAGGGTTTACCAATGCTGTATTTACGAGATCATATGCAGGAGATAGCGAGTATGTGCCCATTGCATTTTCTAGAAGTGAAAAGTTTTTGAGGTGCATATCTGCATTGCCTGTGAAGTAGGAAAGCAGTACCTGTTCCCAAAAATTGGTTACGTCAAAAAGCGGATTACTCGAGTATCTGAGTACTAGCTTAGCTATTTGCTCGTGGCTTCCTTTGTACTTATCCTCGGTGAGTCGCTCTGCGAGTTGGCACATATCTTCCATGCCCAGCTTGCCGTTGCGTGTGCGGTCTATTCGCTTGGTTATGTAGCACCGTGTGCCGTCTGTTAGTTTTACCAGACTATGCGGCACTACCGCTATACCACATACATCTGCCATATGCAGTGTAGCATCCTCTACCTCGGGCAGTTCAGCGTAGTGTGCAGTAGGTGGCTTCAGTATATAGTCGCCATATAGGCCTACTATGGTGAGTTTTTTAACACGGTTTTTGTCTTGCTTGCGGTGTAGGCTAAGGCTCAGTTTGGGTTGTACACCGGTCACCGCCATGTGGCTGCTCACTACTTTACTTGCCAGTGCTTCTAGATCATCAAAACTATAATCTAATGTAGGCGTATACAGCTGCCCAAAAAACCGCTTGTTGCACGCTGCGTGAAAATCTACACCAGATTCTGTGAGTGGCTTGTAGCAATAGAGACAATTACCCAGTTTTTTGCCTCCAGGCTCTTGCACCATAGATACAAACTCTTTGGTGGTGTAGTCAAAGTATGTCTTTTTATAGTTCTTCACGTTTTTAATTTTGAGGTGTGACTTTTTAGTAATCACGCTTTGCTGTTCGTCGAGGGTTACCCCCCGCGGGAACTCAGTATTAATTAGTTCGGAGTCATGTGTTAACGAGTCCTGCGTTAGTAGTTCTGAAACCTATATTAACTAGTAGTCTTAAATCATACAGCCGCTAAAGGTTCCACACCCACCGCACCTATACAATCTCTGCAGCACGCTAGCAAGAGACCAAATCTGTCTCGCTCGCTTAGCTTCCAGCTTTCTTGTGCTATGTCTAGTAGCCATCCTTCGGGTATCAGTCCGTCAAAGTAGGGGAATAATATGTTACTCGTATAGGCTACATTGCTAAGAGGAAGCGTAAGACTTATGGCTTTTGCATTTACTTGTGCTAGATATTCTGCCGAGTAGGCAAAGGTATATCCGCCTTCGCTTTCACTAAGTAGACCTGCTACTTCTTTATCTCTGTATACGAGTGCTTGTCTCATGGCAGCAGTTTATCTCTATCCATCTCTACAGGCCCTAGTTCGTGGCCAAACATTCGGAGAACGTCATTCACTTTATCCATACGTAACGATGCTTTGCCTTGTTCCATATCACGTACAAATCGGAGACCTACACCTGCTTTTTCGGCAAGCTCTACTTGATTTATGCGAAGCATTTTTCTCCGTGCCTTTATAAATATGGCTAATGCTGTACGTTTATTTTCTTTCATTGTATGAAGTTGTTTAACCATTCTACTTCGGGGTATAATTTCATCTTTTGAACTTACGTATCGCCTTTTTAACAGGAGGTACAGCTATGCATAAAAAAAATGAGTTTCAATTAATCACAAAACTCAGTATTCTCCCTTCAATCCAGAAAGGCTAAATAACCGCTATACCTTTTCGTATATAATACTACAAAAATATCATTATTTTAAACCTAATCGGGTATAAAACTTTGTTTTATTTAAAAAAGTAAACTATAAAGGGTATAAAAAGTGAGATTTGGCCTTAATTATACGCTATAGGGTATAAAATAGATAACGCAATCGGCCAGATTAGCATCGTCTATGTGTAGTTTTAATACGAAGTATGGCCATATACGCCTAATATAGACATAAATGTATAAATTTGTGATATGAACGTACACTTCACAGATAAGCAGCAAGCCTATATCAAAAGTCAAATAGAGGGAGGTGATTACCAAAATGCAAGTGAGTTGGTACGTGAGGCTCTGCGGATGCATCAGATCTATCGAGAGAAAGTAATAGCTGATCTTAGGGCTGAAATAGAGAAGGGATGGGATGCCCCAGTAAGTAAATGGTCACTGGAAGAGATAGTAGAAAACAATGTCAAAAAGTGGAGCTAAATATGAAATAGCAGAACCTGCACAAGAAGATATTGACAGTATATTTGAGTATTCTGTTAAAAGTTTCGGACTCGCTCAAACCCAAATATATATGATGCAGATGGCAGAAACTATTCGATTTATATCTGAAAATCAAAAAGTAGGAAAGGCTCGCAGTGAAATTAAAGTCGGCTTGTATTCTATGGTCTTCAATAGTCATTTGATATTTTATAGAATACTTAATACTAAAATAAAGGTAATTCGAGTACTTCACGGCAGTCGAGATTTGACTGAAGATTTTTGGTTTAAGTGATGTCTTGGTGTTGTTTGAAAGTGGTTAAATACAAACTCAAATTATTATTTCATTATCTTTGGAAAGTGAACAAGGTTATAATAGCTATTCTGATACTAGCTAGTTTCAAATTAAGCTATGGTCAAACGTGAGATGCCGAAGAATGGGGTTCTGATATTGAGACAGCAATAATGGTTAAGGATACTTTTATTTTCAATGGCTTTAGTGTTATTGATGAAAGGCAAATCGAGAGGAAAGTTAGAGTTATAGATACTTTAGTTGAAGAGTATTATTACCCCTTTAATATAGAGTCGATAAAAGACAATTCAGACAGCACAATGGTTCTGATGTCTCGTTCCTCAGACTTATTCATTCGCCACAACTACAAAGGTTTTGAAATTAAAGCTAGGCAAGGCATAGAAACTGCTGTTTTATATATTGGTGAGCTTTGTTCTTCAGACACAGTTTGGCTCGACACCATTACTTTTAATGTACTTCTGCTAGAGCGGTTAACATCCTTTTTTCACCAAGACTCTATTTGTGTCCCTAGACTTTTGTATACCCAAAAATATTTGGGGGATTAGGACACGGAATGTGTACATGGATAGTCCCTTGTATAATCACAGAGTTTAAAATAGAAATAAGAGGGAGAAGAATAAAGGCTAAATTTAATATTAACGGAAATGTCGTGCCAATCGAAGCTATTAATACTTTTAAAAAGCTGGAATTTGACGATATAGTTATTTTTTACGACATCATTGGCATTACACGTCAGTATAAAACCAAAGTGCAGTTTAAGCCAAGTCAACTTATTATAAAACCTTGCGATAGGTAATTTGCGTTTGAACTTGATATTTGAGTTTGTATTTGAGAAGACTAATAACTCCCCTCCACAATCACCTTCACGGCTTCTGGAGTCACAGCTTTACGCTCACCTAGAGCTACCCAGCCACGTTCACGAAGTGTTTCGCTTACTTTCTCAGCAGCATCTTCATATTGGTCGGTGTAGTCAGATAGACGAGTAGGGATATCCATAGAGTGGAAAAACTCTTCTGTTTTTGCTATAGCAGCTTCAGCTTTCTCTTCTACAGTGCCTTCCGTGATATTCCAAACTCTTTGGCCGTATTGAGCTAGTTTTTCTTTCTTGTTTTCTAAGAAATGTGCGTAATGTCTTGGAGCTATAATAGCAAGTGTACGAGCGTGATCTATGCCATATAGGGCCGTAAGCTCATGACCTATAGCGTGTATCGCCCAGTCGTTTGGTACGCCTTTTTGTATGAGTCCGTTCAGAGCCATAGTGCAGCACCACATAAAATTAGCAGCAATAGTATAGTCTGCAGGGTCTTTCATCAGCTTAGGAGCTGTGGCTACCAAGCTACTCATTATACTTTCGGCAAATCTATCTTGCAAATCTGCACCTATTGGGTAGGTCATATATTGCTCCATCACGTGAGTGAAAGCATCTGTTATTCCATTGGCGAGTTGACGCTGAGGGATACTGGCTACCACGGTAGGGTCTAGTATGCTGAATTTAGGAAATAATCCTGGACCGCCCATTCCCAGTTTTTGGCCTATTTTTCTGCGAGATACCACAGATCCACTATTCATTTCTGTACCTGTGGCAGGCAGTGTAAGTACAGTACCAAAGGGCATTCCTACTTCGGTGCGTTTTCCTTTGGCTAATATGTCCCAAGGCTCTTCACCCTCATATAGTGCTGCAGATGCTAGAAACTTAGTACCGTCTATTACCGAACCGCCACCTACAGCCAGTAAGAAATCTATTTTCTCAGATTTGATAATAGCTAAAGCGTCTAATAACACTTCGTACTCAGGATTAGCGGGGATCCCACCAAACTCTGTGTAATCAAAATCTTTTAATGCTTCAGTAACTTGCTCGTAGATACCATTTTTTTTAATGCTTCCTCCACCGTAGAGCATAAGTATATTAGCTCCTGCAGGTATTTGAGACTTTAGTTTGGCTATTGTTCCTTTTCCGAAAAGGATTTTTACTGGATTTTGTAGTTCGAAATTGAGCATATCTTTATGTAACGGTTGAGTGGCTATTTAGTTAGATGAATGTAAAGGAAGCAAATGGGTGATGAGCTATGAAACTATCTCCTTTACCACAAACCTTGCAAACATCTCTTCGGAATACCAATTGTGCTTTTTGGTAAGGGCAATAGCCTTCTTGTGGTGTTCACCGCGGTAGGCTAAATGAAGTCTTATCTGACTATATCAGCCATTCGTGATAATTCTCTGAGTTGATAGTTTTAAGTTCCTGTGGTTGATAGCTTTTTTTGAATGAAGCAGCAAATTTCCAGTTTTTCCTCGGGCTCCATTTAAATTCATAGGCATAGATAGCACCATTGCCTTCTTCTATCCAGTCTATCTCTGCTTGGTCTTTGGTACGCCAGAAGTAGGTGTTTCTAAATACTTGGTCATAATGCAATTTTTTCATACGCTCGGCTATCATATAGTTTTCCCAGAGGAGTCCCTTGTCTGCTCTGTTTTCTAACGGTCTAAAATCATTTACAATAGCATTGCGAAGCCCATTATCATAAAAGTAAATTTTCTTGCTCTTATTTAGCTCATTTCTTAGATTTCGGGTGAAGGTACCTAGCTTGAATATGATGAAAGTCTTTTCTAATAGATTGATGTATCTCTCTACTGTCGCATTATTCAGTCCGCTGGTTTGTGCAAGCTCATTGTAAGATACTAAGCTGCCAGCTTGAAATGCAAGAGCCTTGAGTAGCCGTTCTAGCTTTTCAGGTTTCTGAATATTCTCCCAAGTCAGAATGTCTTTATATAGATAGGCGTCACTTAGTTGCCGCAGGATTTGCTCTTTCGCTCCAGGGTTAAGAACTACATCGGGATAGTTTCCGTAGATGAGCCGCTGTTCTAACTGACGCTTTTCTTGAATAAGACTGGTATGCTCCACCATCTCTCCAAAGCTCAGCGGAAACATAGTGAACTCCCATTTACGACCAGTTAGAGGCTCGTTTATTTTATTAGCTAGCTCAAAGGCAGAGGATCCTGATAATACTAATTTTATGTTTGGTAGGGTATCAATTATTATTTTAGCGGTAACCCCTATGTTTTCTATCCGCTGAGCTTCGTCTATGACTACTACTTTAGATTGTTTACCTAGTAGATTTTGCAGAGCGAGAGAAGATGTATTGCTAAATAAGGTACGTATATCCGCATCGTCACCAGTATACCACTCCGCATCAGGTAGAAGGTTTCGCAGCATAGTCGTCTTACCTACTTGTCTAGCTCCCAATACGACTATTGCCTTATTGTCGGTAGCGTGTTCACGCAAGTGCTTTTGTAATGCTCTTTCTATGTACATCAAAACAAAAATAGCGATAATTTAATGGTGGACTGTAAAAAAGTGGCGATATTTTTATTATTTGGTACAGCAATATCGCTATAACATCTTGATCTAAGATGTTATCTCCTTCACCACAAACCTTGCAAACATCTCTTCAGAATACCAATTGTGCTTTTTGGTCAGGGCAATTGCCTTCTTATGGTGCTCACCGCGATAAGCGAAGTTCATGAGACTTTCTTGGTTTTCCCAGAGACTAAAAGTGGCCATTTCTACGAGTGGGATGTCTCCTATTCCTTTGGTGAAAAGTAGGCCAGAGTTGCCGTTTAGGTCTTGGTGAGACTTAGGCACATATCGCCAAAAGCGTATCATTTTCCTCCATTTTATAGATGCTCGGGTGATTACGCCCACTTTGTCGGCCGAACTTACTGCTATATCTTTATCTGCTACGAAGGGTGTTTTACCATCCCAAGTACCATGGCTCTTTACACAGGTGAGTTGGTAGTTAACTATTTCAGAGCATCGCACTTTGTAGGATTGGTAAAATGGGTGATTCTCAAAAAACTCCTTAGCGTGCTGCTCACTTTCCCAATTAGCTAAGAAGGAATATTCTCCCCAGTCAGGTAACATGCTAAATCCTTTTTTACCGGTACCCATAAGTTTATAGAATGCTAATCCTGCAGTGTCTTTTAGCATTCTGTGGCCTATTCCCATCATTTTAAAAGCCCAATATTTGTGTTCTTGCAGTCTAAAGAATGTGATGGTAGTGTACACGTTACAATAGTAACAAGTTCAGAGGAGGTTTTGATTAGAAAGAAAGAAGTATTGGCAGAAAACTATAAATTTGTCCAATGGCAAAGCACATAGTCACTACACAAACAGAATATGACGAAGCATATCGATTAAGCATTGAAAATCCAGAAAAATTTTGGGGTGATTTTGCCGAGCAAGAGTTTATTTGGCACAAGAAGTGGGATAAGGTTTTAGACTATGATTTACATAAACCAGAAATAAAATGGTTTGAAGGAGCTAAGCTCAATATTACGGAAAACTGTATTGACAGGCACTTAGCATCTAAAGGTGAGCAGACGGCTATCATTTTTGAGGCTAATAATCCCGAGGAAGAAGCTCTTCATATCACGTATAATGAACTTGCCAAAAACGTAAATAAAACGGCCAATATGCTCAAAGCCAATGGGGCTAAAAAAGGGGATCGTATTTGCTTGTATATGCCTATGACTCCTGAGTTGGCGTATGCAGTTTTGGCTTGTGCCAGAATAGGAGCTGTGCACTCTGTTGTTTTTGCTGGTTTCAGTGCCAAGAGTTTGAGCGATAGGATAAATGATGCTACATGTAATATCGTTATCACGGCTGACGGTGGCTACCGTGGCAACAAGATAACTCCTCTCAAAGAAATCACAGATGAGGCTTTACAAAGTTGTGCGTGTGTAGAAAAGGTAATAGTGCTAAACAGAACCAATTCCAAAATAGCTATGGAATACGGCCGCGATGTTTGGTGGCAGGATATGTGGGCACAGGCGAGCGATGTGTGCCCAGCAGAAGTAATGAAGGCAGAGGATATGCTCTTCATACTCTATACCAGTGGCAGCACAGGTAAGCCTAAAGGCATGGTGCATACCTGCGGCGGCTATATGGTCTATGCTAATTATAGCTTTCGCAATGTGTTTCAGTATCAAGAAGGAGATATCTATTGGTGTACAGCGGACATAGGATGGATTACTGGTCATAGCTACATTGTATATGGACCATTGAGTGCTGGTGCCACCACGGTGATGTTCGAAGGAGTGCCAAGCTACCCAGACATGGGAAGATTTTGGGAGGTAGTAGAAAAACATAAAGTCAATATTTTTTATACTGCACCTACCGCTATTCGTTCATTGGCTACGTGTGATATGAATCTGGTGACTAAGCACGACTTGAGTAGTTTGAAAACACTAGGAACCGTAGGCGAACCCATAAACATGGAAGCGTGGGTATGGTACGATGAAAATATTGGAAAAGGGAATTGTCCGATAGTAGATACGTGGTGGCAGACCGAAACCGGTGGTATTATGATATCCAGTCTAGCAGGAGTTACCAGTGATATTCCGACCTATGCTACACTTCCTCTTCCCGGAATACAGCCTTGCCTTATGGATGAAAAAGGAAATGAACTTCCAGAAGGAGAGCAAGAAGGGAGACTCTGTATCAAATACCCTTGGCCAAGTATGGCACGTACTATATATGGTGACCATCAGCGATTTGCAGATACATATTACAATATGTTTAAAGGCAATTATTTTACAGGAGACGGTGCCAAAAGAGATGCCGAAGGCAACTATAGAATCACAGGAAGGGTAGATGATATCGTCATAGTAAGTGGGCATAATCTGGGTACAGCCGAGATAGAAAATGCCATAGACGAGCACCCACTAGTAGCCGAAAGTGCAGTGGTGGGCTACCCTCATGATATAAAGGGAAATAGTATTTATTCTTTCGTTACACTCAAGAACGATTTAGGATTTAAAACAGAAGATTTAGGACTTTTAGAGGTGGAAATAAAAGACCTCGTATCAAAAACACTAGGACCTATCTGCAAGCCAGAGAAAATCCAATTTACCACAGGACTACCCAAAACACGGAGTGGAAAGATAATGCGTAGAATTCTTCGAAAAATAGCTGAAGGAGATACGAGTAATCTTGGGGATATTTCTACACTCCTCAATCCAGAATGTGTGCAGGATGTGATCAAGGGGAGGGTATAGATTATGAGACTGTAGACATTAGATTTTTAGACTTTAGATGAGAAACTTTGAATTACTACTGAATAATGCACTAAGACGCAATAAAGCTTCTTTTAGCAAAGCAATGGTTAACTTTATATATGAACTTCATCCTTATGAATGGTTTATGCTTAGTGATTATAAAATCCCCATTTATAAAGAAGATCTTTCGTCAATTTCGTTCAAAATAAACGAGACCATCAATTTGAAGGGTAATTTTATTTACTTTAAAGAGCCTCAGATTTCTTCAAATTATGGCAAAATGCCGTTTCATATTAAAGTTAAGCCTTGGTTTGAAGATTTTTATCCAGACAAAGGTGCACCAACCACCAAGTACAAAAAATTTATAGTAGGATTTCACAATTGGAACTATGAATGCGAACGCCTTTTTTGGCAAAGTCACAATAGTGACTCATACGAATGTAAGCTTCCCCAAAAATAGTACTGTTAAAGAGTAGAAAAAAGTAATTAAATTTAGCGGCACAAAAAATGAGAAAAAGTAAGTTTACACCGCATCAGATTGCGAAGATTTTAAAGGAGTTCGAAGA
>Ga0222647_1000490_pt1 | contig 16560 bp, 13 predicted proteins | sample AntAcemetagen333_FD_179864 | JGI IMG/M metagenome (GOLD analysis project Ga0222647, IMG submission 179864) | Saline water microbial communities from Ace Lake, Antarctica - #333 | ecosystem: Environmental > Aquatic > Non-marine Saline and Alkaline > Saline | place: Antarctica: Ace Lake...
GGAAAGTATATCTCTGATTATAGATAGGGTGATTGAATGGCAGTTCTACAAAATCGAGCTCTGGAAAAATCTTCTTCATCTCCGGACGTATATATTTATCTAGTCCATAGTTATCATCTATATGCAAAAACCCACCAGCCAATAGATACTTTCTAATGTTAGCAGCATCTTTAGAGTTGAATAATACATTACCATGCCCAGTCATATACACATAGGGATAGTTAAATATCTCAGTACTTCCAGCCTCTACTACTTCATCCTGTGGATTTATGCTTGTCTTCAGCTTTTCATTACAAAACTTAGCTAGATTAGGCAATGCCGTTCTGTTACCATACCAGTCACCACCGCCATCGTACTTTAGCTTGGCTATGCGAAGTGAGTAGTCTGAGCTAAAACTGCTTAAAAATCCTAAAAAAATAAGGAGAATAATATTCTTCATAATGTTGAGCAAAATTAACCCAATTCTATTGAGTTATTACTTGAGTATCTACACTAACGAATGACGTGAATAACCGTATTGTCAAAAACCCTTTTATTATCAGATTGACGCATAGCTATAGAGACCAAATAAGTTCCATTGGGTACAGCAGATCCTTGGTAGGTTCCATCCCAAGGCTTTGAAAGCAAATCTCCTTCATATATCTTTTCTCCCCACCTATTGTAGATGGTATAGTCTAATTCTTTTACCCCTTTTGTATATGGTTTGTACGTATCATTGAGCCCATCTCCATTTGGGCTAAATGCACTAACGTCAAAATATCTAAAAGCATCTTTGAAGGTAAGTATCTGAGTAAGGCTATCTATACATCCGTCTCGATCTATCCTAAGTGTAATGGGATATTCACCTACGGCATCATACTCATAGGTAAACACACTATTGGTTCCAAAAAAAGGTATCACAGATGAACTCCATCTATAAACGTCCGCTTGCTCATTATCTGCAGTAAAAGTAACTATCTGGTTATCAAAATCCGCTTCACCTGGTGTCCATGAGAACCCTGCGAGTGGTCTCTCTTTCACTACTAGATCTGCAGTTATAGAGTCTTCACAGCCTAGTTCATTGGTTGCTTTTATGTAGTATTGGTAGACTCCTTGCGGTAGCAACTGAGTAGATGCTAGTGGACTATATGCTGTTTGGCTCTGCTCTCTCCACTGGTATTCGTAATCTAGATTCTGAGAACTTTCAACCTGCCAGCGGGTCTCGAACTCTTCGCATACCGAGTCTTGATGATCTACTAGACCAAACTGTAAGTCTGGTAATATCTGAATACTATCAGCATCTGCAGGCGATGAGCAACCATCTGTCAGCGTTACTATGAGGTAACTAAGTGTGGTAGGATTCACTTGTATGGAATTATCTGCATTGCCAAAAATAAGTACACCATCTAGCTTCCAACTAAGCGAGTAATCTGATGCAATACCACCTTCAGGTCTCGCTACAGCAGTTATTTCTGCTGCACAAAGCTCATCCGACTCTAAGCTAATACTCAATGGCTCAAGGACCGCTATTTCTATTCGTTGACTATCTGCTGGTGTGGTACAGCCATCTGTTACTTTTACGGAGATAGATAGTGTGGTGTTTACTTCTGGCAAATTGAGCTCAGCAGAATTACTGAGTGTGCTTCCATCTGTAGTGTTAGTCCATGTATATTTGTAATCAATGCTCTTTCCTCCACGAGCTATTGCCGTGAAATTAAGACTTTCATTCATACATAAAGTCGCATCTGCCATAGGTTCTAAAACCAGCGAATCTCTAAATCTGATAGTGAAAGTCGCTGAATCCATTGATGTACCACAACCGTCTGGACTTATGAGAAGCAGCTCAGTATCTTGATTTCCTATGAACGTATACGGCGAAACAGAACTAAGTAAGGTCGTACCCTCATAGAGTCTAGGAGAAAATCCTAATGCATAAAATGAAGTAAAGTCTATCTTTAAATTTTCGCCTCGACAGAGTAGAGTATCTCCTCTCTGCTGAGTAGTCGTACTATCCAGCGTAAAACTCACAGTAGGGTTAGGTCTCACAGTAATAACTACCGAATCTGCAGCAAAAGGGCTATTACATCCATCTGATAGTGAACGAATTACTAAATAAGTAGAATCACGAGTAGCTGAGCTATTGGTAAATGTATAGGAGAACGAATCACTCGCAGATGACTCCACATCGTCTATACTCCATATATGTATATAATCGTCGGAGTACCCTCCGCTACTTATAGAAGTGAAGAGTAACGAACTGCCTTGACAGACTATAGTGTCCGACATAGAGATGATAGTATTCAAAACCTCTGGCAATACAATCTCAGCTTCTAGTGTATCCGATACGCTGCACCCATCTGATACTATGACCAAAAGTGATACTGACGAGCCAGACATATAATCAGCAGCATCAAAAGTATAGGCTCTATTAGTACCTACTTCTGACCCATTCACACGCCACGAGTAAGAATACTCATTTGTATCACCACCTTGAGCATGTACGCGAAGTATCTTGGAAGCTCCCAAGCACACCGTGCTCTCAAGATTACTTATAGAATCTATCTGAATAGGCTTCAAAACCCTGAAACCAAAAATCGCAGTATCTCCTAAAGAAGTACATCCGTCTGCCAAAAATGCTCTGAGGGTGAAACTATCTTGGGATGGAAATCTTAAATATAAGGAGTCTATTCTGATACTAAATGCAGAACCGCTATCTCGCATATCATTTATTTGCCACGTAAAAATATAGCTTGTATCCACACCTCCTTGACCTACAGCTCTTGCTTCTAGTATTTCACCTTGACACCAAACATTTTTAGCATTCAGAATAGTTATCTCATTCACTAATTCAGTTCTAGTGGTCAAACGGTAAGAGAATGTTCGGTTTTCATCGTTACAAGTATTGTTCACGGTCACACGTACCGTCTCGCTCTGACTAGATCTATATTCGAACGTACTGTCTCTACTAATGGTATCTGGTGAAGAACTAGTCTTCCAAACAAAAAATATGCTGTCCATAAGTGGGTGCATTACACTGACACCTAAGTCTATAGAAGCCCCGATACATAGTAGTGAGTCAGAGGATTTTTCTACAATTTTCATTCGCTCGTACACCTCTACTCTATAAAAAACTGTATCTAAAAGTATGGAGCAACTATCCGTAAGTATGGCCATATAATTTGTGCTTACTCTAGGGGCCACAAGTAGGCTATCTGCTGTTTCTGTAGTTAGTATTGTTAAAAGTTTAGCCTGATTTTGGTTCCAAATTTGGTACCAAGTTACGTAATATGTACCCGTACCACCTTCAAAACTATTCCTAAGCGTTACATCATTTTTTCTACAGACCAAAGTGTCTGACTGTGAAGAAGATACGAAAGTAGGTGAAGGCCTTATTTTTACACTTACTACTGCTGTATCTGGAGCACCGCAGCCACTACTATCACTTATTATAATCTGATAAATGGTATCTATGGTAGGAGCAATAAGCGGATTTCTAAGTGTACTATCGTTCATGGCATACGCCGGAGACCAAGACCATGCTGTACCACCAAAGGTATTGAGTTGTAGGGTATCTCCAAAGCATACGGAGGTATCTGGACCCGGATCTGCTTTGTCTCGGCTATAGATGAGTAAATTGAGCGTATCTAGCTGGTAGTAACTTTGAACCGTGGGCGAGGTAGATCGAATACGAATTCTATACTTGTTGGAAGAGGCTACTTGAAATAAGGGCAAGATACCAGCTACCGTAGAATCTCTGATAGTTTTTATACGACCCAACTCCCGTTGACCGCCAAAAAAAACACCATTATCATCACTTATTTCTGCTATAAAAAAATTGGAAGTATCGAATTCTCCACTTTTGGTATAGGGAATTAAGAAAGTATCTCCTGCACAATAGGGCCCTTCTGATACCTTGCCTCTGGTGATGCTTAAATCAAATGTTTTGGCTAAAAAAGGCTTAGGTGGTGTATTTCTATTAGACAATGAAAATGGCGAAAGCGTTAATGTACTCGTAAAACCGCCACTATAGACCATATCTTGACTTCCAATTCCAGAAACTATGGGAGGAACACTGCTTCTAATAGGAATGTACCAAAGAACATTGCCCAATCTATCCAATTTACTGACAACAGAACCCACATTCGAAGTGGTAGTAAATCCTCCAAAAGAAAACCCCGAAAAATTCTGCAAAATAGAAAAATACAAAAAGTCCCCTCGAATTGTCAGATTCCCTGGAATGTTACTAGTTGCATCTGAGGTAGCTATGTACCAAGATAAAGTATCAAAATTGGACAACTCCGCTATCCATTTAAAGAATCTATCATTACCTAACATTGCCGGACGGTATATTTTAGAATTATTGATTGCCAATGAATCATAATAGGAATTGCCAGAGATATAAATTTTAGTACTATCAATTGCCTTAATTTGATTTATATTTATTTCATTACCCAATCTAGCTCCGGTTGCAGAAATGGCAGAAATGGAAACAACCTTCTCTTTAAAATCTCCATTTGGTCTTAACCAAATGATGAAATTAGTGGTATTGATGACAGGAGTAGTATAGCCTAAAACAGTTCTATTCTTGCTTACGAGGCACGTAAAATATACTTGATTATGCCTATCTACATCAATGTCGTAAATATTCGCAATATCACTTAAGGGGTAAACCCTGCTCCAGCTTAGGCTGTTAGCGGTTGCATTAAACTTGGCCACCACGTTTACAAATCCAGTACCGTTGGTAGTGCTGGAGCCATTTACAATACTCCACCCACTGCCAAAACCGTTGAGGTACATCGCTACGTGTATTTCGTCGTTTGTACCTAGTGATATGGCAAGTGCAGTTGTGAAACTGCCATAACCCAAATCTAACGCACTCGTAAACTTGCCCGATGTATTCATAAAAGCGACAAAAACTGCATTACTTCTACTCAGTGAAATACTGTCGAAGCTTACGGACCCCGAGCTACCAGTACTGTACTTTCCAAAAAGAAGTATCTGGTTTTTAGAATTTATAACCATGTCTGCTATGTTAGCACTTTGAGCAGAGGTTACGGCTTTGCCCCATATATAATTGCCATCATTGTCGTATTTAGCTATAAAAATAGCATCGTTTGTAGTGCTGGAAAAAGTAAATGTATCTGAACCTAAATACATTACACCTCGAAAAATGCCAGCTATGTACACATTTGAGCTATCGTCTACAGCTTGGGCATTTATTATAGACCTACCACTTGCATTGTTTATATCAAATGCCCATTCGTGCGATTGACCTAAAGCCAAGGTACATTGTAGGACTAATAAGATGCCAAGTAGATTTTTTAACACTGCTAAAGCGAAAATAACAATTTAACACGGACCAGTTGCGAAACAAGTTAGTTTTGAATAAAAAGTGACACTAATCTACTGAAACCGGGCCAAAGCTACTATAGCTGCCGTCTCGGTCCAAAGTCTCCTACACCAGCATACTTAAGCTTGGCTATTTTGCTGGAATAATTAGCCTTGAAGGCAGCTATAATAAGAAAAAACGGGTCTTCATTCCATATAACACATCAAGGTACTAGAATAAATACAATATCTTAGGAGAATGAAAATTTATTCAATTCTGATTTTTGCAACACTTTTGGTTATTGCTTGCGATGACGCCACAACAACTTCTCCGGTATACGATGGCCCATCCTATGAGGTAACCGATAGCAGCGGCAGAACAGGCAGAAACTTATTGTACATCCCAGATGGAGATACTATCTACATAGACAAGTCGAGCACCTATCCACCTTTTGACATGAAAATCACTATCTTAGATGAACAAAAAGAAACTAAAATCATAATAGAAGGCTCCGTAGGTCGTAATGTGGGGATGGCTGTATATTCCATGACTGTTCCACCTTTCACCATGACTAATAAAAAGTCAGGAACTACTAGTACAACTACCTTTACATCTGCAGAAAAAGGCATACATAATATTGATTGTAAAATCTATGATGACTTTATGAGTAATAAAACTTTTAATCTAAAACTGACTATTAGCACTGAAGGTACAGAAGAGTATACTCAAGAAAGAAACCTTGTGTTTATCATACAATAGTGAATTATTGAAACCTAGTCACCGCCACTATAGCCGCTGTTTCTGTACGTAGTCTAAACTCGCCAAGATCTAAGCCTTGAAAACCTGCATCAAAAGCCTGTTGTACTTCACTCGTAGTAAAATCACCTTCCGGGCCTATGAGGATAAGTTGCTTGGTTTGACTGTCAAATTGAGCGGAGCCCGAGTCAGATTGAAAGGAGCCTGAGTCAGATTGAGCGGAGTCGAAGTCAGATTGAGCGGAGTCCGAGTCAGATTGAGCGGAGTCCGAGTCAGATTGAGCGGAGTCCGAGTCAGATTGAGCGGAGTCGAAATCTAGACGATCTCGCTCAGGATCACCTTTCTCCATTTCATCATAACAATGAGCAATATATTTATCATCCGCTTCTAACTGAAGTACTTGTGTGTAATCTAACTCTACTACTTCAGGAATATAAAAACGAAGGCTTTGCTTCACTGCGGATACTGCTTTCTTCTCTAGGCGTTCTAAGTTAGTGCGGGTACGCTCCGTATTAGAAGTATGCATCAGAATGATTCGCTCCACTCCTATTTCTACCAGTTTCTCTATCATCCACTCTAGTCTATCTCTATTTTTAGTAGGTGCTATGGCTATGGTGATGTGCTCAGATTTAGGTTGAGACTCTGTGCTTAGTATCGCACATTCTACATCTCGCTTGCTCAGCTTATCTATTCCACACTTATACCTATTGCCTTTGCCATCTATCACATAGATGATATCGCCCACTTTTTTGCGAAGCACAAGAGCACAGTGTACCGCTTCTTGCTCTCGGAGTGTTAAGGTATCTCCACTTATGGAGTTGGTATAGAATAGATTATTCAATGAGTCAAAAGTAAATATTATTTGGTTTTAAAAAACTTCCTTGTGTTAAACTACTCTTTAGTCAGCAGAGGCGAATCCATTTATGTGCATTTTCCTTCCATAGTAAAACAGTCTTATCCGTAACCACATATAAGCTCAGATGCTAGCATGAAGTCTCAACGTCCCTCGCAGGAGAAGTTGCAGAGGTAGAATTTCCTGTTTACTTCGAGTTCACAATCCCAGCTACACAAGTCCGCCGTGGTGGAAGCTGGCACTAGCAGGGGTTTGCTTGTATACTTTTGGTTTTTACCTTTTCTAGGTCAAACGAGGACGATAGGAATGCCTTACTTCCTGTTCTTCGAGCACACAATCCCAATTAGAAACTGGGGCTAGAGGAGAGGAATGCCTTGTTAGAATCCATTATTAAGTAAGTCTGAAAGTTCTTTCTTATCAGCAGCCTCATGAAAAGAAAGTCGTGATAATTTCGTATTACAAATATTACCTTGAATGTTCAAATTGTAACTAATTTGTATTTCATCATTGTATCCTACTACACTATTCACAAAAGGAAAAATAAATTTAATATCAGTCTCGGTTCTATTAAAAATTTGGTAAATAGGAGCCTGAGAGTTAACTGTTACACTATCAATCATTGGCATCCCAATCTCCCTTATTAGTTTAGAAGCCCAGCGAACTTGTTCAGTTGTAAGTTCTATTGACTGAGAGGATTGATTTGTAGAGTTTTTTAACCTATTAAGAATCTTAGTGTCTTTTCTATTTTCTATTTCTTTCAAAATACTGTAGGAATCATCAATCAACTCAGAAAAGCATATTTGCAATTGTTTATCCATTAGCATTGCGTTTGGATAATATTTTTTCATTGGCAGACTTTCTCGGCAAACAATAACTTGGTCACTTTTTTTAGTTGAGCAATAAAGTACAAAGACTATTAAAACTGTGGATATTTGTATTTTAAACATTGAATTAACTATTTCTTGATTTAGTGGTTTCCCTCGCTAGTGCCAGCTTGCAGCTGCTATTTAGTATAGTGTACATAGTGCTACTTGTCCTTTTATACCCGCATAATCTCCTGCACTACTGTATTTCCAGTCTTCCGGTTTAGTTACAAAACCTGATACTACAGGATTGTTATGTACATAATCCATTTTTTGATCTATGACAGCATTGGTCCATAGTTCTATTGGCTTATTATGATGTTGCCAAAACTGATACTGAGAAACATTACTTTTCTTCTCTGCTGCTCGTTGCATCATCCATAGCAACCATTCTTTTCTACTTTCTGTTGGGTTGTCTTCTATCGCCTTACGTATAGTTTTAGATGTATGCGTTTTTAGCTCTTTCAATAGTTTAGATGGGTTACTGTTTTTGTCTCTGAACACTAGGGGTATGTGACTTGGCATAATGCAATAGCCAAATAATTCCAACCCTTTCTCCATACTGCAGTAGTTTAAACTGTCTGTAAATATTTTCATATACAATTCTCGTACAAAAATATCTAGCCAATAAACCACAGCAAAACTTACAAAATACCTGCCTTCTGGATTTGCCATTTTGTACTTTCTACTCATCAAACAAATGTAGTTATTTATCCTTGCAATCCCAGCTACACGCGTCCGCCGTGGTGGAAGCTGGAACTAGCGGGGTGAGCCTTACAACTAGTGGTGGTGTTCCGCCGCGGCGGAACAAAGTAGCCACGGAGAACTACCGCCCACAGTGTGACTAGAAAAACAAATACCCATAGCAGTGCTTTTTAAGCTCTGATATGGGCATGGTAAAAACAAGCCTGCCTGCCGCAGGCAGGGGCAAGGTTTACCGTGGCTTTTTTTTATGTTTTTTCTAGGCCAAACGAGGACGGGAGGAATACCTTATTTCCTATTTTTTCTTACTCATCTTACGCTCCAACCAATCTAACTTATGTGCTACATAGTACATCCTATTATATCCAATAAAATTCTTATTCTCATATTTCTCTTTATCTTCTTCACTAAGAAAGATTCCAGCAGGATAATATAAGATGTTCTCATAAAGAATTAATGGCCCCGATAACTGATGATACTTAACAATGTATTTTCTATTTGCAACGTTGATATAGAGACCCATAGGACCCCACCTATCTTCTATTGAATAGTCATTAGAATAATTAACATATTTTAACAAAGAATCTTTATCAGAATCTACATAGTGTACATAGATTTCTTCTTTTGAAAATTCTATCCATTTATGTTTAGGCAATTTTTTAATATGTTGTGTGTCTGCCTCAATCCTTTTATCAAAATATTTATCGTATGCATTTATCACCTCACTTGGTAATTGAGTAAAAGATATATGAGTAGTATCTTTCTCCCAATTACCCGATTTAAGGTTTCGGTAACCCAACTTTATTTGTGTCCTACAGGAAGATGAAATAATCAATAACATTCCTACAATAAAAATAAACAATCTAAATCTACGCATATCTGTTTTTTTTTAAAGTTAAATCCCTAAATCTAGGTTATCACCTGACTCAATTGCACCCATACCTGACCCTCCAGTCTTTGTTGGGCTTGGATTTACCGTTTTCTCTAAATTACTAACCCAGTCATTAACGTTGGCTTTATTCCAACTTTGATGACCTCCTTCTATTCCTCCTAGTGTACTTTTATATTCAATATTCTGAGCACTTTCAAAAGTTCTTCCAGCTTTTCCAAGTTCTCCAGATGGCAATGCATTTAGAAACTTCTTTAGACCATCTCCCAAGAAACGTTTCACAGTATTCCCACCAATATTTTGAACTCTATCCTTGTTATTATACACATGATAGTGATTCACTTTTCCTAAAGCAGTTTCCGATAGTTGATATTCCCTAACTGGAGTATTCATGGTTAAAAGATTAAACTCTGCATCTGCGAAATCAGGGTCTTCAACTAACGTATTCATAGCCATTATAGCAACATTACCACCGTGGCTATGTCCTATCAAAGTAATGGGTTCTCCAGGCACTCTGTTCTCTTTCACATACTTTACCATTTTGGCTGCTGCTGCTCTGCGATACTTATCTGCATTACCTCCACTCCAACTTTGTTCTATCAAGTCAGGATCTTCTCGTATAGAATATTCGTTATTTCCAAAAGTCGAAGTTAAGTCATCCATTAATTGGCTTGACCAAGCACGATTATCTCCCCAAGTACCATGGATAGGGAATGCTTCCGCTCCTTCCAGTTCTATTGCATCATTTACTCTATTCTCACTAAAAGCATACGGAGAGTTATGGGCATACTCTTTAAACAGCGGGTCGATGGATAGGAACCTACCTAGTCGTGGGTCATGGAAACGATACTTGAAGGCGATGGAGTTCACCTCATCGTCTCCTTCTTGGCCTTGGAAACCGAAGGTGAAGGAACTTACACCTTTTTTTTGCTCATGGTCATTCTTTTCTACAGCACTTTTTACCAAAAAATATTTTGGTTCATGTACCTTTAGTACAGATTGATATGGAAGTTTTAAGCAGCCCAAGTAGGGTGTGTTTAGTTTTCAAAAATAGGGTTTTTAGGCTAGTATCTTGACCTATAATGTTGTTTAAAAGAGATTAAAACGGGTGATATTGGTCTACATCCTTCTGTAGATCCTCGGTATTATTGACTAGATATGCTTCTGTGCTGCTTACATATCTGTGACCTGCCATGTCTTGTACTTGTCGTAGATTGTACTGTTTGAGCCAGTGTGTGATTACACTTGTGCGTACTTGTTTGAAGTTTATAAAAATGGGATGTTGAGCTTTGATTTCTTTGGTGAGGCTTTTCCATACTTGGAGTTTCCCTTCTCCTGTGGCCTTTTGTTTACCTGCACTCGGTACAGCTAAAAAAAGTAGATCAGTATTCTTTTCTGTTTGATATTCGAGTAGTTCTTTTCGTGTGGTGTACTGGTATTCCATCAGTTCTATAATCTGATGAGATTTGAGCTCTAGTGTCCGTTCTTGGCTTTTTCTGCTGCCCGATATATAGATTTTGCCTGCCTTTAGTTTTAGGTCTTCTACGTTAATTTTAGCTATTTCGGGAGTCGTTAGTCCTTGATGGATCATTAGGCTGAGTATCGCCTTGTTTCGATGCTTGGCGAGCTTGTAGGTAGTGAACCAATTCTTGTTTTTATTGGTGTCCTCTTCGTTCGGGATTTGGTATTGATTGTAGATTTGTTCGAGCTGCTGCTTGTCTAAGATCGGATAAAGCTTCTGTTGTTTGATTCCTCTTATTTTTAGATGTGTAATAGGATTATCTGCTCTATGTCCCAGGGCAAGTTGCCAGTTCATGAACTGCTTGATTACATTCAGTCGTGTACTTCTTGTACTGTTTTCATGCCCTCGTTTTTGTAATAGATTTAGGTAGGCCAGTACTTCTTTGGCTGTGGTGTTTTCGACTTCTGTATTGTCTCCATCCAAGTAACTGATAAAGTCTAAAATATATCGCACATAGTGCGTTACTGTAGACTTACTTTTTCCTTGTGATTCTAAGTATTTCTTAAAGCTCTGTTCCATCTTCCTTTTCTACTAAGTGAGTGTACCCTTCGACTTCGCTCAGGATGACAGGTTCGTTCTGCTTTTCAAGCAGGTGGGTGTAAATCTGAGTGCTTTCCAAGGAACTATGACCCAAGAACCGTTGTATCTTTTGCAAGTCCATTCCGTTTTGAAGTAGATGAGTAGCTATACTATGTCTGAGTGTGTGGAGTCCTATTTCTTTTTGTTGTAGTTCGATATTTTCTACACTGCATTGCAGTAGTTTGACTCTTTTGTACAGGCTGTTTCCGCTTAACTCTTTGCCTCCTTTTCCTATAAAGAGTCGATCACTTTTACTTATTTTTAGCAATATACTTCTATAATCATACACCCATTCTTGCAAGTATTTCAAGCTAGTATGACTAAACGGTACAAGTCTTTCTTTGTAGTTTTTGCCTTTTCTTACGTGCAGGATTCTTCTATCCCAGTTGATGTCATTTGTAGTCACGTGTACTCCTTCAGTTCGTCTAAGTCCACAGCTATAAAAAACGGATAACATGGCTCTGTCTCTTGCTCCTAAAGCTTGATAGTAAAGCGTATTTGTATTCTTTTCTGTCGCTTGGTACAGTTCTTTGACCTCGGATTGAGTGAGTACCGTGATCTCTTTATTCTCTAGTTTTAGATGTTTTAGGGCTACTGCTGGCACTCCTTGCACTCCTTTGTGCATCATATACTCGTAGAACTTTTCTAGAGCTTGTATTTGTTTATTTAGATAGTTGTTGCTGAGTCCGCCACCCCTTCTTTGATTGGCTCTTGTCGAGATATAGTTATAGTAGTCTTGGTAGTGCTTTTGAGTGAGTTGGGTGATGTGTGTGCATTCCTGTTGCTCTAAGAAGTACAAGAACTCTCGTATCAAGATCGGGACATTGTAAACGCTCATTGCACTATACCCTAAGATGTCTAGCCACTCACTAAATCCCTTTTCTAAGTGCTGATAACTGGTCGTTTGTAAGGTTAGTTTCTTCATAATATGGCTACGGTGGATGTTTTAATTTTTGCCTCGCTTTACCTTTTTTGAGGATTTTTGGGCTTTTGATGTAATCAGCTGACTATCTGTGTCTCTGTCGGCCCACTTTTGCGGGTGGGCTTAACTGGGCTTTTGGGCTTTGCCTGCGTTGCTAAATTTTTTTTGAGCTGCTTTAGGCTTTCATCTAGTACCGTATTTATCTGTCTTTGTAGCTCGTTGTACTCTTCGTAGCTCACTATTTCATACAAGTACGTTTTGCTGCCTTTCTCCTTGTTGGCTTTCATATAGCCGTTTACCATCAAGTCTAAGTGATAGCGTTTTACCGTAGTTAGTGGGATTCTGAAAAGGTTGCTGATAGTTCTATTGGTGAACTGGGTCTGCTTCTCTCCGATAAGATATAGTTTTAAGCGTTCAAAGTGGTTTCTGCATGCTCCTGTGAGATCATCAGATTTCCGCAGTAGGATTTGCTTTAACAGCTTATTAGCTTCTTCTATATCTTCTAGTGTAGTTTCTATGTACTCTTCGCCAGTTTCTTTGTCTACTTGCTTTGCTCGTTGCCACTGGTGGTAGAAGGTCACCACTTCTATAAATTGTAAGTAATGGTTGTTGGTTCTTCTCGGTTTAAATACTTCTTTGGGGATGTTTAGTAGTTCTGCATATGGATTGATTATCTTGATTGGTTCTAGGATCCGTTGTGCATTGCAGAGCAGATCCGCTGCTTTCTTTTCTGCTACTTCGTCTATTTTGCCTGCGGATACTGCTCTTTGATGGTTCATGATTCGCTGGTCTTGTTCCGGACTTTCATCTAAGTAGATTAAAAAACTGCGGTTTGCATTGTCTTCGTAGATGTATTCTTTGGTCGTGCAACCTGCTACTGATACTGGACCTTCTACGACTAGATGCATGGTTCTCGTTTCTCCTTTTGTATTCTTATGAGCTACGGTTTTACTGATTCGTTTTTTGCTTTGTAATTCTCTCAGAGGATATAAACTGTTTTCTGCTCCGTCCAGATCTTCTATGAGTATGAGTTTGTTTTTCAGTTCGCGTTGACCAAAGTAGTAAAAGGCATTCTCTGATAGAGTGGTGATTTCTATTTTGTCTTCTTCGGGGATTAATGCTCCTACTTTTTCCTGTAGATGCGTTTTTCCTGTTCCGCTTGCTCCCAAGCTCACCACGTGCAAGGGATGTGTTTGTTTTCTACTGGTGAAGATCAGATACATTAAAAGTCTGTTGTTTTCTTCGCCTATCATTCCAGAGTTTCCGATTAGCTCATTTGTTTTCGCTAGTAACCCATCAGAACGAAGGAAGTCTTCTGCTTCCTTCTGTTCGTCAGGTGTCAAGATAGGGTTTTCGTTTCTTTGGGGTTCGGTCTCTTTCAATTTATCAAGGCGATACGCCTCCAGTTGTTCTGTGAGTTCTGCTATACTAGCAGCTATCACACTTGTTCCTATTTCTAGTTTCTCGGCTGTCTTGCGTATGAGCTTTTCTACTTGGGTATCATTATATAAGTCCAAGTTGTGCCGTACTGGCGGTACACTGCTTTTCTTCAAGGCAAGTTTCAAGGTTGCTCGCATTCTGTCCAGTCCTTCTAACTTGATTCCACCTAAAACCGTTAAACTCAATAGTTCGTTTTCATAGATTAAGCTCTCGGGATTGGTGATAATGAAGTTTTTTGATGGCATTTTAGACTTATTTTTTGTTACGTATCGGTGCCAAAAGTACATTATTCATATTATACTTGCAACACTCTTAGTAATTGTATATCACCTATCGATACCTTACATTTGCTTACAACCCACAGAATAAGGGTTTTTTAGAACGTATGAGTGTGTATTTTAATGACAAAATGAGTCAAGCTAGAAAAGATAAAGATCTTTCAAGAGACGAACTAGGTAAAGCTATTGGAACATCTGGAGCGATTATCGGAAGATATGAACGTGGTGACATGAAGCCATCTATTGAGATTGCTGCTAAGATTGCAAACGCATTAGATATATCATTAGATTACTTGGTAGGATCTTCAACTTACGTTTTTAAAGACAAGAAAATGGTTCAACGATTAGAAGATATAGCAAAGCTTTCTGATGAAGGCAAAACATTTGTTCTTAAAATGATTGACATGGCAATTCAAAACGAAAAAACACAAAAAGCATTCGCATAACTATGAAAACACTCAACTTGCACGAAGAAAAAATTAGTATTATCAATTGGATTACTCAGCTGTCTGATTCCTCTTTGATACAAAAACTATCCTCTCTTAAAGAAAAAAATCCTCCCGTGCCTCAGTGGCATACGGATGAGGTAGAGCAACGGATAAAGAATGCTAAGCCCGAAGATTATATTGATTTTGATCTAGCAATGGAAGACATAGAAAAAAATCTTTGAACCTAGTGCATAAACCCATAATCCTTGGCCTTGCTGCCTCAGATATTCAAGATGCTGCATTCTACTATAATCAACAAAAAACTGGACTTGGCTTACGATTTACTAAGGAAGTAAAAGCCACAATTAAGTTTGTTTGTAACAATCCTAAAGCTGCACCCAACAGGTACAAAGACAGACATACTATACTGGTGGATGACTTCCCTTATCTCATTCACTACACTGTAGATTCAAAAGCTCAAGTAATTAGGATTCATGCTGTTCTGCACACTTCTCGTGATCCGAAGAACTGGAAGGACAGATAACCACCACCCCAAACACAGAAATATGGTCTTCTAGCTTACCTCCTTTTCGTATAAAATAGCACACACCATTTCGTGCCTTATGGCTTTGTCCTTTTTTTTCTTCCAGTCTGTTGCTCTCTCAGTCGTGTTATCGTTCTAGCCACGGCTAGCCCTTCACACTTAGTGTTTGGCTCGCTGCTTTATCAGTCAGTACGTATGTCACTATTTTTGCTTTGGGCTTTGCCCTTGCAAAAAATACCGTTCACCTGCCTCTGGCAGGCCATCCTTAGCTCGCCTTTCTCACTCCGCCGCGGCGGATCGTTCCCAGTCTCACACCTTCCCTCTACTCGCAGACGCTTCGCATTCCCAACACTCAAAGCTGGCTGACGGCTCTATTTCTTCTATAATAATTCTTCATTCTTTAAACATAAGCTAATCAGCTTATGTTTAGTCTATTATCGTCTGCTTAGCTTATCTTTAAAGAACGCTTTTTTCTTTTCACTCCAGTGATAAAGAAAACCTCTTTTTAGGAAGTATAGCTTTGGCATGAGCATAGCCTCCGCCACGGGCGGACACGTGTGCGGCTATGCTTTCTAAAAATGAGGAAACATGTAAAGGAAATACAGGTTTGTGAAATTGTGAAATAACAAAAGTTTTCCATCACATTTTTATGCGTTACCGTAGAGTGTGACTAGGAGTGCTAAATAATGTTTAGCAGATATTAACAATAAACAAACTACAAATTTATTATGTAGTTATACAAACTGTTACTTTTGTTGTAACAAAAAGGGAGAGCTGTTAGCTCTCCCTCAGGATAAACACTTTTGAGGTATTGGATCTTGGGTTTTATTTAAATCTAAAAAATCCTCACTTCTTTAAAACACTTTGATCGCAAGTCAAAGTGTTTTGTGTTATAGATCAAAATTAAGCTTAGATATTAGGCTTTAGGCTATTACTAGACCATCTGCTTTTCCACACACTTACAATATTTTTTTTAAACCACTTATTTTAAAGGGATTTGAAGTGTTGACAATAAAAAATCAAAAAGGAAATACAGCCCTGAGCTGCGGTAGTGGGTGTGCGGTGGCTTTTTTGTGCGTGGGAGTGCGTGTGAGCCGATGCGAGTGGAGTGAGTACGTGGCAGAGAGAATATGCTGCAAGCAGATACTCTGCCGCTGCCTTGGTGGAGCTTGTGCGATTTTTAGGCCTGTGTGTGGCTGCTCCATACGAAACGACCCGCAGGTGAGCCTTACAACTAGTGGCGGTGGCGGATGGTAGCTCTATGCCTGATAAGGAAGAGTGCTGCCCCGACAAAGTAGCCACGGAGAACTACCGCCCACAGTGTGACTAGAAAAACAAATACCCGTAGCAGTGCTTTTTAAGCTCTGATACGGGTATGGTAAAAAAAAGGCGGACGAGGTACGATGTCCGTTTATCTCACCTTTTCTTTATGTTTTTTCTAGGCCAAACGAGGACGGGAGGAATGCCTTATTTCCT
>Ga0222647_1000492_pt1 | contig 16544 bp, 11 predicted proteins | sample AntAcemetagen333_FD_179864 | JGI IMG/M metagenome (GOLD analysis project Ga0222647, IMG submission 179864) | Saline water microbial communities from Ace Lake, Antarctica - #333 | ecosystem: Environmental > Aquatic > Non-marine Saline and Alkaline > Saline | place: Antarctica: Ace Lake...
TGAAGCGTTAAAACGCCAATGTCTTTTTTGATGTTGGCGTTTTTTGTTTAAGAAGTCTTTAAAAATCTGTATTTTTGAAAAGTTATTAGGCTCTTTGACAATTTCTGCACGTAGCGGCTACTTTAGCTTCCGAAAAGTCTCAAAATCCTTGCGGCAGCTAAAGACAGCCGTTACGAAAATCTCAATTTATTCGAATTTTGCAGAAATTGTCAAAGAGCCAGTTATTAATTGATTATTAAAATTCTGAGAAATGATTTTGACAATAGAAGAATTAGAATTAGATGCGATAGAAATGACTTTGCAGGAGTTAAAGCTGGAAATCGCTGTTTTACTTTATGCGAAAGGTAAATTATCCATGGGGAAAGCGAGCCGTATTGCGGATATGAACCGTATCTTGTTTCAAAAAGAGTTGGGAAAGCGAAAAGTTCCTATGAATTATGATGAGGCAGAATTGGAACGTGACTTAGAAACTTTAGGACTGTTATGATAGTCATTAGTGATACCACCGCGATAAGTAATTTGATACAAATTGGAGCGTTAAACTTGTTGAAAGATATTTATAATGAGATAATTATTCCAACTGCGGTTTATAATGAATTACTTGTATTAGACAGTAATGAATTACCTGTAAGAAAACAATTAAACCAAGATTGGTTCAAAATAGAAACGGTTATAAAAGATAGCACTTTTTTATCTTTGAGCGTAGAATTGGATATTGGTGAGGTCGAAGCGATAACTTTAGCTATTCAAAAAAAAGCAGATTATTTATTGATTGACGAAAAAGAAGGTAGGAAAATCGCTGTTGAAAAAGAGCTTAAAATAATCGGTACACTTGGTATTTTGATTGAAGCTAAAAGGCGAAAATTAATTGAAAGTGTTAAAACTAAAATGGATGATTTAATGAATATTGGGTTTTGGATAAATCCGAAATTGTACAATAAAGTTATTGAAATAGAGCAAAAATTATAAAATATATTGGGTAGTGGTTTAAATGCGTTGTTCGTTCCAAACCGATGGGGTTTTAAAAACCCCATCGGTTTTTATCCGTACTTTTCAGATGATTAATAAGCTACAAAATACCTTTAAATCTAAAATAATTACGGAAATTAAAAGATAATTGATAATTTTGAAATATGGTTAGAATCGCATTGGTCATATTATTATTATTGGGTTCTTTGGGGATTTTTGCTCAGAACGTAACACAGCCGCTTTTTGAGCGAGGCATAGATTATTTTAATTGTCAAATTATAAAAGTTTCTTTGGCAAGTCAAGTCGGACAAACACATTTAGCAGATTTCAAAAAAGAAATTGGTAATTATAATTGCAGTTTTGAAAAGTTAGTAGAGTTTTTAAAAACTCGCCCAACGGGTGTAATGACGCAAGATTTAGAACTATCGTTTTCTATTGATTCTTATAAAGAAAAATACAATCCAGAACTTTCGGATACTGAATTATACACCTTAATTACGACCAATTTAATAAATCAAGCATCGGTTCAAAATTTCAAAACAAAACATAAAAATTCTTTTCCTGCTTTTGAAACCAATATAAACGATTATTTAATTTCTTTATTTAGCTTGAATAAAACGACTACCGAAACCATCGAGGACGGCATGGGAGAAGTCGTCATGGTAGAAGAAAAAGAGGAAATTGTTCCGCCAAATACGACGAATACAAGAACAGAAACACGAGTCACTGCGGAAGAAACGCCGCAGCCTAATGCCCCAAATCTTTATGTTGAAGACTATTCGCCTTTTGAATTCGAGATGGGAGAAGAGGTTTTTAGCTGGTCGTCATGGTTATTTCGGTTCAGTTTACTGTTTACATCTTTGGCGGTATTACTTTGGGTATTGTTACCTTATTACGAAAAAAGGGAAAAAGCCAAAGTAAAACAACCAGGTGATGAAATTCATCCGATGGCGCTATCTTTAGAGGTCGAAGTATCTATTTTAGAAAACAACAATCGAATATTAAAAGAGAAAATGCGGAAAATACATTTAGATTTAGATGATTACGAAGATACGTTTAAGAGCATCTAAAGCAATCTTTCCTGCCTTTTTAGTTCAAATCCGCACGCATACAAACCTCAAGAGGAGAACAAGCATCTATCAATAAATTACCACGATAGGCTGCTTTTCCTACATAATACGCCTCAATAATGATATACGTGTAGGCATCATTTGTAAAAAAATCAAAGCGATAAGATTTCCAATCGGTATGATTAATTGCCACCGTATGCCCTAATAATTGAGCTTTTTCACACTTTTTCGTTCCAGCCCAAATCCGAAATTTCAAGGCTTTATTATAACCAGCATAACCATTAGACCGCGCTAATTTTACACTGAAAGTATAACATTCGTCTTTTTTCAAAGGCTGCGGTAGTTGTTGTCCGATATGCTCCCACGTACCATCTTCACGGGAAATTAATCCTAAGAAAGTGTCCCCATGATACGCCTCTTGATAAACGCCCCAAGGGCCTGGCAAAATATCGGGCGTGGAGTAACTCCCGCAAGCCTGCCAACCGTCAGGGACACGAGCGTCTTCCGGCACTCCTTCAAAAGAAGGATTATTCAAAAGTATTGACGAATCAGGATTAAACGATACCGATAATAATCCTACGAATAAAAAAGTAATTCTCATAAGTTATAAAGATTGAAATAGTACAATCAATCCATAAAATTACGAAAAGTAGAAACACCCCGTTATAAATATTATCACAATTTCGAAAATAGGCTTAAAAATATCAAAGTACTGGTTCTTTGACAAATCCTACGGGAAGCAAAATTAGTAACACAATGAATTTTGCTTTTAAGTATTCGGATAGATTTAATCAAGGACAAACGCAGCAATTTTTTTACTGCGTTTAACCTCGATTTATCCCTAAAGGTTGAGCTTTAAAAAAATTAATATGCGCCAAAGAATCTTCTAAAGAACCATTCTAAGGATAATAAAAATAGGATTAAGAAGAAAATCCATTTTAAATTAACAAAAGAGCGGGTTTCGTTGGTGCTATAAATAACTGGTTTTATGGTACTTTTAGCTTCAATTGAATCTGCTAATGCCATTAAATTATCTTGGTAAACCATTGCACCGTCGTATTTTTGGCTTATTAATTTCAATAAACCGTGGTTCGCTGTGGTCGCAAAACCTTCTAATTGAATCGGACGAATAGAGAATTTTCCATTGTACGTCAATTGTTTTCCGTTCGCATTGACGCTTCCTGTGAAAGTATAATTTCCGACTGAAAAAAGTCCTGCATCTAAAGCATAAGCATTTTCCGTTTTATTCATTGTAAATGGAAAATCTCGCCCATCTTCGTTCGTCATTTTTAACGTAACATCCGCATCATTAACGAGTTCGTAACTTTGATTGTATAATTCCGCATCAAAATAAATGCGTTCATTTTCGTTAAGGATATTCTTATTAACCGATACGCGGAACTTTCGTTTATCTTCTTTTAAGGTCAGATATTGAATAGATTTGCTAATTAATTCATCAAAAATATCGTGATTTTGATTTTGTAAATAATCAAATAACCGCCATTTCCAAATACCTTCTGCCGCAAAAACACCAACTTTAATACCGTTTTCTTCACCAAATGCTAAAAGTGGATATTTGGTTTCGACCGTTCCAACCTTTTGGTATAACAAGGTTTGAGCATTGGTGGACGCCTTGAAATCTCCGAAAGGTGCAATAACTGGCGGAAACTTTTTCAATTCTTGTTTTAACTTATCATCAATCGTAAATAAGTTAAAATTAGAACCTACAAAAGTTTGGACATCGTTTGTGTTTCGAGAGTTACCATTGATAGTCAAGATATTTTGATTCTTATTCAGAATCGTCAAATTAGTTTGATTTCCAACGATGTATAGTCTCGGCATTTTTCTATCATTCAACTGTTTTAATAACGTAGTTGCATCTTTGCTAATACTCGGAATTTGGTGTAAAACCACAAAGTCAAAGTCTGGTAGATTTTCACGGAAATTTTCTAAAAAAGCAATCTTAACCTCGTAATTTTTATTTTTTGAAATTGCTTGACGAATTGCCGCAAGGTCGGGATGTGGTGTATTTGCGAGAAGCAAAACCTTTTGTCGAGCGTCCAAAACATCCACAAAAATATCTTGCACGTTATTAATCGTCGTCACTTCGCCTTTTATCGCAGCGACTTGTAGGCGATATTGTTGCACGCCGCTTTGCTCGGCATCCAAAACTATTTCTTGTGTAAAAAAGAAATCTTTGTCTTTAATTGTAATCGGAAACTCTTGTAACTTCCTCGTTTTACCGCCTTTTTCAACTTTTGAAACCGACAAAACGGTATTTGCACCCAAACTATTTTGAGCCATCACATCGACTTGAATTCCAAATTTATCACCCAAATAAGCGATTTTATTATAAAAAACTCGGGTCAAAACTACGTCCCGTTTTGGTGTCGTATCGCCCAAAGCAACCGTATAAATCGGTACGTTTAACTTCGCACCAGAATAAATCGGATTGTTACCTTCGTTATAAATTCCGTCTGTTGCCAAGACGATTGCACCCAAATTTTGATTGCTATAAATGTCATAAACATCGTTCAAAACGGCAGAAAGATTACTCACCTTATCATTATATTTGAAATCAATTCCTTCCCGAACACCGTCGCCAAAAGCGTATTCTTTCACATCATATTTTTCCGACAAGCGATTTTTTAACGCCTCAAAGCTCTTTTGGTAAGTCGTTGTATCGCCTTTAAGTTCGTTTCCGACCGATTCGGACGCATCTTGTGCCAAAATCACAACTGGCTTTTTCGTTTCCGTTTTTAAGGATTTCAATAATGGAGAAAGTAAAAGTAAGGCAATCAGGGTGACGGATAAAAAGCGAGCTGCCGCCAATGCCCAATTTAACCATTTTCCTTTTTCGTGAAAACGATTATCTTTGTAATATAAAATTCCTGCGTAAAGTAAACCCGCCAACACACACAAAATCGCAAACCAAGCCGGATATTCAAAAGTAATATTTGTCATATAGTTATTTCTGGATACTTTTTCTGGATATTTGATATCCGATTCTTATGATAAGTTGTTGTTTTGTTACGAATTATAAATTAAAATAATTACAATTTGATAAGAAATTTCCTCGAATTGTCAAATACCAGTTTTAATATTACGGCGAAAATAAGATTAATTAAGGAATATTAGAAATGTGATTTTTTTTGTTTGTCGTTTTAACAATAAATAACGGTTCAAATGACCGTAATTTATTGTTAGTAAGCTATTCGTTTTAATCGTTCGGACGTGGTGAAACTATTATTTCTAATTAAAAAAATGTTAAACGCTCGTCATTCTCCTTTAAAAATGTTTATTTTAAGATTAGATTTGGCTTACTTTTCGGTTGAATCATTTTGTATAATGAACTACTAAAACGAATCGATCACTAAAACTACATTAACTAAAATAAAAAAATATGAAGCAACTCATTTTAAGTTTCTTCCTTTTGGCTTACTTCGGGCATCAAGCAAATGCCGCTTATATCCTGGTGCCAATGGACGATAAACAGCGAAATCACTTAAAAGCGTATGGTATAACCTATTACGTTTTGGAAAAAGAAATTGAAGCCTATTGGATGTTAAATTATCGAGGCGGAAGTTTTGCATTTAAGCACAATGTTGTTTTTGAGGAATTATGTAAAATCCGAGATGTGAGTTATGAAGTGATTGCAGATGCTCAATTTGCAAAAATTCGTACTGAAATCGCCAATCCTGAAGTCAATCAAGAAGTGGTCAAACTGGAAGTTGCACCAAAAATTGCGGTTTACACCCCCGAAGTAGATGCTAAGGGAAAGGAAATTCAGCCCTGGGACGATGCGGTGACTTTGGTTTTAACGTACGCACAGATTCCTTATAAAACGATTTATGATAAGGAAGTTTTGGAAGATAAATTAGCCGAATATGACTGGTTGCACTTGCATCACGAAGATTTTACGGGGCAGTACGGTAAGTTTTACGCATCTTACGGAAGTGCGGCTTGGTACAAACAAAGTGTACAACGTATGGAAACTTTAGCGACAAGTTTGGGTTATGAAAAAGTTTCTAAATTAAAATTAGATGTCGTCAAAAAAATTCGGGAATATGTTATTGGCGGTGGATTTATGTTTGCAATGTGTTCTGCAACAGATACTTATGACATCGCATTGGCGGCAGAAGGTATTGATATTTGTGCCAGTATATACGATGGTGATCCACAAGATCCGAATGCACAATCGAAATTAAACTTTGAAAATACCTTTGCTTTTCAAAATTTTAACTTGAAAGGAAATCCATTAGAATATGAATATTCAACGATTGATAGGCCGAGAGCACCTGTGATTGATGAAAAAATTGATTACTTCACATTGTTTGACTTTTCAGCAAAATGGGATCCTATTCCAACAATGCTAACCCAATGTCAAGGTAAAACGGTCAAAGGCTTTATGGGACAAACGACTGGTTTTGTGAATAGTCATTTAAAACCAAATGTTTTGATTTTGGGAGAAAGTAAAGCACTCGGAGAAGCTCGTTACATTCATGGCGAACAGGGTAAAGGTTTTTGGACTTATTATGGTGGACATGATCCCGAAGATTATCGTCACTACGTTCAAGATCCTCCAACGGATTTGAATTTGCATCCAAATTCTGCCGCTTATCGCTTGATTTTGAATAATATTTTATTCCCTGCGGCTCGTAAGCAAAAGCAGAAAACATAGCAAACGATTGATAATAAGTAAATTACAGAAAGCCGAAATGGATTTCAAAATCTATTTTGGCTTTTTTGTATTAAAACAGTTTTCCTGTAAGAAAATGACAAGCATATTTTTAATATTTTGATTTTAGCATGAAACTTATCAAGAAATAAAATATAGTAACTCTAAAAAAAATGAAATGAAAATATTATTAACGGGTGCAACAGGATATATCGGAAAAAGACTTCTGCCAGTGTTGGTGCAGCAAGGGCATAAGGTGATTTGTTGCGTCAGAGATGCCGAGCGATTTAATCCGCCGTCTTCTCTTTTGGCGGATATCGAGGTGATTGAGGTTGATTTATTAGAACGAGCTTCTTTAGAAAAAATTCCTAAAGATATTGAAGGTGCTTACTATTTGGTACATTCTATGTCTGCTTCTGATGATTATCCCGCACTTGAAGTTCAATGTGCTGAAAACTTTCGAGATACACTCGAAAAAACAGCTGTGAAACATGTTATTTACCTGAGTGGAATTGTCAATGAAGCCGATTTATCGGAACATTTGGCTTCTCGGAAAGCGGTGGAAGAAATTCTGCAGACTGGAAATTTTAATTTGACTACACTAAGAGCGGGTATTATCATCGGTTCAGGGAGTGCTTCTTTTGAAATTATTAGGGATTTGACCGAGAAGTTGCCCTTGATGATTACGCCAAAATGGTTAAATACCAGATGCCAGCCGATCGGCATTCGTAATGTTATTGATTTTTTATCTTCTGGAATTGGACGTAAAGAAATTTATAATGAAAGTTTTGATATTGGCGGGCCCGATATTTTGACTTATAGAGCAATGATTTTGGTATTTGCAAAAGTCCGAGGGCTTTCCCGATACATTTATACCGTCCCCGTAATGACTCCCCGATTATCTTCTTATTGGCTTTATTTTGTGACTTCGACTTCTTATAAATTGGCAACCGCACTCGTCAGTAGTATGAAAGTAGAGGTAGTTTGTAGAGATACTCGCATCAATGAAATCCTCGGCATACAGCCCGAAGGTTACGAAAAATCAATCAAACGGGCGTTTACGAAAATCGAAAGTAACGAAATTCTTTCCAGTTGGAAAGATTCACAAATTAGCGGTGTCAAGGATTTTAATATTTCAGACTTTATTAATGTTCCTTCTTACGGCTGCTACAAGGATATTAGAAGTCAAAAAATTGAGTCACACGATTATACCATTCAAAAAATATGGGGTATTGGCGGAGAAAATGGCTGGTATGCTGCTAATTTTTTGTGGCAATTGAGAGGTTATATTGATAAATTATACGGCGGCGTTGGTTTGCGACGAGGGCGAACAAGTAAAACTTCTTTAGAACCAGGCGATGCTTTAGATTTTTGGCGCGTCTTGTATGCTGACAAAACCGAAGGGCGTTTGCTGCTTTTTGCAGAAATGAAATTGCCTGGAGAGGCTTGGTTAGAGTTCCGGGTTCAAAATGGTCAGCTCATTCAAACGGCAACTTTTCGACCAAATGGTCTTTGGGGACGGCTGTACTGGTTAGGCGTTGTTCCTTTGCATGGCATCGTTTTCAAAGGAATGTTAGACGCGATTACGAAGGTTAAATCGTAATACTTTACCGCAAAGGATGTGGAAAATACAAAGAATACAAGATTTTCGCAAAGGTCGCAAAGTTTTTTCTTAGCGTTCTTTGCGAAAAAAATTTGCGTTCTTTGCGGTTAATTTTTACGAGTTATAAATCAAAATAAAACCATGACAACTATCAACCTGATTTCCCTAATTGCAATGGCGGGGCTTTATATTTTTGCAGGAATTGGTCATTTTCGGAAGCCAAATTTTTTCTTGAAAATTACGCCAAAATGGGTGCCTTATCCTGAAAAAGTAAATCTACTTGTCGGAATGATTGAAATACTTCTGGGCGTTGGTTTGTTTTTTTCGGAAACTCGGTATTTTGCGGCTTTAGGAATTATCGCTTTGCTAATTGCTGTTTTTCCTGCGAATATTCATCATTTTCAAGAGGCAAGAAAAAAAGGAAAACTCGTCACACAAACGCTGATTCGATTGCCAGTTCAGTTGGTTTTGATTTATTGGGCGTATAGTTTTTTATAAAAAAGGTAGAATTAAACCGTATCGATTTTTTCAAACTGATACGGTTTCTATAGAAATTACTTACAGGCACAAGCGAACCAGGCCTTTCGGAATTCCATCAATTCGTCCACATATTTTGAAATGGCAACTTCTCCAATTGCCGTTTCACTTGCGTCTTTCAAAATCACTTCACTTATTGTTTCGTCTTGAATAATTTGGTGTGCCATGACCAACGTTTCCAACTGTTGTTGCCATGTATCGACTTGCGGAATATGATTGTTGTGTGTTATTGAACAGTTTTCCTGTAAAAAAATGACAAGCATATTTTTTAATATTTCGCTTCGCAAAATGTCTTTTTTGACAGGATAAACAGGATTTACAGGATTTTTGCTCTGCAAAAATCTAATTTTTATGGCTTTGCCATAAAAAAATCCTGCCTGTCCCAAAACCTCGGCGGTTTATCCTGTGAAAAAATGACAAGCATATTTTTTAATATTTCGCTTCGCAAAATGTCTTTTTTGACAGGATAAATAGGATTTACAGGATTTTTGCTCTGCAAAAATCTAATTTTTATGGCTTTGCCATAAAAAAATCCTGCCTGTCCCAAAACCTCGGCGGTTTATCCTGTAAATCCTACCTGCCCCAGTTTATCCCGATTTCTCGGGGAGGACTCGGTGGTCAAAAAACGTTTACGAAGTAAACATAAAATAGAATTCTGTCAATTCAACTTTTTATAGGAAAACCCTTTATGTTATTGTTAGCATAATTTTTTATTTTTTAGATAATTTACCAAAAAGTGATTGTCTTTATACTTCGGTCTTAAATATAATATAATTAATAATCAACCCTATTTTTTGAAATAATCCGACCAAAGAATCAATCATCTGTATTCATTTAATCGTTTCTGACAAAAATCTATTCTACAAATTTAAGATTTCAAAAGTGGCGATTTTATTTTTTGTTTAGATAATTCTATCCTACTGATATTCAACGAATTATTAATAAATATGTCCTGTATATTTTTGATAAAAAAATATAAAATTGTGCCTTGATTTTGCCTAAAAGCATGCCTAATAGCTAAAACCCTATGAAGGTTTATTTATTTTATATTATCTTTAACGGTATCAAGTATGAGAATAATGAATAATCCACCAAGAATTTAGTGGCTTTTTTAGATTTAATTGACCACTATAAAAGCATTTTTCCTTCTGTAAATAGTAACGAGATTGTAATTCGGTTCGGTTGTTATCAACCTCTAATTACGCTTTGTTTTCGAGCCTGTGGGATTGATATTGAAGTAATCGGAATTAAAGATTACAAATTCCTTATTCACACATCCTTTTTTCTTTAATCAAAGAATATTCTTACCGGTTGTGATTGCCCTGTTGATTATCCGTCACGGGTAGAAGCAGAAAATGGTATTTACGCATCCGAACATATTAATTCTATTATTATAAAAATGATTTTAAAATTCATAAATAATTGATAATCACACCTAAACCCGTTTTTAAAAATGGGTCAGGTCTTTACGAGTAAACCTGTCTGGATGCTTACAATTTAAGTAGCAAAGATGATTTATTTTTAATTTATTGTATAAAAAACCTTAATTTAATTACATGCGAATCGGTATTATTATTGGTAGAATCGGCGGCGTAGATGGTGTAGCACTTGAAACGGAAAAATGGATAGAAATCTTAAAAAAGTTGGGTCATGAAGTGTTCATTATGTCTGGAGAATTTGATTCTTGGAATATGGACTATGATCATGATTATCTATTTCCTGCCCTATCCTTCTTTTCGGTCGAAGCCGAATGGGGACAACGTAAAGCATTTTTTGAACCAGACAAAGATCCAAATCCTTTACTTGATCATGTCGAAAATGCTTCTAATATGATTTATGAAGCCATGCTTCAATGGGTTACAGATAAGAAAATTGAGGCTATACTTTCGGAAAATGCTTCCGCACTACCTTGTCATCTATCGATGGGGGTTGCTATTGGTAAGCTAATTAAACGCACAGATTTACCCATTGTAACACATGATCACGATTTTCATTGGGAACGAGGTCAGCGTTATGTTTCTGTTCATCCAGAAATTAATCAGTATGTTGATGATCATTTTCCGTTATTATTGCCCAATGTAAAACACGCAGTCATTAATACCTTTGGCGTAGAAACTTTCAAAAAGAGGTTTGATATTGATGCGACATTAGTACCTAATGTCATGGATTTTGACCGAGTTTATGGTGTTCCAACGCCAGAAAATCAATTTTTTCTTAGAGATGTCGGAATTACAAAAGACGAAATTGCCTTATTACAAGTCACTCGTATCGTTAGACGCAAAGGTATTGAATCCGCCATATCGTTAATTGATAAACTGGGTGATAAGAAGCTAAAACTCGTCATTACAGGAAATAATAATGATGATGAAAATAAGGAATACTATAATGAATTAATCGACCAAATCCATGACTTGAATCTATCAAGCCAAATCATTTTTGCGGCACATAAGGTATTGGATCATAAAGATTTATCCGATGTTTATGCACATGGTAGAGCTTGTACTTATTTTAGTACTTATGAAGGTTTTGGAAATGCTTTTGTAGAATGTGTCCTTGCCAAAAAGCCAATATTTGTAAATAATTACAAGCCAGTCTATATGCAAGATATTGGTAACAAGGGGTTTGAAACGGTAATGATAGAAGATAGTAATCTAACAGCTGAAAGTGTTCAACAAATGTCTGACATCATATATAATCCAAAACGATGTATAGAAATCGGTGAATACAACTTCAATCTGGGTAAAAAACATTTCTCATTTGACGTACTTGAAGAAAAATTAAATAGCTTATTTACATTTTAAGAAATAAAAAATGACAAATCAAAAATTAACGAAGATTAGCGGTGTATTAAAGGAGTTGAAAAATAAAAAAATAAATACTTGGTTTGATCTCGGTTTATTTATTGATACGTTTAAAGAACAAAACTCAAAATCGGCCTTCAAAGGCGATACGCAGTCATTTGATGCTCACCTTGAAAAAGGAGGAATTGCTTTTCTTACCTTTTATTTTACCATAGATGGCATTACGGTAGAAACGGGAAAGTACGCCAAGACGTTTAGAAATATATATCCCAATATTCCGATTCACTTTATTGCGGGAGATATAAAAGAGGAAGCAGATGAGCTCATCCCAAATGATGCTTTTAGAAAAGTGATTCCAGAAATGGAAGCTTTTGATGCGTGGCCATTATACAAGGACTTTTTTAAAATTAAAATGGAGCGTGGCAGTAAGGCGTATAATGATCTTATTGGCAAATTCTGGAAAGAGGTTTTGGTACTGGTAGAAAAGTTGGGTAATTATATTGAAGAAAATGATATTTCGCTGTTATATTTAATCAATGTTTGCTCTAATCCTGGTAATGTTTCTTTGGCATTAGCGACGGTTTTGATTTCCGAACATTTAGGTATTCCAGTTATTAATAATAACCATGATTTTTATTGGGAAGGCGGTAATAAAGAGGTTGATATAAAAAAGAAAGGGCTAAAAAAAGGCCCAAGAGATTTCTTCTTTCATAACGCACATGTCGGTGAATTTTTCTCAGTTATTGAAATGCTTTATCCTTGGGAAAGTCGGTCGTGGATGAATGTGAATATTAATAAAATTCAACAAAGTCACCTCATTGATATTAATGGTCATAACCCAGCTAATGTTACGCTAATAGGTACAGCTGTAGATACCAAAACACACCAAATGAGCAAGCGCGGTATTATAAAAGCGTTCATGCAGGTTTCTACTATTTTTGCTAATAAAAAAGATACGATAACCGTACATACCGTCGCCCATCATACCGAAAGTAAACGTTCTTTAAAACCTATATTATTGGGTTACAAAACCATTCAAAAATTTGATTTTGTAAATAATAATATTGTTTTTTTACAACCTACCCGAGTCATTAGTAGAAAGTCTATCGAGCTTAACTTTAAACTTGTTAAACGCCTATTTTCCTATGATTCTTTCTATGAAAAATTTATTGATAATCCGCAATTAAAACTTTCCTTAATTGTTTCGGGCCCAATACCTCACGGGCAACAGGATTATTATAATGATTTAAAAAAGGATTTTAAAAATTTCTTAGAGAAGCTTCCTAAAGAATTCAAATCAAGGGTACTTTTGGGTTTTTTGTTTAGTGAGTTTGATAAAAATGAATTTAGAAAGAAATACAAAAAGCCATTAGACATTGAGCAATTATATGATGTCGCCTCTTTGATTTTGTTACCAAGTCAAACCGAAGGCAGAGGCTTACCAATTATAGAAGCTGCGGCTTGTGGCACGCCTATATTTTGCAGACAATATGAGCCTCGTGAAGTTTATGATGCGGTTATCGGTCGTCATTTAGATGAGTCATTGCGTTTAAATGTTTTGGAATTTAAGGGTTCTGAAATCCCAAAACGATTGGCAGAAAAAATATGCGACCATGTATTTTATCCTCAAAATAGGATGGTTGAGGTCACTCATAATAGAAGTGTAATTAATAAGCGCTATAGTTTAGAATCCCTTCAAAAAAATATGCAATATGTTTTGGAAAGAATGTATTTGCAGCTCCGAGAGATTTCAAATGAGGTGAATCTACCAGTGGTTAATTTATTAAAAAAATACGGCGAAATTGTTAATTTTAAAAATGAGGATCTTGACGCTATTCTTAATACAAAGACCAGACATTATTTGCCAGGTTATGGGCGATTGTCGTTTATGATTTATCTGAAATCCTTGATTGATCCCAGCTTTTTTAGGGTTGAAGAGCAACTTATTCGAGGGGAAGTAATGAGTTATGCCAGAAAGATGGAAAATAATATTCCAGATTTGGTAAATACCAATTTAGCACTCATTCACAAATATTATAATGCGATTGATGACATTTTTAAATATGTCGATGGCGAAATTTCGATAAGACATGACCATGCACTGGCATATCGTCATAGGAATAGAAAATCGTATGCCTATCAAGCTTTTACTTATCAAGAAATAACTGGTTTGGTCAATATGATTTATAATGATGTTTTTAAACCAAAACATTTAGCAGATTTGACTTTAGCACCGCAATTTTTTGCTGATTGGGAATTGGCTTTATTTCAATTAACCAATAGTAAATTCTTAGGTATTGATAATCGAAAAATACTAACTGAAAAATTAAAAAACAATGTTCCTAAAGGTTATTTCCCTGGACGGTATATAAAACATGAGTTGGAATATTTTGTATTGCAACCAATTCGGGCACAGCTGAAACTTACGATAGAAGAGGAACTTACGGCAGAAGTACTTAAAACGAACGGTCAAGAATTGAAAAAAGTCTATATTTTTATACACGAGTCAAAAATAACAAAATGGTTTTCGAGTGCTAATATTAAGGAGTATTTGGAAAGTGAGAAAGAGCCAGAACTCGGTTTGTTGTATAAGGCGGGAGTCGTTCAGATTATAGAAACCAAACAATGGTCAGAGGGTGTTCACTTCCCTCAAATGGGTGCAAAGGCGATTAAGATTTTGCGGAATATCAAAGAAGCAAATGGGTTTATTATTACCAATGGAGAACATGCCGCAATGATGACCGATATTATAGAAATTGACCATTTTCATATCGGGAAGGTTTTGTCTAAAATGACGGCTAAAATTATGGGAATCCCAAAAGATAGCGGTTTTATTCAATTTGTTCCTGCAGGAGTGCGTACTACTTTGGCGTATCCAACGCCTATTCAAACTTCAAAAGATTTTGATTTAGTTTTAAAAGGTGATTTATATAAAGAACTAAAAAATACGATTGGCGAAAAGGAATTGTTGCGTATTATTTCTAAAGATGCGATTGAAAATGGAACGCCTATCGCTAAACTTTTGGAACAAATAAAGCAGAATTTAGACGAAACTAAGACTATTGAAAAAGTAAAATCTTCCTTCGCAGGTGGTGTTTATGAAGATGGTTTGCCGTGGAGCGGCGTATTGGCTGAAATTGATACCAAAAAACAGAACTGGAAGTTTGCGGCACACATTGCCAATAAGGAACCTAAAAATGTTCCTGCCCTTATTAAGGAATATCAAAAAAAGAGCAATAATTCGAATAAAATTGAATTGGCTTGGAATGGCGGTTATATCTTAAATCCTGAATTGGTTGGAAAATTAGGTTTACCAGAAACCTATATTGGCTCTCCTTTAGGTTTGTTAATTATGAATAACAAGGTATTTTGTCCACCACTTTTTAACAAACCAGCATTTATTATTTATAAAAATGGCGAAGTTGATATAAGGAAGGTGAACGCTAAAGCAGGTTTTATTATAAAAGGAAAATCTACCGTCACACCTTCGGCAGACAGCCAAAAAAATCTTGTTTTTGCCGCTCATAATTATAACAAACATAGCAACACAGAACCTTGTTATTACGATTTAACTTTTGGCAACGAAACCATAGAAGCCAATGGTAACGTCATTATTAGAATAGCTGGAAATATCGTAAAACAGGTTATTAATACAAAAGCTAAAGAGACGGTAAATATCATACCTGTTGGCCTTACTTTATCTATTCCTTTAGCATTATTTTCAAGTGATTTGTTCGAGGTAGGAAAGCCGATAAATATGCAGTTATCAGAACCAAAGACTAATCCTTACAATTGGGGCGAGATATTATATGCGATTGAGGCAGGCCCGATGTTAATAGATGGCGGAAAACAAGTATTGAATATGGAGGAAGAAGGTTGGAAAACACCCAATTCCATTAAAACGCAAGCTGCCCGATTAGATTTTACGGATATGCGGGGCCCAAAAATCGCCGTAGGAATAACGCTTGACGGAAAACTCATGGTGCTTATGGTCAATGGTAGAATTAGAGAATCCGTAGGTGCAACGCATTTTGATATGGCGGATATTCTCTTGAAATATGGGATGCATAAAGCGATGGGATTTGATCCAGGAGGAAGTAGTACATTGGTCGTAGATGGTCAAATTATGAACATTTCACCGTACAATAAGAATTACGAAAAAGATATTTATTCCTTACCGCCAAAACCACGATTTGTTGCAAATACGATTATGGGATGGATTGAAGAATAGGTTTTATGGTTTTATGGTGGGAAAGTAACTTTGGCTCTTTGACAATTTCTGCAAAATTCGAATAAATTGAGATTTTCGTAACGGCTGTCTTTAGCTGCCGCAAGGATTTTGAGACTTTTCGGAAGCTAAAGTAGCCGCTACGTGCAGAAATTGTCAAAGAGCCGAAATTTTTAGGGTATCGGAAAGAAATAACTTTGGACAGGCGATTTTGAGTCGCCCGTCCAATTGCCAATCTTTTAGAAGGGAAAATATATCACCGAGGTTTCCCAGAAAAAATCGGTGGTAAATTCCCGCTTTCAACCGTTGAAAAATCAATTAAGCCTTGAGTTGCTTGTCCCATTCTACTCCGAAATCTCGGGGAAACCTCGTGAATTGCTTATTTTCGTTAAGTTATTAATCCCGATTTCATATCAGGGGAAAAGAATAATGATTTTCAATTGCCAAATATTATCCTGTCTCAATTTATTTTCATTACAAAAACAGGATAATATTTAGGCTCTTTGACAATTTCTGCAAAATTCGAATGAATTGAGATTTTCGTAACGGCTGTCTTTAGCTGCCGCAAGGATTTTGAGACTTTTCGGAAGCTAAAGTAGCCGCTACGTGCAGAAATTGTCAAAGAGCCAATATTTTTAATAATTTGGCGCGTTTGCCC
>Ga0222647_1000493_pt1 | contig 16503 bp, 15 predicted proteins | sample AntAcemetagen333_FD_179864 | JGI IMG/M metagenome (GOLD analysis project Ga0222647, IMG submission 179864) | Saline water microbial communities from Ace Lake, Antarctica - #333 | ecosystem: Environmental > Aquatic > Non-marine Saline and Alkaline > Saline | place: Antarctica: Ace Lake...
TTTTCGGAGATTTTTTGATAATTGTAGTCTGATTAGATTTATAATTTCACGGGATTTGAAGGGGTTGTCGGTTTTGAGTTGACGGTTGACGGTTGTCGGTTTTCGGGGATGGGTGGAGTTGATTGGATTTTTTTTACAATTTTAGGTGGAGTGGACTCACTGTCGGTTGTGAGTTTTCGGTTGTTGGTTTTCGGAGATTTTTTGATAATTGTAGTCTGATTAGATTTATAATTTCACGGGATTTGAAGGGGTTGTCGGTTTTGAGTTGACGGTTGACGGTTGTCGGGGATGGGTGGTTTGATTGGATCTTTTGATGATGGGAGACTTATTTGATTCACACACCATTCCAAATATTTTTTAAAGAGTCGAATATTGAATAAAATTTCGTCTAATGTAGTTTAGTAGATCTCTGTTCGCAGTAGATGGGTTTCAGATACCGGTAAATCGTAGTAAAAAAAGCTAACCGCTCAAATCTCATACTTCCTAAATCGTACTCCACCATTTGTAAATCATAGTCAGGAAGTTGAATACTAATCCATCTACCAATTAATGATTTGAAAAATAGCTTAGGACCAAAACATCTACATCCAAACTAAGTTCTAGCCTGGTACAAAGTAATAAAATAGAACCATGGAGCAGATTAAATTGAAGACGGGAAAATTACCTAACTCAAGAAGAGAATTTATAGAGCGGGCAGGAATGACAGCGGTGATGTCCACATTCGGGCTTTCGTTTTTTACAGCATGTTCAGAGTCAGAAGATCCTGATCAACCTACACCACCACCTACCACACCACCACCAACAAGTAGTAATGGAATAACGATTGCAGGTAACACCATTCAAATTGAATTAACCACACAAACCGCACTTGCAGTGAATGGAGCATGGCTTTTGATAATTCAAGCTCAAACACTGGTAGTAAATGTGGCTGGAGCTTATATGGCGATGACCTCAGTTTGTACTCATTCTGGATGTGATAGAAACTGGACATTTTCGAATAGCAAATTTGTTTGTACTTGTCACGGTTCTGAGTTCGACACTTCGGGAAATGTATTGCAAGGTCCAGCAAATCAACCTTTAAAGTCTTATACTGCTAGATTGATTGGAACAGTTTTGACAGTGACGAAGTAATGAAACAGCTGACCCTTTTCTTTTTTTTCATTACTAATATCAGCATAGCGCAAACTTTCCTGACGGAGTCAGGAAATGTGAATTTTCTCTCGACGGCACCATTGAATGAATTTAATGGAATATCGGATAAGTTAAACGGCCTGATAGATCTATCGAAAAATGTGCTTGATTTCTATGTAGACCTCAACACAGTTGACACTGGGATTGGACTTCGAGATAAGCATATGCGTGACAATTACCTGAATACGGATAAATACCCTTTTGCGGAATTTACAGGGAAGTTTAATGCTATCCCAGTATTAACCGGTAGTTCGAAAATACCCGTGACTGCGATTGGCAAATTCAAAATCCATGGGGTAGAGCGACAAATTGAGGTAAAAGGAACCCTTTCAAAAAATTCTAAAGGTGAAATCCTATTAGACGCAGGCTTTGATGTGCTGCTTTCGGATTATAAAATTCCCGTTCCAAAACTTGTTTTCTATGAGTTGGCCGAGAAACAAACAGTTGCTATAGTGGCAACCTTAAAACCCAAAAAACAATGATTAAACTTGTACTCCTGACCCTTTTTGGGATACTTCCATTTTCACTTTTCGCTCAACTAGAGCGAAGTTTGGCAAATCCAAATCAGCCCGTAGAACTGATCTTTCATGCCCCACGTCACATCAATCTGTTGACTGTTGAGCCTCTAAGTGAGAAATCTATGCACTTTGCCATCATGCATACCTTTGGAACGCTGGATGGAGGAGTCCAAAATCTTTTTGGCTTGGACAACGGCGCTAATATTCAATTTAGTTTTGAATTTGCTCTGAATGAGAAATTCTCGCTGGCGGCCTCCAGAAGCAGTCGGGATAAAGTTTACAACGTTTTCGGGCGCTATCATATCTTTCAACAAACACAAAACGGAAGTAAGCCTTTTTCCTTGAGTTTGGCCGGTGGAGCAGGAGTAAACACATCTAATTATAATTTTTTACCAGAAAGTGCACCAAATTTCAGGGAACGATCCAGTTACTTTGGACAGGTAATGCTAGCACGGAAGTTTTCCCAGAAAATCAGTTTTCAACTTACGCCAATGATGGCCTATTTTACTGATCCGAGGCCTATCTATCAGATTGAAGGAACGGAGCAGCTCTATATAGCACTTGGATTCAGTGGTAAATTGAAGATTACCGAGCGTTCTTCGCTCTCGCTACAATATATTCCCAACTTGAATACAAACTTGCGTAACAACTTTGGAATAGGTTGGGATGCCGAAGCAGGAGGACATGTATTTCAAATGTATTTTGTGACTTCACAAGCGCTCAATGAGCAATACCTTTTGGCCGGGGGAAATGGTACGATCGGAGATGAGTTTCGATTGGGATTTAATGTAAATCGAATTTTTGCGACAAGACAGAAGCGGAAGTGACAGTTTTTCAGTGGTAGGAATCAGTTTACAGTAGGCAGTTTGATTCATTTCCAATTCGATGACTTTCCACTTAACTCAACTGATACCTGTTTACTGCCAACTGCTTTCTGTCAACTACCCACTGTCACTTCCTTTCATACTCATACAGCGACACATTCCCAGCTTTTCTCTCAGAAGTCAGCCTATAATTTCTAGCCAGCCAGTCCGAAATAGCATCAATATCCGCTCGCTCATCTGGATAGGCATGCTGATAATAATCGTAAATAAGGACTTTCAGTTTTTGTGGAAATTTCCGCTCAACCTTTGGAAATTGGTTCAGTGGAATTAATAGTTCCTGAACTGGCGAATCGATTGGAAGCAGTATTTTTTTACTAAAATCAATAAAGCTATGCGTATATATAGGAGTAGTTTGTTCAGTGACTTGTACTTCAGTAGTTAAGGTTTCAATTAAAGATCCATATTGCTTTAAGTTAGTCTGATATTTGATCGAATACAGTGCAGGAATGAGTAGGGTAAGGCCTAGAACAAGCAGTCTTAAATTTTGATTTTTCAGGAAGATGGGGATCGTCAAGAGCGTATTGAAGGCCGCCATTTTCCAATCCTGTATCAGTAATGCAATGACTACCCCAAGCAGTAAAAGTCCAATAATTCGAGCCTGCCAAGCTTTACTATTCTGCCATTTTTCCCAGCCCGAAGCAATCAGATAGGCAAGAATTGGGACTAGGATAATCAGGTGGCGGGGATTGAGATAGATGGGGTTATAGAATGCTAAAGTGGAGCTCATAAACCAAAAGCCTAGCATCAGACAGATTGACGCGATGGCAAAACTGAAAGACCTGAATGCCTTGTCTTTCAAACCAAAAACTAATCCCGGAAGCGCAAAAACCAACCAAGGCCAATAGGCTCGCTCCACGAAGGCCTGAAATGGAAGAATAGTCAATCGCTTCAGAATAACCCAGAAGCCTTTGTCAGCATAGGTAAATTCAGAAATGTAATGTCCGGCATTAATGGAGCTGACTCGATAGAGTGGATCTCCAAAAGCTATCCAGAAATATGTCAAATAGGCTATGCCAAGGATCAAACCTGTGCTCAAAATCGTCCCATAAAACTTCCAATTAAGCTGATTTGACTTGTAGTCGAAGTAGGCGAGTAGGAGAGGAAGTGGAGCCAGGAAGATGATTGTCTCTTTGGTGAGAAAGCCTGCAAATAAGCCGATGACAAGAAATAGTCCGGCCAGAATTCCATGCTGATTTCGATAGATCGCTGCAAATGGAACAAGACAAACCCAAAATACCAAAACAGAATCTGGATAAACTTTGGTCAAGAAATGAAGGAAATACACCTGCGTACAAAACCAGATACTAAGTACAATCAAGGCTTTTGTTCCTTTGATAATCCGCAGAAGCAGGAAATAGGCACCTAAATAACTGATTAAGGATATAGCTGAAACGGTATGGGGATCATTTCCAAAAATAAATCCAATCAATCCAGCCGGAATATAAGCTCCCCAGCGTGTACTGAAATGATAATCTGAGAATACCATTGTTCCCTGCCAAAAGCTCTTCCCCGCAAGTAGGTAATAAACGTCATCACTGAATGTGATTCCATCAAAACCAACCAGCCAAAAAGTTATCAAGAAAAATCCCGCATAGAAGGAGATCTGCTTTCGCAGTACTAATTCCCGGATTTCATTCGTGGTTTTGGGCATTGCCCAAAAATAGCATTAATGATCAATAGCAATGTGCGCGATGATTCAATTTCTGAAAATTCAAGCCTAGATAAGATTCGAGTACAAAATAGAAGGTACCAGTATCAAGCGCTGGATTTTGAGATTTTACTTGATGATAACCTTCAAATGCCTGCCCGCTGTGTCGGGGGTTGAACTTCTAACGGCTCCTGGTACAACCAAGGAGCTTTGGAAAATAAAATCAATTGTCTCTCGCATGGTATCCTACTTCGAATTCAGAGCTAATTATGGGAGGTGGAAAAGGAATTGGATTTTTGAAATATGAAGAAAACGAAGTTAATATCCTGTTTTTATCAGAATACTTTGCAGAAAATAGACAACACAACCAGTCCAGCTATTCAAGCAGTTAGGAACATAAATGCCATTTCTACCCAGTATCAAAACTAAAGATTAGAATAGATTAAATCAGCTAAAAACATTAATTCTGAAAGTGGATTATTCATGACAATAAGCGTCACTACTTTTCCTATTTAGCAATTCATTCTGTAATTTGAAAATCAAAATCAGATCATTATGGCACAAGCTTCAAAAATCGAACAGCAAAAAATTCTTCGGGTTTTCAAAATGATTAACCTCTTGCAGAGTACGATAGGGAAACCTGTACATCGCTTGGCCGAACTACTGGAAACTGACGAGCGGACGATTTACAGATATTTCAAATTGCTGGAAGCCTTGGGTTTTGAAGTGATCAAAGAGTTTAGCAAGTATAAGATCCAGCGTGAACCCGGAATGGATCAAACGATGAATTATGGAACTTTCTCTGCTGAAGAAAGCAATTGGTTGCGAAGTCTGATCGAGCGTCAAGGCAGGCAAAATCTCTTGCATGATTCGATTTTGAAAAAGCTGGCAGTACGGTCTGAGGTCAAAAAAGTGACTGAGGAATTATTCAAAGCCAATTTGGGAAGATTGGTAGATGAGATTGGAAAGGGAATTCAGGGGAAAGTTCAGGTCTGGCTGAAGGATTATTATTCTTTGAGTTCGGACACCATGAGCGATCGCTTGGTGGAGCCTGTTACCTTCTCTTATAATTATGAGTCGATTCATGCGTTTGAACTGGAAAGCAAGCGTATGAAAGTCTTTAAGATTGAGCGGATTGGCGAGGTAATATTGAGTCAAAAGGATTGGGCCTCGGAATCAAAGCATCTGGTTCCCGGAAGACAACTATTTGGTTTTACTGGAAAGAATAAGTTTCTGGTCAAGCTAAGATTGAGCAAAAAAGCGTATCAGCTGATGATCGAAGAGCATCCAAACGCGCGGCCATTTATGTTCATTAAAAACAGGAATCAATACTTTTTCAATGGGGAAATTCCTCATCTTCCAGGCTTGGCACGATTTATTTTGGGACTTCCCGGAGAAGTAACGGTTGAAGAGGGAGAGGAGTTAAGGGACTATCTAAATGAGCAGGTTTTACGCTCGAATTTTTAAATTTAGATTAATTAAAGGGAATTAATGGCATGGAGCTTTGGTATTCAAACTGTTAATTTTTAGATTAACATTATTTTTTTCATACAAACAATTTTTATCATGTCCAAAAACTTAAGTATCCTTCCAAGGCTTTTTTTACTTGTCTTGATCGCTTCTTCCTGTAATCAAGAGGAGCAACCTGTAATTTCGGATCAGTCTCAATCAGTAGAAACCAGTGCTGTTTTGCCTACGTCTGAGATTGATCAATTGATTTTCAAGTCACTTCAAGAGACAGGTGATTTCATTTGGGCTAACCAATCTGATGAGTTGGTTTATAGCGCATTGATGTCATCTGACTCGATTTTGACCATTGGATATCAGCCAGCGAGTATCAGTCAACCAAATTCCAGAATTGGACTAGAGGATATTGCTGCGCCAGTTTGGCAAGATGCAGCAAACAAAATCATCAAAACTGTCCAAGAGACTGTGATGAGGAATCCCAATCCTGCGGCGAGGACAGACACAGACCGAGCTAGTGTTCACGCAGACCTTCCTTATTTGGAAATGAAAGTGGCGGATATCAATGTTCTCAGAAAACTTCGTGGAATGGGGGAGGTTCGATACCTAGAGCCACGGGGCTATGAGTTTGATTATTCAATGCTCAATGGTCCTGAAACTGCTCGAGTATTAAGTGGTTCTGGTTGCGCAAATGAGCCAGGATCTATTCCAGCAAGTGATTTTGTGACCATTAGCCCAAATGCAAAATCTTCATGGAATTATCTTCAAATGGGAATCTCTCAAGCTTGGAGTCAAAGTACCGGAGCAGGAATTACTGTGGGAGTAATAGATACAGGCCTTTCGTCTGACCAAGTTATGTTTGGGAGTCAATTTAATAGTGGGGAATCTTCCAATCGAAGCGTACAGGCTTTCGGAACTTACCAGACCGGTTATTGGTGGTGGAAAAGAGCGGATGGTCCAAATGATCAATGTGGTCACGGAACTGCCATGTCAGGTGTGGTAGCCTCACCGCGAAATACTGTGGGAAATGCTGTTGGAGTCGCTTACAATGCTAGTCTGATCAGCGTCAGAGGGACGAGCGACGTGATTGTAAATTCTGGAAATGAGAAAGATGGAGTCGCTGATGCCTTGGTTCTTCTAGGTAGAAGATCAGATGTGAAAATCATCAGCATGTCAATTGGAGATTTGTTTTACAATTCCAAAGTTGCAGATGCTATTCGGTATGCAAATAATCGTGGGAAATTGATTTTTGCTGCAGCAGGCACATCGACCACATTCACTAATTGGGTTGGAGTGATTTTTCCAGCAACTATGGATGAGACTGTGGCAGTGACAGGAGTAAAAGAAGGTAATGGCTACCAACGTTGCGACACTTGCCATTCCGGTTCCAAGGTGGAATTCACAGTAGTGATGGAGCGAGCTGGAAGCCAAACGAAGCCTTTAACGACTGCGCTATATAGCAATGATCCATCGACAGTAGGAGGATCATCTGTTGCTACGGCCACCGCATCAGGAATCGCTGCATTAATCTGGTCTGCAAATCCGAGCTGGAGTAAAGATCAAGTCTTGAATAAAATGAGAGAAACCTCGGCTCTTTTTCCAAATCGGAATTCAGAATACGGCTTCGGAAATCTGAATGCAGCCGCTGCGATTGGAGTATATTGAAAGCTTAAAAGCTATTGTAGAAAGAGTAGATAGTGAATTTGTTAAAATTAAGGGCAAAAAATTTTTCGCCCTTAATTTTTTAGGTCCTGATTATTCAGATCATTGGATTTATATAAATCACCTTTCCTACTCGTCTAATGTGATCTAGAAGTGATTCGTTTTTTATGTGACTCATAATCGCCACATCAAAAAAGTAAGGCTGGTAACTATCATCGAGATCTCCCCAAAAGCTAATTTGATCCTTAAGTTGAAGTTCATTACCAATTAAAACCATATCCAAATCGCTTCCTGGCTTGAAGTTGCCTTTAGCCCGCGAACCATAGAGAACAATTTTTTCGATGTTTGGATATTTTATAGCAAAATCCCTAATCTCGTTAAGATTAGCTTCTAAAATCCCGATTTCAAGAGCTAGTGAATCTTTGATCATTGGTGTTTAATTTATTTCTAATTCAAGTCTTTCAATTAATTGCTTGAACATCTTATGGTAATTTGTTTCTATTGCTTCTTCTACAGATTCAGCTGTTTCTAAATTATAGGTATGACTTGTTAGATTTCTGCTTTTTACCATTTCCATCCAACCGTTTCCATTTTCTATTATTCCTAATTGAAAAGCAAGTCGAAAACTATCCTTGGATCCGATCACATCGGTATATCCTTTATTAATTAAAAAATCTCTTAGTGTATTCCAAGCCAATTCATATGAATATTCAAAAGCCTTAATTAATCCTTGTCTTTCCAATTCATTGAAATCACCCTGCTGCACTGCTTTATCCAATTGTGCAAAAGCCTTTTTAAAATTATCAAAACGTTGTTGCCAGCGGATATCTTGATTTTCCATTAATGAATTTATAAAAATTTAAAGAAAGGGGAGAAAATTTTTCGCCCCTACTTTTTGAATCCAGTTTTTTAGACTTCAGACTTTAGCATTCTGATTTCAGACTTTGGCATTCTGATTTCAAATTTTAATTGATCGTCTTGGTCAGCTTATCCACCTTACTACTAAGATCCAGAATCGCATTTGCATAGCGGATATCCCATTCTTCCAGACGATCGGTAGACTTGATTTCTACTTCATATTGAATCCCTGGAAGAATCCAAGAAGCATAGCCAGAGAATGGATCGGTACTTACATAAAGCGAGCGATACCAGCTTCCATAGTACATTCCCTTTGGATCTATCCAGCTCTTCTCCAAGGCTAATAACCCTTTATTGATTTTACTGATTTTACCCTTGCTCAATTTATTGTCTGAAAGGGCTGCATCTCTTGCTGTTTCAAAAGAAGCTGAACTCAATTCCAATTTCTTGATGGCTACATCGACCTGATCAAATGTGCTAAAGTCAGGCGCTATAGTTTTCACGTTTTTTACAGCATTATCGAAATGCCCTCGAAGATCCTGCGCATAGCGAGGCACATCATAAGGAATGACTTCGGCATTTGCCAATCTAAGCGTCAAGATTCCGATCACTTGAGCAACTGTCCCACCCATTTTAAAGCTTGGATCTACGAATTTGCTGTAATAGTTGAAGTTGTCATAATTAGAATGATAGGCTGTTGGCCCACCAACTCCACCACTTAAACTTGGTATGCCCACATGCATGTAGAATGCAATATGATCTGATCCACCACCGAGATTACCGATTCTAGGTTCGTCATTTTTACCTGCCCAAACTTGAAATACAGTCTTGGCAGAATCTGGATAGGCAACTTCCTTGGATGCTTCAATGATCAAATTCTTCAAGGTAGGAGCGGAGGATACTCCGAAGTTTCTTCCAGATACGCCACCGTCAAAATTCATATAGGTTACTGCTTTGGCTCCCAATTCTTTTTGGTATTGTTCCACCCATTCGGTAGAACCGATCACTCCTTGCTCTTCAGCATCCCAATGTCCAATCATGACGGATCTAGCTGGAGCTTCACCATTCCTTACTAATTCACCAAGCGCCTCAGCAAGGGTCAGCATCATGGCCGTTCCAGAATTGGGGTCAGTAGCACCAAAGCTCCATGCATCGTAATGGCTGCCAAGAATAATCCACTCGTCAGGATACTTACTTCCTACGAAAGTTCCGATGACATTATTAGCTCTGATAAAATCTGATTTCTGATCGACCATCACGCGGACTTTCAAGTCAGATCCACCAGTAAGTTTATAGTCAAAAGGTAAACCGCCCTGCCAAGTTTCCGGCACCGCTGCACCTTTCATTCTGCTCAGGATTTCTTTGGCAGCGCCATATCCAATGGGGGAAACCGGAATAGTATGAAAATCCACATCTTTTGGGTCCAAACGCTTCGCTTGGACTTTACCATCTCTAGGAAGTGCTGGCTCAAAGGGAGTCAAAGGATCGCCTGTGTAATCCAAAGTCAGCAACGAACCCCGCTGAATGGTAGTCTCATTGAAGAAGGGGCCATCAGGGTAGACTTTGCCTTTGCCAGAACCGGAGTCTTCGGGATCGGTATAGATGATTAATGCTGCGGCTCCTGCGGCTTCAGCAAATTTGGCTTTAAAGCCTCTGAAGTTTCCGCCATAGCGGGCGATTACCACTTTACCATTCAAATCCGTACCCATTTCCGCCAACTTCTCAAAGTCAGCTTTAGTGCCATAATTGGCATAGACTACCTCAGCGGTGATATCCCCTGAACCAGAAAAAGCATTGAAGCCTTTGTGTAAGCGTGGATCAGTGGAAAAGGGATCACCTTCCACAGGGCCTTCCTGCTGAGAAAGAGTCATGGCCACAGGACTGATGAGCTGAAGCACAGATTCACCTGGATCGTTTGGAAGGTACACATCGTAAGGATGGATTTTTACATTCATTCCTGCTTCGCGCATCACTTTGGACATGTATGCTGCGACAGCTTCATTTTCCGGTGTTCCAGCGATATGAGGCGCTTTCGTGAGTTCTTTAAGGTGAACTTTGAATCGGTCAAATTGAACAGCTTTCAGATAATTCGCTTCAATGGATTTCTCCGCAGCTCGACTTTTTTGGAAAAAGCCATCTAATTGTTGTGCAGCTGCATTAAATGCAAATGCTGCAAATAGACCTAATGAAAGTAGTGGTTTACTTAGCTTCATGATTAATTTTTAGTTGTGAGGTTAGCTACCGAGCGTATATTTTCCGAAGGCACATTCACGATTCGTTTGGTACGGAGGTAGCGGTTAAATTCGTATTCATCATAATTTGGATCTTCAGGATCAAAGCTTGAGATCCTAACCAAGCCTCGAGCGTGGATAAACTCGCCATTGCCGATCCACATGCCTACGTGGACTACGCGTTCTTTCTTTTCTTCAGTGGCTTTTTCACCAAAGAAAAGAAGATCACCGACCTGAAGTTTTTCCCAGTTTTTGTCTGCATCAACCAATTCGCCTTCATTAATTTGCTGCGAAGCATCGCGGGGAATAATCTGTCCGTTGAGGTAAAAAATGGTTTTAGTGAAACCGCTGCAGTCCATTCCTTTGATGGATGTTCCTCCCCATAGATAGGGTGTGCCCATCATTTGCTTTGCAGTGTTGATCAAAGTTTCAGGATTTGTATTTCGAGTAGCGATCCAGTTTTCCCAGAGTTGGGATTGACTCTTGGAAACCCAGCCTTTTCTTTTGTCAGGAAGGGAAATGAAATAATGCGAACTACTTTCATTCTCAATAATCAGCAAGTCTCCGGCAACTAGATCTGAAACCATTTCTTTTCCATCCGCAGTTTCCCAGACATAGCCAACCAAGTCGGTGAAGACCAATTTCGGTGCTCGATACCAAGCCTCCAATTCAGCTTCGCTTAACAATTGGATTCCGGCACGATCTACCCAAGCTACATATTGATCAGGAGTTTGGACTAGAAACCAGCCATCTTCTTCTTTCAAAACAGTAAGAGGAGTGCCCATCAAAGCTTGAGTAGCCAGTTCGGCTGAGTGTTTGGGCTGACTGCGAATATTGGCAACAGAGATTGTAACAAGCGCTTTGGTCTGTTCGCCCAGTGCTGAATCTGGCAATTGCTTTACAGCATCGATAAAAATGATTTCTTGCTTCTCCAATTCCGCTATCAATTCCTGATAAGCTTTCGGAAGATTAGTTTCCCCTTTCAACGAATCATTTTCAAACGTGATATTCCAAAGTGCCACTCGCTTATCTGGAGCGTGCTTAGCCTTTAGCTCTTCGATCAACTTGGTTACTTCATCATTCCTAGTCGGGGATTGGCAAGAAAAAGCTACGAGGAGGCAAAAAACAAGGAATAGGTTTGATTTATTCATAGGGATGTAAAATAACAAAACCACAAGAAAGACTTTCAAAAGAAAGAAATTCTTGTGGTTAATATTCCTTAGAAAATTACTTAGACTCCAATCCTGGAGATCGCTCTAAGAATTCCTGGTAAAGACGAATATGTCTGTTTGAAAGTGGAATTCGGTACCCATCTATAAATACGTGGATGACTTGCGCACGAGTCTCAAATGGATCGCCTGTAGCCACAATAAGATTAGCTACTTTACCTTTTTCCACTGAACCATACTTATCAGCTACACCGAAAATCTCAGCAGGATTGATCGTCACCGCTTTCCAAGCTTCTTCTTTACCAAGACCATAAGCAGCAGCATAGGCAGCGTGGAAAGGCAGATTTCTCACATTTTCGATCTCATCAGTTCGAATAGCTACTTTTACTCCAGCTTTAGCCATTTTACCAGCATTTGTATAGGGTGTATCGTAGCGATCAGATTCTCGCGTAGGAAGCTCTTGAACAGGTCCTGTGATAACGGGATATCCCGATTTTGCGATTTCATCTGCTACTCTCCAGCCTTCAGCTACACCACTTAGGATGACATTGACGTCTTTTTCTTCAAGCCATTTTAGTGCATTTTGGATATCAGAAGCTGCATCTACTTGTACCAAAAGCGGTAGTTCTTTACTGATTACTTTAGCTAATTGATCCATTTCCGGATAAAACTCCAAAGCTGCTCCAGTTTTTTTCATGCTGTTGTATGCGATGGCATTTTCCCATATTTCATTAGCATCCTTTAAGGATTTTTCATTGGCCTTCTTGATATCATCATCTGATCTACGATCATATCTTCCTCTTCTGCCAGAGTTAGGAAAAGTCATCACCACAGCTTTGAAACCCGCATACATCTGATCAGGTGTGTAGCCATTCAGATTAATGAGTGCTGCAGTACCTGGGAATAATCCTCCGGACGGAACCGTCAGCACGGTAGTCACACCAGAAACTCGAGTGACAGGAATGGCTTCTGAGTTAGGATTGACAGCAGTTAATGCCTGCATATTTGGAGTGAAATTTCCAACTTCAGAGAAATCGACCGTTTCAGCAACTGAACTCACTTCAGCAAGTCCAAGCTGTGTACCGCTATCGATCATTCCCGGGTAGATAAATAAGCCGGTGCAGTCGATCTCCTCTGCGCCATTTGCAGCGATAGAAGCTCCGATTTCCATGATCATGCCATCAGCGACAAGTACAGAAGTGTTTGTCAACACACCTTTGGTGATAGTCACCACGGTTGCATTTTTCAATAAGAATTTGCCTGTTCGGGGTTTGATAAACTCCCCGTCGATCTGAGCCATAGCCATCATCGGCACTAGCGCGATCAAGAAGGCGAAAAAGGTTTTTGTTAGTCTTTTCATATCTTCGTTTTTCGGGGTGATTAATTTTGATTGAATAAATTGCCGGCCATATCAAATAGATGTTCTGTATCCTGCATGCAGCGCTCAGTTTGCTGGCGGAGGTAGATATCCTCAACCATCTCTGTAGGACTCACTGACAAACGCTGATCATTCTTATCTTCTTTGATGTCGAAATATTTCACACCATCCACAAAAGTCATTTGAGGTACAGTGTAAACAGAAAGTGGATGCGTATCGAAAATCACCAAATCAGCTTGCTTACCTTCTTCGATGGAACCTACCAATTCGGAGATCCCAAGTTGACGGGCTGGATTGATCGTGATCATTGCCAAAGCCTCATCGTCAGTCATTCCTCCATAGCGCTGAGTTTTGGCAGCTTCATGATACAGGTGGCGAATCAGTTCCGCTGAATCTGAATTGATGGAAGTGATTGCGTCATTTGCATTCAAGATGGCTGCGTTGAAAGCGGTAGAATAATACACTTCAAACTTATAAGCCCACCAATCTGCGAAGACCGATGCACCCATCGTATATTTTGCGATTTCCGGAGCTACTTTGAAACCTTCGTTGGTATGCTGGAATACGAGTTTGGTGATGTTAAAATCACGAGCCACGTTGATCAGCATATATATTTCATCCGCACGATAGGAGTGACAATGGATGATGATTTTCCCATCCAAGATGTCTACAAGTGTTTGAAAACGCTCACTGTATTTCGGTGCAGTAGCAGTATTCCCTTTTTGAGCAGAAGCAGAATTGTAATCCGCCCAAGCCTTTTTGTATTGGATCGCTTCATTGAATCCGTTTCGAATCACTGCTTCTACACCCATTCTGCTACTTGGCTGTATTCCATTCCCACGTCCGTGGACACGTGTAGGATTCTCACCCAAAGCAAATTTGATCGTTCGTGGAGCATCCATCATGATGATGTCATTTGGATTTTTTGTGCCCCATCGGTGCTTTAATGTCGCATTCTGACCTCCAATAACATTCGCGGATCCGTGCATGGCGTGGGAAATAGTAACCCCACCAGCTAAAGCTCGATAGATTCCGACTTCGGTCGGATTGACCACATCCTTCATCTGAACTTCCGACGTGATCGGGGAGGTAGCCTCATTGACCACATCAAGTCCGACGTGTGAGTGTGCATCGATAATCCCAGGCATCAAATATTTACCTGTAGCATCTACCGTCTGCACTCCTGAAGGAGCTGAAAGATTGGTACCCACTTTTTTAATGATTCCATCCTGGACCAAAACATCCGTGTTCTGAAGCGTTCCTTTGGTAACGGTGAGCACTGTTGCATTTTTAATCAATACGCTACCTTTTGGCGTTTGAGCTGAGGCAAAAGAAAAACTCAGTCCCAATAGTGCCGCAAGAAAATAATTTATCTTTTTCATGTCTTTACAATTTTGCATTTAGAGTTGGGGCGAGCGTCGCTTCGAAAGGAAAGGAACCAAACTGTCCTATGGACATGGTTCCGTCCATGGAGTTACCATCTATAGTTCCGGAGATTTCCACGACAATTGACATTCCTTGAGCATTTACATCAAAAGCGAATGAAAGTGAGCTTCCATCCAACTTCACATCTTTGATTGGTGTGGTTAGCTTGCCTGACCCTCCCGGATCATCATAGGAAATTGTTCCAGAGTATTCGTTACTATCTTTTTTTATAGTTATCACTCCTCCGCCACTACCGGCAGGGCTTTCAGTTGTGTAATCCCAATTTCCTGCGATTTTCACTGCATCAGTTGCATCTCCGTCTTCAGTTGCTTTTTTCTTAGCCTTGGTCTCATAGTCGAAGAGGTAGCCATCAGCAATAACGTGCTTGATTTGTGTATCTTCTTTGAATAGCGTGTCAGTAGTCAAAACCAAATTTGCCATTTTACCTTTTTCGATAGTTCCTAATTCTCTACTCATTCCCATCATCGCTGCAGGGTTAGTAGTGAGCGCAGCCAAAGCTCCGGTTTCGGATAAACCACCGTCAATCATTGTCTTCAGGGATTTGCCAATATCACCTGCTTTTACTCCTACAGTAGTAAATGAAAATGGGATCCCAGCCGCTTCCAATTTTCCAGCTTGAGCTATGGCTTTGTCAAAGGATTCTTTGACGCGAATGTATTGAGCCTTGACATCTTCTGTTGCGTCTTTTTTCTGGGCTTTAATTGCTTTATCGTCTGGAACCTCAGCTTTGATCAAAACTTTCACTCCAGCAGCCTTCATCTCAGGGATCACGCCTTCATAGTTTTCCAAGTCTGTCAAGATAAGATTGAATCCTAGCTCTTTTTGAAGTTTCAGCACTCTTCTGATTTCTAATTCCGAAGATGCTGAGAACATGACAGGAGTGGATTTAGAAATCACATCCTTCATTCCCATGAAGGTATCATCGATGTCAGGTCTTTTTACTCCAGGGACTGACGCATATTTATCCGAGTTGATTTTGGTCAGTTCTGCATTTTTGTACACATCTCGAAACTTTGCCATGACACCAGCAGCAGTACCAGGATACATTCCTCGGCTGCCTTTAAAACTGACTGTCAATGCTGTGTTTTCCATGATCAAATTGGAAGAAGTCTCATTTCCTAAGACCATAATGGCAGCTTTTCCAGCAATCATTCCACCTTCAGGAACGATTTGGAGTACAGTGAACCCACCTTTTCGCAGCTCTTCTACTTTGCTATCCATAGCAAATTGGTCTACCGCTGATCTCGAGGGAGTAATACCGGCGATTTCATCAGGGGGGTCGGAGGACACGAAATTTTCAGGTCTTTCTAGATCTTTTGGCTTAGTAATGCCTGCATTGCTTGCACCGTCAATAAATCCAGCATAAACGAAGAGTGAATCGCCAGCTATTAATTTTGCTTCTTTTGGAATACTAAGATTGTTTCCCACTCCGGCGATGACTCCATCTTGAATAAGAATGGTTGATTTTACACCAGCTTTTCCAGGTTCTGTAAAAACTGTGGCATTGGTAATTGCAAAGGAGCTGGTTATTCTTTTCTTACCTGTGGGATCGCTTTGAGCAAAGGTTGATGAAGAAATCATCCAGCTACCAAGGATCATGCAAATCACACTTGCTTTAAATAGCGTTCTTTTCATAAAAATTGATAAGGTTAATTTTAAAGTTTAAACTGAAAAAGCTTGAATAACTAACGTTTTCCAATTGTAAGGTTTTGTCTTGTGACATACTCTCTTTACAGCGAGCAAGCTAATAAATGCTATTTCAGAATCCTTTATGAATTATTTTTTTCGACGTATTTTTTGATCAGTGGCATACTGGAGTAGTTTAAATACAAAATAAATTATTTGAAAACTGGTGGGCTGTTTTCGATTTTATTTGACCGGCGAATCAGTACTGAAATTGTACCTCGGATAGCATATTTAATCTCATCTTAACCCAACTTGAAAATTCTGTCCCCATAAATCAGGTAAAATCGATTATTTCAATTTATTTTTCGGGACCAAAGGGCGTTTAGAGCAATTGAGTGGGTGTCAAAGCGCCAAAATCCAATTAGTTG
>Ga0222647_1000497_pt1 | contig 16413 bp, 11 predicted proteins | sample AntAcemetagen333_FD_179864 | JGI IMG/M metagenome (GOLD analysis project Ga0222647, IMG submission 179864) | Saline water microbial communities from Ace Lake, Antarctica - #333 | ecosystem: Environmental > Aquatic > Non-marine Saline and Alkaline > Saline | place: Antarctica: Ace Lake...
CCATTGTCATCTGATTCAATTTTAATTTCAATATCGCTCAATTCTTCAAACTGAGAATTTTGTACCGGAGAAACTATTCGAATCGCAGCTGTCTGCTGTACATCCGCAAAATCGGGATAGGTGATTTTGGTTGTTATCAGCCTTGCAATCTCATCCTTTGAAAGTTGTCTGCTCCACATCCCAACATTGTCCAGGATCCCTTCAAATCTCCTGTTGTATGCGGCATTGTTTGTAAGTGAAGCTGAACCTATCGTCAATTCCAAGTCTGATTTGGCAATGGTTCCTGAAAACTGGGGAGATTTTTCAGGCTCAGTCGTATCCATAAACAAACTGTAGCCCTCACCCGATTTGTAGGTGGCAATTACCCTGACCCATGTCCCCAAAGGAACTGTCTGGGTAGATACCCAATCCTGCAGTCCGGAACTATTTGTCCGGATTCTTATTTTGTTGTCCTTTGTGATGGCCATGGAATAGGTCTGATTTTCAGGCCAAGTAGCTGAAAATGTCTTACCTAGTATAATACTGCTATTCGCCTGACCGTCTCCCTGTCGGAAAATATCGGCCATCCAGGTGAATTCAGTTGACAGGTTCAGAATGCTGCTGTGCGGAACACTTGAAACGGAGGATATTCCGTCATACCTGTTCCCGTTTTCATTGTACCCGTTGACTTGGCTGATTTGTGTGCTTGTTCCATTGTTTTGGCCATGAGAGTCTTTGAGAACGCCTGACAAATTGGTATTCATCTCATAAAATGCAACCAATCCTTCCAGTAAGGATGTTCCCGAACCTGGATCTGGAGTCGCTCCTACCATTACAACATTGATATTTACACTTGTTGATACAGTCAATGTTCCTTTATCATTCGTTGCCTTTGCGGTCAAAGAAGAGCTTCCCAAGGGAGCATTAGTCCAGGCAAAGCTGTAAGGGGAAGTCGTGTCTGTTCCCAACAAGGTGTTTCCGTTGAAGAATTCCACTTTGGAGATTGTTCCGTCAGCGTCAGCAGCATTTGCGGTGATGCTGACGTTGTCTCCCTGGGTAAACTGGGCGTCTGCCGCCGGAGCGGTGAGGCTGACACTAGTAGAAGTGTTTGCTTTTGCAACGACGTTAAATTTTCTGGTGCTCGAAGTAGAAACCTGACCGCTGTTGTCAGTAGCTTTAACAACAATATTATATTCGCCAGGGATAGCATTTTCCCAAGTGAATTTATATGGTGCAATATCGGAAGAGCCTAAAAAGTTTCCGTCTATAAAAAATTCAACTTTTATAATTTCTGCTATATCAATTTTTATATCAGCAGCTATATCAATTTTTTCTCCTTCCGTAAAACTTGAATTCTCTAATGGAGAGATAATATTGATGATTGAAGGAGCGACTTTATCAAAATAACCAATAATAGATGCATTCTCAGAAGGCATTTGAAACTCATATTGAATTTCTGAACTTAAAAAAACTCCGTTTAAAGTCCAACGATTAAATAAATATCCAATTTCAGGTTCTGCAATAATCTGAATAAGACTTCCGCTTTCTGCTTCAATAATTTCAGCAATGGGGTCTACCTTAGCAGACTCAGGGATGAGAATACTATTCCAATTTTTTTCGATTTCACTAAATATACTTCGATTAACAGTTGGGTACGTATTGTATACTTTTCTCCCAGAGATATCATAAGTGATACCATTAATTTTTTCAAAATTGTAAATAGGATTAACATTGAAATCTGAGTGACTCTTACTCACCCCATCAGCATAATCATGATCAAAATCTGATAATAATTTTGAGTGACCCTCAATAAATATGAAAAAAGAAAGTACAACCAAGACCAACTTATGTATATTCATTTGCACAGATGTTTTCATTTCGTCACTTGTTAATTGTTGAAAAAGAATAGAAAATTCAATTTCATTTTTTAGAATAATATTTTTTGTTTTTGATTATCAACAAAATGTTATTTGGAAATTTTGCTTGATACAGTCAATAAGAGCTATTTATTTGCCTTTACAAAATGAAGCATGTCCAAAGAAAAAATTGTAAAAGACTGAAAATGAGCGAGATTAATTCAGCATACTAGTAACTGAATTTTGAATTAGAATTTTTGCGAATCACCCAAAATGAAGGCTGAAAAAAAATTAATTAAACAGTGACAGAAAATTATGGAAACATTTGAAAAAGATATAACTAATTATTTAAATAAATCAGAATTCAATTATTTCGAAGATTGCACCGCTTCTTTGAGTGTATGATTGTTCTGGTTTGAGGATTTTTAAAGCCAATTGATCCATGGTTTTTTGAGTAAGCATGGTTCAAAATGATCGTTTTTTCGGATTCGATATATAAGGTTTCAGTTAGTATTTGGTCAAAAAGGACCAATTTATTGACGTTCAGAATTGAGTCTGCAGCATCCGATCCCACAGAACTTTACTAATATGCTTGGCTGGAGTGAATTGGCCCGAATGCTAGATTCTGCTCACGGGTTAATGACCAAGAAAGTACATATACTCATTCTTTGCGATAATTCTGAACGGACTGGGGCGATGAATTTTTATTCTAAAATAAAAGGGTGGGAGCTTTCACCATGAATGCCGACTAGCTCTATTGGTTGAATCTGGAAGAGGCTGTCCATAAAATGATCGTAATCTGAAAGGTGGGTGAAAAATCACAGCAACAGGACTAAGCTTCTTCGAAAAGTTTCGGGAAATCGGCAAAATCACTTATCCTTTAGCTCATAAAAAAGGCAGCAAAGTTCATTTTCTACACAGAGCTAAAGTGGATATTGATCCCATGTCTCTGGAAGAAGTGACAGAAAAAGGTATGGGAATTGTGGGAATGAAGCAAGAATATCACAAGCTAAATCCCGTTATAAAAGCTAAAAACACATTCCTTCCTCCACTACATTCGAGGGGATGATCAGAAAAATTATTTTCACAACTATGAAAAAAATTGAAGGGCTATACACCGAAAAAGCTTCGTTTTATGACAGATTCTTTGTCGATATTTTAGGTTATAGGAATGGTTTGAAAATTTTTTTTGAAAACTATAGTTACTTAAAAGACAATTTTAAAATACTCGATGCTGGCTGTGGAACTGGACTTCTCATACGAGTGCTTACAGGAATTGCCAAAAAAGAAAAATTTAAGGACATAAAATATCATGGATTCGACCTTACTCAGGCAATGCTTAACCTGTTCAAACAATGGATTCCAAAAGGTTATGATCAGACTATCATGCTTCAAAAAGCTGATGTACTACTTTTAGATGAGCAACTGCCGAAAGATTGGAAGAATTATGACCTTATCGTTTCCTCCGCGATGCTTGAATATATACCCAAGCCTAAAATAAGTCAAGCAATTCACAATGTTAAAAGCCTCCTTAAAGAAGATGGCACTATTCTGATTTTCATCACAAGAAAGAATTTGATTATGCGTTTACTTATCAAGATCTGGTGGAAAGCGAACATGTATGACAAAAACGAAATCAAGCACGTATTAATAAAAGCTGGATTTAAAGAAGTGAATTTCAAAAAGTTTTTATTCCCTTATTGGTACCTCAATAGTTGGGGCTTTATCATTGAAGCAAAAAAGTGAGTCTGATTATCCGCAATGATGAAGTAACTTTAATTTCTTCGGCAAATAGCTGAAAGAATCTTGCCCAAACTACAGCCAACGATGATGGCTGATCGAAATGACCCCCGCCTTAATCCTCGATGGGAATCGGGATAACCAATTCTGCATTCCTTTTATCCTTTACTGGTACACTTACAGACAATTATAATTTGATCCACTGTAAGAATTAAAGTTAAGCTACTGCATCACGCTTATAAAAAATCAAAAAGAATAGGAAAGGACCAATTATTTTTGTCGAAGATGATATGGATAATCAATAGATGTTCAGCAAATTTTTTAAAGTAATCGATTGTAAAAATGAAAAATGACTATTCGCTATCGTGCACGCTTTAATATAGAGCGAAGTTATATTTTGAAATTGGGTCGAATTCTCGCTTTCTATAAGGTTGGTAAGCGTCAGTTCCGAATGTCAGAAGGCATTTTAGGAAGTAAATCAATATTAAATTTGGCTTATTGTAGGATTCTATAGCGTCATAAAATGAAATTCTGATTTTTAATGATTGACAAGTAGCGCTCTTACCTATTTGACTGCAAAAACCACTTATCCTTTCATTGTTTTTCCCGATATGAATACACTTAAGTTAGATGGCATGCAACTGATAAAGCAAATTGATGAAAACGAGGATGTAAGATTAAAAAATACGTTCCACTTCTTTTTACTACAAGCGCTGATGAAGAAGCTGTACATGACGCTTACTCAAAATCTATTTAAGGATTTTTCGCTAAGCCCTCAGGTTTTCATGATTTAAAAAGTACGCTGAGAATACTAGTTGAGTATCGGAAAAAGTGTGAATCCCCAAATTATATCAAATAAATTGAGCACCAAGATGGCGAATTGGTTTATGAATTTTAAGACCTTTGGCGAACTATCTTTCTAGATACAATGGGTCGAGAAACCTCTCTTCCTTTCTGACATATTTGAGTGAATTTTAAGGGAATTTAATTTGAAAATTTCATCCTTCGAGTTCCTCATCAACATCACTAAATTCGCTCTTGGAATTATTTTCATTTCACTCTGTAATCCTACTTTCTCACAAAAGCAGGTGAAAAAAAATCTACCGGCAGAGGATTCTATTCTGCCATAAGGCAAAGTTAAACTCAAAATAGATTATTCTTTTGGAAGGTAGTTACTGCTGGCGAGCAGGCTTTGTAGCGAGTTCGGCTTACATCATCCGAGGAATAATTGGCTTTTCGATTCTTCCTAATCTTTGGATCGTAACAGGTGTGGCACATGTGGGAGTTTATCAAAATGAAAAGTGGCATGTCAAAAATTTCGACCTTATCAAAATCTTCAATACAAATAAACTATTTGGAAACTGAACCTAAATCAGCGACTACGCTTTGCAAAGCGATTTTTTAAAGACTGATTGACTCCTTCTCCTTAGTCTGATTTGAATTTCGATTTCAGTATCAGTTTATTATAGGAATTCCAATAGCAAAAAATTTCCATCAATTTCCCCGATCGAAAGCCTATTTCGAATCTAGAGAATGAGATTTTCATCAACGCCGGTAAGAAAGTGAGCACTCAAGTATTTGATCAAAACAGATTCCTCATCAGCCCTACGCTTCAATGGAGCTAAGCACTCAGTATTTCCATGACTTGGAATAGTCAGTTTGCCAGTATGATTAAACCCAGTACTTTTTACTAAAAAATGTATTCTGGCTCCAGATTCGATATGCTATTGATTTGATACCTAAAAAAAACCTTCGGTCTGAAGATTAGGGTTTGCCAATTTGCGAAAGGTTAAGATTTTTTTGACAAGGCTAGCTATGCTCAAAATCAATAAAAAAAGCTCACCACACTTGGATTTTGGTAGGTCGATTTGTTCTAATCTTACCTTCAATATGAAGATTCTGAAAAAATTGATATTGATACTTTAGTAGATATTGAACCGTAAAAAGAAGTATTCGATAACGCTACAGCTCGCAATGATTTATTTGAAAAGCTACTAAAAATCAGGAAATACAAGTAGTCACCAATAACGAGCTAGACCAATCTATCGGTCCGAAGATATTAAAAAGAAGTGCGTGAATAACTGCTCATTGAGATACTAGGTGGAGGAAAGCGTATGAGGGAATTAATAACCCGATAACCCCATTTTCCCTCTTCTATTTCGTTCCTTTGTTAGTGAAATAACATCACCCAATTCGTTATTTCACATCTCAAATAGAACCCCATTTATGACTACCTACCAACTAATCGAAGCTGAAATTTTAGCAGCGTCAAACATCCTTATCACTTCCCATAAATCTGCCGATGGTGACTCAGTCGGCTCTTCTTTAGGTCTATCACTTTTTATAGAGAAGCTGGGCAAAAGGGCTGTCATCTGTCATCCTGACAAGGCACCTAATTTCTTGGACTTTCTTGGCTTATCATCCATAATCACCATGGATCAGGAACCTGAGAAAGTAACCGAGGCATTCCAAAAAACGGATCTGATATTTTGCCTAGACTACAATTCCACTGATCGTGTGGGCAAAGAAATGCAAACTTCGCTGGAATCAGCCACCTGCAATAAAATCATGATTGACCACCATCTTGATCCACAGGACTTCGCATCCCTAACCCTATCCAACACTTCAGCTTCCTCCACTGCTGAGTTGATTGTGGAATTAATCGAACAATCGGGAAACGCTGCGTTATTGGATGGGCAGATAGGAACTCCTTTATATCTGGGAATTCTGACTGATACGGGAAGTTTTCGATTCAACTCTGTCAAACCGAGAACTCACGAAATACTTGCAAAATTGCTTGCCGCTGGAGTTAAACATCACTTGATCCATGAATCGCTGAATGATACAAATACCGCGAGCCGGCTTCGCCTGCAAGGATTTGCCATGTCTGAGAAAATGGAGATTCTAAATCAGGACACCGTAGCTATCATTTCGCTCACCAAAGAGGAATTGGCAAAATATCAGTATCAAAAAGGAGATACTGATAGTCTTGCAAACCTTGCCTTATCGATCGAAGGAATAAAAGCGACAATTGTCCTATCTGAGCGAGATGGTATCATCAAAATATCCTTCCGTTCCAAAGGTAAAACCAATCCTGTAAATGGCTTAGCCAAAGATCATTTTGAAGGTGGTGGACATGCCAACGCATCTGGGGGAATGAGTGCGCGCGCTATGCCTGAAACCTTGGATAAGTTGAAAGGGCTACTATCGGAGTATTTTCCCATTTAGCAGTTTGAAAAATATTCTAATCAGCTATTCCGCACTTTAAGAGCTCTTAAAGATATATCCATCTACAACTAGCCTTATCGGCTAGGCTGTGATATTTAAGACTTTCCGTTTTTTAGGCATCCACTATGTGAATGGCCTATAGGGACACATCACAGCTATTTGTTTGTGATAGCAATATTCCTTTTCCGGCTTCTGGAGAGGTGATATAACTAACTATTTCACTACATACTTAAACTTATGTAGACTTTGAAATAAAAAATAAACTCCGTACGAAATCAATCATACGGAGCTTTATGTGCGGATTCTGATTGGTTATCATTTAGTCTTTCAACATCACTTTTCTAGTTACGTCATTAAATCCACCGGGAATCATATTCCCATATTCATCCAACAATTCGAGCTGAATCGAAACTTCCCCTTTTGGAAGCCCTTTGATCACATAAGGAGCCCATTCGCCAATACTAAATTCCTTGCCGTTAATCGTTGCTCGCACTTTATTACCGCTTTCTGATAGCGTGGTATTCAGTAAGAAAAAGTCCAAAAGCAAGTTTTCCGTGTCAGCTCCGCTATATTCGCCTTTTGGACGACTATAAATCAGCGTTGGCTTCTCAAGGTTCACTCCCATATTATCACCGATAGTTCCTACCACTATCTCCTTTGCGATAAATGAATCCGCATTCTTAACTGATTCATGATACGATCTGCTTAAAAAGGCCACTACATAATGGGTCCCCTCAGTCATCTCATTTTTGAATGTTGGTTCGTAATGAGCAGAGTATGGACCGTTATCTACAATCAAGTGAATGTGTTGGCCCTTATCGGAATTGGCAAGCATTCCAGCCATTCCATTTTTTTCGGTTTGAACACCCAATTCATAATTCCCTGCCTCGAATGAAAAATCCACCGCTCCTGGATTTTTGATGGAGGCATTAACTGGCATTTTCAATTTCAGACTGGAGCTAGAATATGCAGGTGAACTTTCGAGTTTTTCAATAGTAATAGTTGACTCGGTATTTTCCATTCCCATGCTATCTTCAGTATCAGTTTTCTTTTCTTGACAACTGAACGATACAGCAAGTAGAGCTGCGACGATTACTAGTGATTTCGTATTCATAGGTTTTATTTTTTGTTCAGGCATTAGCTATGACTAACGCAAATGCTATTCCATAGAAAAAAAAGAATAATTATGCTTACGCAAAAGTGGCTGGTGAAAGCTCTATTTGTCGTGTATGATGGCAATGAGAGTAACTACCAATAACCTGATTAGATCTAATTTTAATGAATCCTTACCCTCGAATATAAATTTTCCAAAGGATCGCTGGTAGCAATCAATTAGTCAAAAACTTGATTTGGGGAATGGTCACCCGAATTTGTGAAATATATTTCTTCAGCTTCACCAAGATCAGCTGCTAAATGTGGCTGTGAGTTTCATTTTGATAAGCTAATTTTTATTAAAATTCTCAAGCTATATTTTTCAAACCGCAGTGTATCCACCGTCAGCGATCACATAAGAACCGGTAGTAAATGATGATTTATCGGAGTTGAGAAATACGACCAACTCGGCAACTTCCTCAGCTGTCCCGAGCCGATTCATGACTGCTTTGCCTTTGACAGCAGTAAGTGTTTCCTCATCCAGATTATTTTCTAAAAGTGGTGTTGCAATATATCCGGGACCAACTACATTACATCGAATATTTTTTTGGCCGTATTCGGCAGCGATGTTTTTGGTTAACCCAACTATTCCGTGCTTGGACGCAGTATATGCGACACTCCCGGGGGCTGCTACACTGCCATGTACAGAAGCCATATTTACAATATTTCCACCTCCGTTTTTCTCCATTTGCTCCAGTTGATAGCGACAGGCATAGAATACTCCGCTGAGATTCAGTGCGATTACTTGATTCCAGGAATCAATTTCGTAATCCCCTGTAGTCGCAGCCATACCAGCTATTCCAGCATTATTACAAGCCACGTCCAAGCGACCAAATGCTGTGACGATTTCCTCCACTATTCGTTTATTGTCCTCAGACTTGGAAGAATCTGCTTTGATAAAAATTGCTTCTCCTCCATCTTTGTTGATTTGATCTACCACAGCCTGTCCACCGGCAACATCTATATCGGAAACTGCCACTTTTGCGCCTTCCCGAGCGTAAGTCTTAGCAACAGCTTTCCCAATTCCTGAGCCTCCACCAGAGACGAAGGCAACTTTATTTTGAAGTAAAAGCATAAGATGAAATTTTGGTATGAATGAATTTTGAATTGTTTGTAAGTCTAATCGACACAAAAGTTAATCCAATTGACTTATTCTGCATTTCAATCCAAGATCCAAAATTTCATCCTTAAGCCTTACCTAATCACCTTTTCATTTTACTTCGTCAACGGCTTATCCCGCATCATCTCCATCATATCCACTGGAGGTGGCGTATTGTCACCAAGCAAGTGCTGCACAAAGTAGTCTCCCATTTTCCAGAAGAAATACTCCACCATATCCCCATAACCATGTCGCTGACCAGGTAACATTACAAATTCAAATCGCTTTCCGGCTTTCATCAATGCATTTGCCATTCGGATCGAATTTGCAGGATGCACATTGTTATCCACGTCGCCATGAGAAATCATAAGGTGACCTTTGAGGTTCTTGGCGAGATCAGGATTCTTCTCGATCTGATAGACAAAAGTGGTATCCCCTTTTGGAGAAATCCGCTCCTCCACGCCATGATACTTCTCTGACCACCAACGGTTGTAAATGTTGTTTTCGTGATTTCCAGCACTGGAAACAGCTACTTTAAAGAAATCAGGATAGACCAGCATCGCAGCAGTAGACATAAATCCTCCACCGGAGTGGCCATGAATTCCAACTTTGGATTTGTCAATAAAGTCATGTCGGTCAGCTAGCTGTTCCACCGCAGTTTTCTTATCGGCCAAGCCATAATCCCGAAGATCTCCGTAGCCATAGTTGTGATACCACTTGGATCGGCCTGGATGTCCACCACGATTGCCTAGCGTAATGACCACAAACCCAAACTGCGCCAGACGATCTGTCCGAGTCATATTTGCTGAAAAAGCCTTATTGACTGCCTCGGTCTGAGGGCCTGGATAGACATATTCGATGATTGGATACTTCCGTGTCGAGTCAAAATCAAAGGGCTTATACATCACGCCGTACAAATCGGTGATTCCATCATCAGCTTTGAACTTGAACGGCTCCGGGAATTGGTAACCGGTTGCAAAAAGTTGATTGAGATCTGCCTTTTCCAAGTCCATTACCTTAGCACCGGATCGATCACGTAACTCAGATACGGGGACAGTATTTACCCGAGAATAATTAGTCACAAAGTAGCTTGCGTTGTCATTCATCTCCATATCAAAATTGAAATCTCCCGTATTCAGCGAGGAAATCGCTCCTCCGTCCAGGCTCACGCTATATAAATGCTCGTAATATGGATCTTCTCCTTTTTCTTTGCCATTGGCGGCAAAAAATAACCTTCTGTTTTTATCGTCCAATCGCACAGCACCGGCTACATGAAATGCTCCCGATGTCAATTGACGCTTCATCGATCCATCTTTTCCATAAAGGTAGAAGTGTCCCCAGCCATCACGCTGCGACCACCAGATCAACTCATTTCCTCCATTCACCATTTCGATTTTCTCAAAATCAATGTAGGTATTACTGCGCTCCGCTATGACAAGCTCTTGCTCATTTTTGGCAATATTCCAGCGGTATACATTCACTTTTTTCAAATCTCTGGAAGTGATCGCAAAATAGAATTCATTCAAATCCCCCAACCATAATGCAGGACGGAAATCATCATCCCGGGTATTTGCCTTGGGAGTAGTCGACCAAAGGCTGACCGATTGATCTTTGAAAGTACTGATGGGTAAATTACTGAGCTTCTCGGTATCGAAGGAATAATGGATCAAATCAGTGCGCGGCTGCTCCTTTTCGCCTGGCATTGCATATTTATAAGTTTCAATTGTTGGTCTTGGATTCCGAGTATTGTGGAGTACCCAAAGATCTTTGACAGTTCTAGAATCGGTGCGATTCAAGATAAATTGCTTTGAATCCGTGCTCCATAGTACTCTGGCCCGCTTCCGCTTATCCTTATTCTTTGTTTCTTCCTCATTGTCATCGCCTCTTCCACCGTAGCCATATTCGTAGTCTTTTTCTCCATTTGTCGTCAACTGGTATTCTACGATAGTTGAGTCTTTTTCGTCCTTTACAGCCTTGAGGAAATTGGCCTTATCTATCCAGTAGAGATTGAATTGCTTTGCAAAAACGACTCGAGAAGAGTCTGGGGAAATATCCGCCCAAGACATACGCTTCGGATCTTTTGGTGCATTTACAATTTCAGTCAAAGTCTGATTACCTATGGAATAGCGAAAAACAAAAGTCTTATTCTCTATCGAATCTTTGGCAGTTTTATCCTTCGCCTTGAGCTCTGCCCAATCGCTTTTCAATACTTTCTCAGTGCCTTCAACATTGAATCTGATCGCATTTTCATCTTCCAAAAATTTTAATTTCTCAATTTTCAGATGCTGACTATCATAGGGATCTTTAGTGATTTTGGTGATCTCCATTGCCAGCTTGTCTCTGTCAAATAGTTGGGATTTAGTCTTGCGGGCAGGATCCACGAGATACCAACTTTTACCATCACTGGTTTCATAATCGTACCAAAATCGATAAGATTTCTTCAACCAATGTGGATTAACACTAGTCGAGAAAACCATTTTCTTGATCTGTTCAGGTGAGTATCGAGCGGCCAGTTCATAGTTGCCTTTGTACGTTTTCTCTTGGGCAAAGCTATCCTGGAATAAAAAAAGCAGGAGGATTGCAGCTAAAATTTGTTTCATTTTAAATTCAGTTTAGGGTACTAAACTAAATCAAAGCTCACTGAGCTAGCTAACCATTAATATAAATTCAGGAAAGACAAACTGAAAAAATCAAATTTGCCAAGTTGATTTTGCAAAACTTGGCTTAACCATAGAAGTAATCCCTCCCGTCAAGTAAAACACATAATAACCAAGCATAGTCACAATAATAAAAGGGATCTGCCAACCAGGACTATTTACCTTAGAATGATTTAGAAATACTTGCTTAAAAACTAATTGAGATTTCTTTCCCCAGATTTTAAAAAAATTAAAATAAGGATTTTGATTTGAATAATCCGTATCAAATAATCTAAAATAATCATCTCTTCCCTCAGCCAATCCTCTTGTAATAATGTGGTTAACCCCATATGGTGATGGGTGAGTAGCCTTTGCCGCATAACACAGAATCAATTTTATATTTTTCCTTTCCAAATCTTTCCAAAGTAAAATATCCGCACCGCGAGTAATACCTTCCTCCATTTTGGGATAGGGATTTGCTAAAAGCAATTCTCGGGATGCAATAAAATTATTGGAGAAAATCATATCCACTTCGATACTGTCAATTCGGCTATTCGGAACTGGGAAAAACCAACAAAGTGAGAAACACTTCCCGATAAAATCCGAATAATCAATGAAAGTAAATCCCGCAGTAATTGCTTTTGGATTCTTTTGATGTGCATCAAGAAGCTTAGCTAACCATTGAGGCTTTGGAATAATATCACTGTCCAAAATCAAAACAGAATCCCCTTTTGTCTCCTTCACACCGTAGTTTTTAAGCTGAAAATAATGTGCGTTTTTGACATCAATTAGTCTGAGTTCTCCACGATTAGTCAGATTATTTTTTTTTATAGATTCAGAAATAAAATCAGTAATAAATTCCGAGGAAACCATTTCAGAATTATGAAGCACTAAAATCTCAAAGGATTCAGTTCTTTCAAGGGTTTGATTAAAAACCTCTATCAGAAGTTTTTCAGTTCGATTGAGTTCTGCTAAAATGGCATTTTGCCACTCCAAGACTAAGGATAGCTGCATGTGACAATAGATAAGTAAAAGTTCAAAAATAAATAAACAACATTAAAATGAAATTCTTAACCCTACATTAATTTTCACATCATATTTCCTGAATATTATTTGGAATAAATAGCGATTTGATAACAACCTAAACATATTGTTTTCATCTGGATATCATACATTTAAATCAAAACCAATACTGTGAAAACCCACTACAAAACTATCGTTATTTCCGACGTTCATTTGGGCACTAAAGGTTCAAAAGCCAAGGAGGTCGCCCGATTTCTGAAACAATTCACCTGTGAAAACCTCATTCTCAATGGGGATATAATCGACGGCTGGCAGCTCAAAAAATCAGGTTCTTGGAAACGGAAACATACCCGCTTTTTCAACAGGATCTTAAAGATGATCGAACAGACTAACACCAAGGTCTTCTACCTACGTGGCAATCACGACGACTTTCTAGATCAAATCTTACCCTTGCAAATCGGAAATTTATCTATCCAGAAGGATCTGATTTACGAGAGTAACGGGAAAAAATACTTTGTCACACACGGGGATGTCTTTGACAGCATCACTACGAATCTTCGCTGGATTGCTTACCTAGGAGATATTGGTTATACCTTCCTGCTTTGGCTCAATCGGATTTTAAATCATTACCGATATCGACGTGGATTACCCTATTTTTCCCTTTCGCAGTATGTGAAAAATAAAGTCAAATCCGCAGTAGCCTACGTTGATCAGTATGAGGAAGAGCTAGCAAAAATGGCGAAATCCAAAAACTGTGACGGGATCATCTGTGGACACATTCACAAAGCTGAAAACCGTGCCATCAATGGGATCGAATATCTTAATTCAGGCGATTGGATAGAGACCCTGAGTGCATTGGCTGAAGATCACGAGGGAAATTGGCAATTGATTTATTACAACGAAGTAACTTTTAGGCAAAATAACAGTCCCAAAATAGAACCTTATCTCCAAGGACCTTCATTGCCTGAGAATTATTTGCTTCGGGAAGTCTCTTTTGAACCCAGCAAGGACGAATTGAATCCTCCAGCAATCCGATAATTATGAAATTCTTATTCATTGTGCAGGGCGAAGGCCGTGGCCACATGACTCAGGCCATCGCTTTTTCAAAGCTATTGACTCAACAAGGTCACGATTTGGTTGGGGTAGTTTTAGGGAAAAGTAAGCGGAGATCCGTTCCTGAATTTTTCATGCTTCAGATCAAGGCTCCAATTAAACTTGTAAATAGCCCAAACTTTGAAGCGGATCGAGATGAAAAGAAAATCCTTTTGGGAAAGACGGTCCTAGCCAATGCCAAGAAAATCGGTGTTTTCAGAAGAAGTCTGATTCAAATTCATCAGTTGGTTCAAGAAACAGCCCCTGATATAATTTTGAATTTTTACGATTTGCTAGGCGGACTTTACAATGGATTTTTCCGACCAAAAGCCACTTATTGGGTTATCGGACATCAGTATTTGATTTTTCACCCGACTTTCAAATTTGCTCCATCCAAAGGACTGGAGAAATTTTGCTTCAGATTGAATACAAGACTAACTGCAATCGGAGCAGCTAAAAAACTTGCACTATCATTTTACGAATTAGCCTCAACCGATCAAATCACCGTTGTACCTCCACTGCTGAGAGAAGCCGTAAAAAGCCTCAGGCAAAGTCCAGGAGACTTTTTCTTAGCCTACATGGTCAATTCTGGCTACGGGAAAGAGGTGGTTTCTTTTGCAAAAGCCAATCCGACGCTTCAAATTCGTGCGTACTGGGACAAAAAGGATGCTGCGGAAACCGAAAATCCATTACCAAACCTGAGCTTTCATAGAGTTCATGATACCAACTTTCTTCGGGATATGGCTGCTTGCAAAGGTCTGGTCAGTACCGCAGGTTTTGAATCTATTTGCGAAGCGATGTATTTAGGCAAACCAGTAATGGTGATCCCAGTCCAAGGGCAATATGAGCAAGCTTGTAATGCGTTGGATACGGTGCATTCCGGAGCGGGTATTGCATCGGAGGATTTTGATTTTGCGAAGCTGGAGAAATTGATCGAAGTAGGATTTCACATTGAAAATTCCATCCAAGATTGGACGAATACTTGGCCAAAAGCTTTGAGTGAAATCCTTCCAGAAATAAAAATGACTGAACTAGAAAGGTATCTGATTCAGTCATTTTCATGAAGGAGAAATTGTTTCTAGCATTTTGCCAATAATCTCCGTTCAGGGCTAAGCTCGTGGAAAGCTTTGAATCCAATCGAGTCATTTCCTTGCAAAGGGAAATTAACCATTTTCACTTGTCGCCTACCCTCAAACTCCATAGCCAGGAACTTGTCTTACAGCTCATTGTATAGCGTATACATCTCTTCACGAACTTCAGCAGATTTGTAAGAATTATTTCTTCCTTCATTACGAATAAGTTCGTATTGAAGAAATGAGCCCTTCTAAGCTACTACTTAAATCCTAGTATTCACAGGTGGCGGTGGAGGAGGTAATTGACTTTTTTCCCCATCTGTCAGATCTTCAAAAAGCTTGTAATACACTTCACCATTTGATTCCAATTTCAGATAAGGCGCAAAAGGATGAACGGGACGATTCACTTTTGGCTTATCGGTGAATTCAATTTGGTAGTATTTACTTCCTAAATCTGAAAAAATAGCCAGCAATTTTTCCTGCTCAGCTTTAGTTTTCTTTATGAAATGAGGCGGTTGGTTTCGCAGCTTTTCGTACGTCAAGTTGATAGCCTTGTAAGATTGAAGCTGATCTTTTATTCTATCTAATCTTACTTGACCAGGCCATTTGTTTGAATCAGTATTTTCCTGTTCAGCCACAGGCTTATTTACTTTCTTAATCCAAGGCTTTCCAACATTTGTCCGTCTGGCTGAAGGATAAATATAAAATTTGTCCTCCTTGGTCATCAAATTTTCAAATCCGGATTTATCTCCATAAGTCTTTTCAAAACCTTCACTACTATACATGTGAACCTGGTGTTCTTGAGGGAATCGATCCGAGCGGGCATTAAGGTGAACAAAACTGGAAAAGAAAAAAGCAATCTCTGAATTACTCATCTGCTCCAAATGAGAATTGGGGATAATTTTTCCATCCAACCATAACGCGAAGTCTTTTGGGTTCTTCCACGACTCAAAAACTTTACTGCTCGGTTGACTTCTCGCTGGAGCTTTTAAAGGTTCATGCAAAAAAGTCTTTTCGGTGGCCGTAAGCTCGTTATAGGACTTTGGAATCAATTCCCCCGACTTATCTTCTACAAAAATGGATGCATTTTGATAATATTTTTCTTTCTCATCGGGTAGATCAACCTTGCTCCTATTTAATTGACCTTGATAAATTATTGAATAGTGGGATGTTAGATCAGATTTATTGCGAGACTCATCACTTTCATATTGATTGAAGAACTTGTAGTGGATCCTTCTTATCCCCAGATCTCCTAACATTTTCTGAAAATCTCCCAAGTCTCCCATTTTAGTAGTAGCGCTGGTGATTAGATTAATATTAAAGTTTTCTGCATTTGCCTTTCTTCCTTTTATAAAATCCTTTGCATGGTCCGCAGCATATTCTTTATTCTCAAAAGAAATCGCCCCATTAGGCATTGGCGTTAACTTAAGCATAGATTGTTCTGAGATCCTCCTGATAATTTGATCTTTTTTTTCTTTTTTCATAGGAACAATACTTTGCCATTGTGGTGCTTATTATTCCCGGTTTACTTGGAT
>Ga0222647_1000498_pt1 | contig 16395 bp, 7 predicted proteins | sample AntAcemetagen333_FD_179864 | JGI IMG/M metagenome (GOLD analysis project Ga0222647, IMG submission 179864) | Saline water microbial communities from Ace Lake, Antarctica - #333 | ecosystem: Environmental > Aquatic > Non-marine Saline and Alkaline > Saline | place: Antarctica: Ace Lake | collected...
TAATGTCCATCAGAAATAGTTGCCCAACCTGTTTCTCCAATATGAATAGTCTTTGTAGAATCTATACTTTTTACATATTCTGAAACATTATAATATTGATTCTTTGCAAAGTTTAAAGCACGATTCATTGCTGAATCTACTTTATCATTTTTTAACAACTTTTGTTCATGTTTTGGAACTTTCCAAAATTCTGGACTGTAATGCGAATTATGATATGGATATGTGTGCATAGAAACATAATCAACCGCTTTTATAATGTCTTCTAAATCTTTAACTCTGTAAGTTTCATCTCCTCCACCCCAAGAAGCAAAATCGTCTGAACAAGTGATCCACAAGTCTTTAGAAAGTTTATTTTCTTTCTTTAATTCTTGTAAGTGATTTACCCATTTTAAAATAACATTTGGTCTTACAAAATAACTTGCTGCCCATCTCACCATCGCTTCATTACCAACAGCGATAACTTTTACAATGCCTGGATATTTATTTGCCAAAGCTACTGCTCTTGCAATTTCACCTTCATTTTGTGCGCTTTCTACCTCATGATTTGGGGCTTTATCAGTCCAAGCATTTAAACAATCTATCCAAGCACCCAACATTACATACATTTCAAAACTAGCATCCTCTTCTTTAAGCTGATGAATGGCTTCTAGAACATTTGCTGCATGCGGTAGTTTTGGCTGTACGTTGTAAGTTCTTATAATTCGAATGCCCATAGCGTGCATTAACTTTAAGTCTTCTTTTAATTGCGGAATTGTTGGTTGATTCTCTTCTCTTGATTTTTCTCGATATCCTCCATAAGAAATTGCTAAATAATCTGGATTTCCTAAAATTTTGGCTGCTGTCATTTCTTCTTTACTTTCTAACTTTACCGATGTTGTATGCTCTTTTGTAGAACTACACATATAACAAATACTTAAAACTAAAATCGATAGTACTGTTTTAAAAATTGATTTCATCTTTTACGTTTTGTAAATTCTTATTCTTACTTCTTATTGTTCTTAATATTTTAAACCATACCCAATAGGATATAAAGGTTTTATTGAATTATCCCAAAAATTTGGACCATATTTTCCTTTAAAGTCTTCTTCTGATTTAGGCCAAGAATGAGGCAGTTTTCCAGAGAAATTATAAACTCCAAAAAGTACTTCGGCAACGCCTTTACCTTCAGAACCTAATAACCAAGCTGCAATAAAGGCATCAGAATTTTGTATTTGTTTTGTAACTACCAAAGGTCTTCCAGAAACTAAAACAACGATTGTTTTAACCCCTTTTTCTTGGTATGTTTTTATGTATTTCTGATGTGCTTCTGTCAATGTTAATTGTAACGTATTTGACTCGTGCCCAATATCTCCCATAAATTCCGCATACGGCGTTTCGCCAACAACAATAATGGCAACATCAGCATCAAAATGATTTTGGGTTGCATCTTTGTCATAAACTACCGTTCCTTTTGCAAGTTTTTTAATACCGTTTAAAATAGTAGTTGCGCCTTTATAATTTCCTTGAATTCCTTGCCAGTTGATAGTCCAACCTCCAGATTGTAAACCAGAAGAATTTGCATGTTCACCAACCACAACAATTTTCTTTGTATCTTTTGATAAAGGCAAAATAGCATTCTTATTTTTTAGCAAAACTAAAGACTCTCTAACTGCTTGTTTTGCAAAGTTTCTATGGGCTCTACTTCCTATTTTAGCAATTAAAGTTGCATCTGGATAAGGATTTTCAAATAAGCCTAGTCTAAATTTTTGACGTAAAATTCTTTTTACAGCATCATCAATTCTAAACATAGAAACTGAGTTATTTTTTACACCTTCTTTTAAACCATTTTGAAAAAGTTCTAAATCGCCATCAACAGCCATAATTATGTCAACTCCAGCATTTACAATATCATTTCCGCCAAAGCGCGAGTATCCTTTCCAATCAGAAACTACAATGCCATCGAATTTCATCCCAACTTTTAAAGTATCGGTAATTAATGCTTTGTGCGCATGCATAGAAACACCAGAAAGAGTATTAAACGACGCCATTACTGCACCAACATTTTCTTTAACCGCCGCTTTATAAGGAGCCAATAATCGGGCTATAATTTCTTTAGATGTTAAAGAAGTTTCCCCGCCTTCGATACCAAAATCGGTTGCGCCATCACCAATAAAATGTTTGGCAGTTGCCATAACATTTGTTGCCTCTGTTAGATTACCTTGAAGGCCTTTTACAGCTGCTTTTGTTAATTTTTCTGTTAGTTCTGTACTTTCTGAAAATGCTTCATAGACTCTTCCCCATTTTTCATTGAAAGGAATTGCAATACAAGGAGAAAACACCCAATTAAAACCAGTTGCCTTACTTTCTATTGCTGTTATTTTTGCAATTTCTTCAACTAATTTTTCATTTCTTGTTGCTCCTAAACCTATATTATGAGGAAAAATAGTAGCTCCTTCAAAGGTATTCTGTCCATGAATAGCATCTACAGCAAAGAATAATGGAATTCCTAATCTTGTAGAAAGTGCTTTATTTTGAAGTTGTATAAACCTCTTTTGCCAATCTAAAGCAGTATTTCCAGGATTTGGACCTTGTGTGTGAATAATTGAACCTATAAATTTGGTAGTAATATGCTCATCAGCAGACTCTTCAAAATGTCTTATTTGCGACATTTGTCCGATTTTCTCTTCTAAAGTCATCAGCTTTAAAAGAGAATCTACTTTTTGTTCTAAAAGAGCTTCTTTACTTTTTTCCATTTTACCATTCACGATAACACCTATTAACAATAAGCAACAAATGATGTATATTATATTGCGGCCTTTCATCAACTTTACTTAATAATTGATACTTTTATGTTCTTAATTTCATTAGTTCTATTAAACATCATTGTGCTTATTTTTTCATCTAACGTCAAACTATCAAAATTTGTTTTTGAGCTATCATTAAAAAGAACTTCTACACCAATTTTGTTTGATAAACTATAAATAATTGGCACTTGACAATAGGTATAACACATTTGATCTTTCTCAATATTTAATTGATGTTTCTCATTGTTAATGTCTATATAATCAAATACTTCGGGCGCATTTAAAAATTCTGATTTTTTTAATAATCTTGGCATAAAAACAACTTTTCCGTCTTCAACAAAAACGCCTAACTCACCAAATCTACTTAACAAATCTTCTTTTACTTGACCAGTCATTCCTGGTTGTTGTGCTCCTTTTGTTGCTGGTGTATGCGAGTATGCATCCGTAGGAAAAGCACCATATAATTCTGGTGATTTATGTACTCCAATTCCTGCATTTATTTCGTAATAATGGTCTAATAATTTACCAATTACAAGTTCACTTGCTCCTGTTTTTACGGCTAATAAACAATTTTCTTGCACCGCTAATAACAGTTTAGAAACCATGTGCCAATAAATAGAACCTAAACCTTCAAAACCAAAGAAAGTTCCTGAACGACCTGTAAAAGATTTGTGATCAAAAATTTCTTCAAAAACCTGTAAAACGTATTTAGATTCTTTTGCTACTAAGTCTTTATATCCTTCTGATAAATTTTCTAAAGCAGCTTTTACACTATTTGCGTTGTTAAAACCTCCGTTAAAATGATAATTTCCTAAAACGTCTTTTTCAATTACTTGTTTATTTCCGTCTTGAATAAGTTGTTGCAATAGTTTAGAATTTTCAACTTTTTCTGATGCTATATTATTCTTCTTGGTAAATCTTGGTAAGTTTTTATTCGGATATAAAATATAACTGTATTGGTCTGCTCTAAATAATGCAGATGCTTTTAATCCGTCTAATAAGTCAAGTGCTTGGTTTGGTGACAAATAACCAGAACTTAATGCCGCAACTTGACCTTCTAACATTTCTGATAAATAAGCAATAGAAACTTCGTCTGTATTGTTAATCGTCATTAAATTATATGCATGATACATATTGTCTTGACGTTTATTTGCTCTAATACTATGATCTAAATATTTTTTAGTGATTTCAAAAAAGTGTAATAAAGACGCTTTAGTTACAGAAGATTTTTTAGCTGTAAATCCGTTTTCATAAATAAATTCTCTATATTCACTGGCAGGATTTCCTAAACCGTCTAACACTGTTTTTCTATCTTTATCAGACACTTTGCCAGATAAAATACCTGTATTTGAATACAATGTTTTTAAAATATCTGAGAATAAAAAGGCAACTTCATTCGAAAGATCTACTGTTTCTAAATCTGATTTTTCTACAATTTCTTCAAAGAAATTGATAAATCTTCTTAAGTAATTTAAAGTAACCATAGAAACGCCATTACCAACTAAAGCGTTGTTTGCGTCATTCCATTCTGGTCTTTGTGTGTTTAACCAAATTCCGCCTTCAGGAATAAAGTTTGATACTTTTGCCAAAACAGTAACTAACAGTTTTTCAATTAAATTTACTTTGTATACGTTGTTATTTTTATCTGTTAATAAAGAACCATCAGCGCCAATTACTGCTCTTCTTTCATCAATCTTTGCATTTAAACTATGGTCAAAATCGATAGTATCTTTTGAATTCTTTAAAATATCTGTGTACGATTTTATTTTGTAAGGCACATTTGCATATACAAAAACTTCATCTGTAAATAAATCTGCTAATTTAGACGGATAATGTTTTTCTATAAACTCTAAAAATTTTAACAAATAAATTACTTGATGATCGCCCCAATAGCCAATATAAGACCAAGGATCGTGTTCTTCAATTACTTCCCAATCAAAACCACCTTTTGTAACTCTGTAAGGATTATAACCTTCAAAAGTAGTTGCATTTAAAAATTTATGAATCATACTCTCGATAAACTGAGGATATGAATGTGCTAATGCTTCCCAGTTTTGAAAAATGTCTCTCCAGTTTCCTTCATAATCTAAAATTTTAGAGCCATCAACATCACTTTTTGTATTAATGGAAAACTTATTCCAAGGTCTACTTGGATCTCCATGTCTTCTACTAAATTTTAATGGTAAATATTCTAAGCACAATCTTTTAAAATCTTTATCGGCATCTTTTTCAGCTAAATTTTTAATAAAATCTAGCGTGAATTTTTCTGGTAAATTTTTTAAAGATTCTTTTTTAGTTGCAAATAAGGGTTTGTTTGCTTTTGATAAATAGGTTGTAAAATCTTCTTTTTCGATGGTATAATTGTCATCAAAAATACCACCTCTCATAATATTGAAAAGTGTATTTGAAAAGTGTCTTGTATTGATTAATGGATCGTTAGAAAGTTGTAATCCATCAGAAGCTGCGGCTAATTTGATTAATTTTTTAGTTCCGGCTTCGATGCTTTCTTCTAAAAGCTTTTCTAAACTTGCATCATTTTTGATTAATTCTGAAATTTGAATAACATCAGAAACTGTTTGATTTACGTTTGCAACTTGTAACCAAGACTTTTCTTGTTTGGAAGATAATTGAATATCAGCATTTAAAAAATAAGCTCCTTTTTCTGCTTTAACATCTACTTCTTGCACCAATTTTACGCCTCTTCTAAAATTATTTAATTGCAAAGAGGATAACAAATGTGTAGGGTTTTTGAATCCTAAGGACCAAACTAAATTTGCTTTTAAAGCTTCACTTGGTTCTGCTTTATCAACAATAATTGCACTTAAAGCAAAAATACCTAAACCTGAATCTACTTCTAATTCGCATTTTTTATAAGCATCTACTAAATTACTTCTAATACCTTGCAAGTCTGAACTTACTCCGTAAGGAATGATATCTTGAAATCCGTCTAAAATAGAAATATCTAAATTTTCATCAGAATTGTTTACCAAAGTTGCTTTTCTAACAAAGCCAAATTGATCGCTAGAATTCCATTGATATTTAAAAGTAAGTTGTAAATCTTCATTGATCTCTTCAAAAATAATTTTATTTCCGAATTCATTTTTATAAAGATTTCTAACTATAGAATAGGTGCCTGCCTGTCTTTCAGAAAAAGGTTCCCATAAAAGCGTTTTGTTATTTTTTTGAATTCTAAAGATTGATTTACAACCTGTAGTTTCTGCTAATTCTGTTATTTTGTCATCTGTATAATATGGAAAAATAGCATATTCTGCATTTTTTCTACCTGCAGTTAAACCTCCATTACTTGAAATAAACATCCAATGATTAGAGTCAGAGACAATCGTCATAAAAAAAGGACGCATTGTGTGACTATTAGAAATTTTGTAATAAGATTCGTTTGCTATAGTTACTAACTCACCAGTAACTTTATTTGTTGATTTAAAGATCATATTAAATTTGTGAAAATAATTTATTTGTTTAATTTTTCTTAGTTATTTTTTTTATTTGTAAGCTTTTACATAATCTACGATCATTGTTTGTGGAAACTGAGTTTCTGAATTAGGTGCACCCACAAAAGAACCTCCAACAGCTAAGTTTAAAATGATAAAAAATGATCTATCATTAAATACCCATTTAGAACCTTCTGGCAAATCACTAGGTGTAATTTGATTATATAAAACATCATCTACATAGTAGTTTATATAATTTTCTCCCCATTCGATTCCAAAAACATGAAAATCGGTATCAAATCTATCATTTAATAAAGTGTAACTTTTTGTAATTGCATCACCTCCAAAATAATTAGGTCCATGGATAGATCCGTGAGTTACTGTTGGTGCTTGACCAACATATTCCATAACATCAATTTCTCCGCAATTTGGCCACCCAACAGTATCAATATCAGATCCTAGCAACCAAAATGCTGGCCATAAGCCTTTGCCCCAGGGTAATTTGATTCTTGCTTCAAAACGCCCATATTTTTGGTCATAAATTTCTTTTGTAAGAATTCGTCCAGATGTATAAGCAGACCCTAAATAAGATTCTTTAAATGCGGTAATATGAAGCATACCATCTTTTACTTGAACATTTTCTGATCGATTAGTGTAATATTGTAATTCGTTATTACCCCAACCATTACTACCCTTTCCAATATCGAAAGACCATTTTGTAGCATCTACAGATCCCGCATTGTTAAAATCATCTTCCCAAACTAAATTATTCATAGTTGTAACGGTTTGTGTCTCATTTTCTGAACAACTGTAAATTAAAACTAAAAACATTGTTGCTAGAGATTTCCCTAAAAGTTTAAATGTATTTTTATTTAAAAAATTCATATTTTTATTTTTTATGATTTTACAATGTTCTTTTTATTCATAAAAATAAATATTATCTAAATAAATATTTCTTAGAGTTGAAAAATTAATGTTTTCAAAGATAATTTGCCCTACACTTCCTCTTGCTGTTGATGCTAAAGAGAACTCTATGGGCATCCATGCATTAGCAACAATACTTGCTGATTTTCTAACAAATAACTGTTTTCTAGTATCATCACCACCGCCACTAGCTTGGTCTGGTCCAAAATCTACAATAGTTACTAAAAAGTCGAAGTTTGATGGCACCACTCCTGGTATGTACAAATCAAAATGTAAGTTAGCTTTTTGGGTAGCATCTACAACTGGATTTGCAAATTGAATACCAACAAAGTTAAAATTAGTGTAATTTAGAATATTATCACCACTAACATTAAAATCTGCAGATAGCGTAGTTTGATATGGTTCCCAATATCCATTATAAAAATCCACAGGTGTATTGGTATAATAGTCACTAAATATGGATATTACTTTACTAGAATCTCTGGTTGGTTTTGCTGGAAACACAAAATAACCTCTTGAATTAATTGTTAACGAACCTAATGCTGCTAAATCTCCCAAAGTTGCAGTAATAACAGCTGTTCCTTCAGAAATAACTTCTACTGAACCTGATTCACTTACTGTAGCTACCGATGAATCTGAAGATGTGAATTGAAAATAATTAGGTGCTACTGCTATTATTTGATCAATCCCGGAACCTAAATTATAGGTTTGAACTAAACCTGCAACTTTAACATTTACACCAATAAATGAATCTGTGATAATATGTTCTCCATTTTGGATAGCTGGTCTAAGTTGTGCCACAGTTCCTAGTTTTTCAAATTTTAATTCATCTATCCAAAAAGAATAACCATCTCCACCTTCAGGTCCTTCTGCAAACCACATTAAACCACTTTCTTTGGTAAGTTTAGATGCCATTGGTATTGGAATTGTATATTTTACCCAATTCGTAGTTAAACGAAGGCCTTGTTTACTTACTTGGAATTTATTTTCACCAAAATCTTGACCAAAACCGATATCATTAATGGTAGCTGCCTTTGAAGATTTTGCCCAAAAGGTAAGCGCATCATAGCCAGTTAAATCCCTTCCACCATTTTCATCTCTAAAAATTGCTCCTGCAAATGCTCCGTCTGGATCACCAAAGTTTGGCACATCAAAACGCATTGAAGCTCTTCCCTCATACTTTGTTTCTGTATCAACCGAAAAAGCAGTCTGCTTAGACCCTTGGTAAGGATAATATTCTAAACCACCACTAAAAGCATCTATAAAAACATCTCCATTAGTTGGATAACCAGTTAATTCCGCATCTTGAGAGATCTCTCTCTCACAACTAGAAATGGTAAAAGTTAAGATTCCTAGAAATGCAATATTTATTAAATTATTAAACTTATTTTTTTTCATTTTTATAAAATTTTTATTTCCCTATATTGATATGTATATATGTTCTTATCTCCCACTCAGAACCGTTTGAAAAACCAACAGGACTGATAGTAGGTGCAGTATCAAACTCATTTGTAGTTTCATTTGGTAAATATCTGGGTGAAAATTGATCTAAAGCTCTCCAAGTTCCTCTAATACCCACTTTAGTATCCGGTAATACAAGCCAATTAGGTTTTCCTACTGAAGTTGAAAAATCTAGCATTAATTGTAATGGAAAAGTTAAGTTAAAATCCCTATGATAATCAAAAGGTCCCCAATCGTTTACTTTTAGCATTCCAGTAAGTTTCATTTTATTATAAATCATTCTTAAATCTACACCACCTCTGTATATTAATCTTTCGCTATCTCCGTTTGCTTGACCAGTACCATAATAGAAGTTTGCTATTAAGCCTAAGTCTGGATTTATTTTAGAGACCATTCTTGAATGTATTTCCCATAAGTCTGCCGCTGGAGCCGATTTTGAGAAAGCAAATGAAGAACGATTTGCTAAGAAACCAATAGCAGCATCTTGTGTGGTTGGTAATTGTCTATAGATAAAACCTAAATTCATTGCAAATTTTGCGTCTTCTGCTTTATCGTTATCAAATTCATACATATAAGTTCCTGGAGTAGGATCAAAAGTGAATAAAATTTCTCCAGCTGTCATCTCTCTATTACCTGCTCTTACAACAAAGGGATCGTCAACAAAATTTCTTAATCTTCCTGGTGCACTAACTCCATTTGGCATCGCTTCTACTAATGGTTTTTGATACATAAAATTTGGTGCAATTTGAAATTTACCACCAAAGTTATAAGCAACACCCGTAAGTACATTACTCATATTACCACTTCCAGAATCTTTTAATTTCCAACCTGTAAATGTAAGTGTAGCATCTGCGCCACCGTTTGCAACTAAGCCCATAACAGAACCTTGCGCATACCAATTAAAACCTGCATTTGTATAGGTTATTTTTGCTTTACCTCCAAAATTGTCTGTAGATTGGATTTTATCATTTACAACCTGACCATTTTCATTTATATCTTGATATACTCTACCGTTTAAAGGCTTTCCTCCCCAAATAGCACCAAGTTTAATTCCAAAATTATCTAATTTTTTCTCAACAGCGATTGATGCTCTTTCTGTTGGTAAAGCAGGTATTACTCCTGTTCTTAGTTGTGTAGGATCTAAAACTCTGTTTCCATTTTCATCTAAACCTGAACCTGAAACTATATCCTTATGATAAATTGCTGAAAAGTCTAAGCCTTTTATAGTTCTTTGATACTTTAATAAAACAGCTGGGTTTGCTCCCCACCATAGTTGCGGACCAAAAGCAGCTTTTAATCCTGATAAAGCACCTTTTCCGTCTACTTCAATTCCAGAAATTTCACCATTGTAGATATCTAAATTAGGTCCATAATATGCTTCTGGGTACAAAGCAAAAAAATCTCCTTCATAACCCCAATGATAATGACCTGTTCTATAAAAACCTCTTAAATCGAAATCTTCTGCATTCCATTCAAATTCTGCATTATAGACTCTAAGTCTATTATTATCTGTTATAGTTGCGGTACCATTTGGCGTTTCTACTTGAGTTGGTCTACCAACATTTTCGTAAAAGATATCATCAATAGGATTCCCTGCAACATTTCCTAAAATATTAAAATTAACTTCTGCTTTAATATTTGCTGAAGGTTGACCCTGAACACCAACGAAATAAGATTGCATATGATCAAAACCTAATCTATCAGGAAAAGCATCACCAGCTCCGTCTGCAAATTGTGGAGTCGTTAATAAAGAGCCTCCTGTATTAAATGTTGTAAACTCTGCTCTCATATTACTTAGGCGAATTTTTTCATTGCCTCCCATAGCAGCTTTATCTGCTCTAGCTCTTAAAACAGCATCCATTAACTGAATATCATTAAAATGATTTGTTACAGATTCTCCAGTAACTCCCAAGTTGTATGGATTGATGCTGTGTGCTTGTTTTAAAGCATAATATGCAGCTCTTGGATATAATGTGTATAAACCAGCAGAATTAGTTGGGCCTTTGGCACAAATACCAAACCACTCTTCATTCATGTTATTGCTACCATCTTTTGTATCTAAATCATATCCACCACCTAACCAAGAGGCATTATTATCATGAACATCCAAGTTTTTAGTTTGACCGTATTTCCACCATCCATCAGAAAACTGAAATGTAAAACCACCAATTGAGTTATTAGCTTTTCCAAGCCCCGCTGCATTTTGATAAATTTCTTTCCAGTTTTGAACCATGTAAAATGCTTGCATTTTTTGGTCTTCTTGGTTGGTTATTGCATTAAACGCATCTGCTCCAAATTCTGTAAAAAGAATTGGTTTATTTAATTTATCTCTTATTACTTTAAAAGCGTCTCCAAATGATTTACCACGATACATATTAGTTCCATAAATGTCAACGTCTTTACATTCTTGTGCAATAATATCTACAAAAAGGACATCGCCATTACAAATAGCTACTGGATGAGAACCGTCTATAGCTTTAATTTTAACGGCCGCATCGTTCATTAACTTATACATTGGTCTTCCACGCTTTTCACCAACTTCTGCTTTTTTATCCTCCTCATCAGGAAAATCTTCTGTTTCTGCACCTGCCCAAAAAAGTCCATAATTATTTTCATTACCTAATAAGAATAAAAGTAATCCTGGAGTATTTTTATAAGTCTTGGCCATATCAGTAGCTTCTGATATTAAAATTTTTTGAGTTGCTGGATCTCTATAATCTGTAACTGCTTTCCAAACACCATTAATAGTTAAACCATACCTACCAAAAGAATGGTTAAGCATTGTATATATACCGTAATTTTCATGGATATAAGCAATCCATTTAGGTTGTATTCCTGTATAAACACGAATGGTATTGACACCCATATTTTTAAGCAACTCCATTTCTGAATCTAAAGCAGCTTTGATTAAATCATCAGGTTGTCTCCATAAACTGTAGGAAAAGTTAGTGCCAACGGGAATATAATCCCAATTCATACCATTTATCATAAAATCTTTTCCATTAACGACAAATTTCATTCCTTGTTCATTGTTGAATACAGCAACTTTGTCTGCTTGTGCAAATCCATTTAGAATGAATAAAAAAAGAAGTATTGTCAAGAAAATATTTTTCATAATTTTTTTTTTAAAGAAAAAGGTTTTTCGTTTTATCTGTTTAAATGTTGTGAAGTTTGATTAGCTCTTTTTTATTTTTATAAAACTAAAAATTTTATTTTAAAATCATTAAAAAAGACCTAAACAAAAAACATACAATGTATTATTTTATTAAAAGGCCTGATTATATGACATATATAGAGATAATTAAGTTACTTCTGTTTACTTATTGTCTATTGATGTTGTGGTGGTGTATTGTTTAATCTTATTATAGAATAATAGGTAAAACAATTTTTGGTCTTTATAAATTCTATAAAAGATCATTAAAAAGCATTAATCAGAAAATTTAACCTTTTTGTTTTCTGAAGCTTTTGTTATATTTATAAAAAAGGCCAGTAAAATACTGACCTTTTTATTAATATAAACTTTATTATTCAAGTACAATTATAAACCACCAGTCAAACTGAGAGTTTCCATCTGTTGTTCTTAATACCATTTCATTGGGAACTCCTCTATCAAAAATTTGATATTTATGATTTCCACCTGTATAGTATCCAATAAATCCATTACCAGAAAAACTGATTGTTTCGACTCCACCTGGAGCTGTTAAAGTATAAGCTCCTGTAAAATCATCAAACAAATAATTTTCAATTTCAGGACCATTTACATTACCCGTAGTATTAGGACCTAAATCATTAACAATATATGGTGTTCTCCCAAAAATAGTTCCATTAGTTGTATATGTAAAAGAACCGTCAGAGCTAAAGACAAAACGGTCATCGTACATTCCTAAGCCTACTTTCTCATCTACCCCTGCACCGTACCACTCTGTAGGTAATGAGCCTCCAACCGGACCTAAACCGAAATGACCTGGTTTTGCTGATTGAATTTTCCATGTTTTAGTTGTTACCGCAGAAGGATCTGCAGCATCAAATCCAAATAATTTTGCTTTTAAATCATTGGGAGCAGCATATGTAGATAAAACATCTACCTGCACTGCTTTGCTTGAAGAAACGCCGGCAGTGCCAGAAGCTACAACAGTAACTGTATATTTATTTAATCCTATAGAACTAAAACTAATACTTGTTTTACCCGATAAAGCAACGGTTTCTGAGCCATTAAAAACATACTTATAAGAAACCGCATTATCTGCAGTCGCTGTAAAGTTTACCACTCCGCTCCCATCTCCATTTGGATTATTAGAATCTGCTCCAACAATTTCTGCTGTAATTTGAATATTTGAAGGTGCTATTATTTCTCCAAACGAATAATCATTTTCTTGACAACTATAAAAAGCTATTGTTAAGGAAAATAGGAGTATATAAAAATTTTTAATATTTTTCATCTTTTATATTTTAATAAAATTATACATTTTTCTTAATTACTTGATAAAGAAACATTGTCAATATTAACTTGCCCTGCTGCTGCTCCAGAATCAAATATTACTCTTGCATTTGATGCTCCAAAACCTGAAGCAGTTAATGTAAGTGTGTACGTACTTCTTGTTGAAGTAATGTTTACAGTTTCTGAATTATTTGACCACGGATCTCCGCTTAACCCAATTCCTGCAACTATTGGTCTATTTCTATCTGACCAAGCGTCAAAGGTAAACGTGTAGGTATTACCTTGAATAATGGCTACTTTTTGGCTCATGTTAACCTCCCATGGATTTCCTGCTGCTGCAACATTAACTGAATAGTATGTGTTGCCAGAATTTGTAACTACTGGCGCAGAAGAGTTATCGTCTACCCCTACAAGCCATGAATTACTTCCATTTTGAAAATTTCCGTTCGTTAATATGTTCCCATTTCCTAAAAATAACGATACATTATCAATATTTACCAGACCAACATCCGCACCCATATCGAAAATAACACGAGCATTAGGCGCTCCAAAACCTGCTGAAGATAATGTAAGTGAATATGTAGTTTTTGTTGCCGTTATATTTACAGTTTCTGTACTATTAGACCATGGATTTGCACTTAACCCTATACCTGCTATTAAAGTTCTGTTTGAGTTTGACCAGGCATCAAAAGTTAAAGTATAAGTATTGCCTTCAATAATTGCTACTTTTTGACTCATATTAACTTCCCAAGGATTCCCTGCAACTGTTACATTTCTAGAATAATGAGTATTACCACTATTTGTTACTACTGGTGCAGGAGCATTATCATCAGTGCCTACAATCCAAGATTCGCTTCCACTTTGAAAGTCACCATTTGATAATAATCCATCATTAAAAGTTGATGCTGCACTTGCCTTATAAAAATATAAGTTATCTAAAAACACCGTTCCAGAACCTACAAACTTAAATTGTAATAATTTATCAACTGTTAAGCCTTTATCTGTAAAATCTGTCATTGGTATATCAAAACTATTCCACTGGTCAGCAACTAAAGTTTTCGTAACAAATCTTTCATCTGCTGGTTGAACCCCATTTGGTAAAGGGTAAATATTTATTGATGTTGCATCTGCTGTCCAAATATCTATATGAAGCATTTCCATAGATGAGGCATTAACTTCTGAACCTATATTTATACCTTGATAATTTAAATTAGTATATTGAATAATAGCGTCACCATTTAAATCGAAAGCTGTGTACTGAGTGCTTTGGCCCCAATTTGGATAAAAATCAGTTCCTGCCACATTTGTATAAGCATCACTAAAAATAGAAATTACATCACTTGCATCTCTAGTTGGTGGTGAAGTTGCAGAAGATATTGGTGCTAAAATTTCTGTAACATTAAAATCTACACTAAATTCAGTGGTTTCTATTGCACCACCTTTAGCTATAACCTTCACAGCGTACGTACCCGAATTTTCGTATTGATATGAGATTGTTGAACCAATGTTGCCAGTTTTTACTGGTTGAGTAACTCCAGTTTCCCCAGAATTAAATTCAAACATTGTAGCAAAGTCTGCATTTGCAGTAATATTTACTTGTTTAGAAATAGCTGCATCATTTTCTAAAACTACCACTAAATTTTGTGGAGCTTTAAATGAAACAACTAATTGCTGAATTACTTCTGCTGTATCTCCATTTAAATTTGATGCAACAACTTTTACTTGATAAGTTCCTTCTGCGTAAATGTGGCTAGCACTTTCACCTTGATTTACAATTGCAGGCGCAGTTGTAGAATCACCAAAGTAAACATCGAAACTTTGAGCTCCATCTGCATTTGGTGTAATTGTAACAGAACCTGTGTTATCTTGAGTGATGTTATAGATTGCTGAAATATTTGTTGGAACTGCTATATTATCCGCAAAAGAGATATCTCTTAAATTGTCTGAACATGCTACTATTAAAAATAGCATGAAAAAGATTTTATAAATATTTTTATTTTTTTTCATTATTTTATTTTTAGTAATTAGGATTTTGTAACCAACGATTACCCGTTAACTGAATTTCTATAGCCGGAATAGGAAATATTTCATGTTTACCAGCAACAAAACCATTAATTTCAGCAGCAGCCTTACCAGTTCTAACGAGGTCAAAAAATCGATGACCTTCACCTACTAGCTCTACTCTTCTTTCTTGAAGTATATTGTCATACAATACATTTCCTGTAGCAATAATGTTATTAGAATTATTACCAAAAGCTCTTTCTCTAACTCTATTTAAATAAGTTTGTGCCTTGATATCATTTGGAGTAGTGCTTTTATTAAACGCTTCTGCCGCCATTAATAAAACATCTGCAAAACGAATAGCTCTGTAATTATTAGGGTTTGTTAAATTTCTATCACCTTGTGCATTATCACTTCTTGTTCTAGGTATATATTTTCTATTAAAATAACCTGTATGTTCATAACCAACACCAAAAGTTGCGCCAGTACTAGTTGCCCAAGCCTGAATATCCAAAATTGCTACGTCTTTTCTTAAGTCTCCTGCTTCGAATGCATCTACAACTTCTTGAACAGGAACATTAAAACTAAAGCCTGATGTAAAATCTGGACCTGTATAATTTCTAACTCCACTAAAACCAACAGCCACATTACCTTCACTACATTGCAAGCAACCAAAACCTGCTCCTTGACCATCAAAATATTGTACTTCAAAAACAGATTCTGCGTTGTTTTCACCAACTTCTTCAAAAATTGAGTTGTAATCGGTAATTAAAGTGTAAGCACTACTTGAGATAACACTTTCTAAAACAGTAGCAGCTTGATCGTACTTTTGTTGATACAAGTATACTTTTCCTAATAAAGCTTGTGCAGCGCCTTTAGTTACTCTACCTGGTGTATCTTGAACTACGGGTAAATTACTAGCAGCAAATTGTAAATCAATTTCAATTTGAGCATATACCGCTGCTTTTGGAGTTCTATCCATAGAAAACTGCTCACCAAAAAGAATTCTTTTATCAACTGATAATGGAACATCTCCAAACCATTTTACCAACTCAAAGTAATAATAAGCTCTTAAAAATGTAGCTTGTGCTAAAACTTCCTGCTTACCTGCAAATTCTATTTTATCTTTAAATTCTAAAATATAATTAGCTCTATTTACACCAGAAAACATCCAACCCCAAATATCTCTTAGTTGAGCATTTAAAGGAGTATGAGTCATATCATCAACTTCTTGGATTCCTAAAACATCAGTTGCGCTTTCTCCACCAGCTAAAGTATTGTCTGATGCAATTTCACCTAATAAAACATTTAAGTAGGTAGATTGCAATAAATCGTAAGC
>Ga0222647_1000499_pt1 | contig 16387 bp, 15 predicted proteins | sample AntAcemetagen333_FD_179864 | JGI IMG/M metagenome (GOLD analysis project Ga0222647, IMG submission 179864) | Saline water microbial communities from Ace Lake, Antarctica - #333 | ecosystem: Environmental > Aquatic > Non-marine Saline and Alkaline > Saline | place: Antarctica: Ace Lake...
ACTTCTTCCTCTGGCTTATCAGAAAAATACCCTTTATAAAAAGCAGTGGTTTCCCCTTCTTTAATAATCCAAAGTCTGTTCTCTGTAAAAAATAACTCCCTAGTAACGGTTTTTACAGTCTCCTCCTCACTTTTAAGACACTCATTCATAGGAGTTCGGACAGTAAGTGTGATAGGAATCCACGTCTCCCATCCATTATCTCTGAGGTAATCGCTAAAATCCACTTCGAATGCTTTACCTTTTCTGGTTTCGGCTTCTGAGCCTATCTGCCATTCGTACGTTTGGTTTCCTAAGCTACCATCCGGTAAGCTAAAGTGTACATTTCTCGCATTAAAAGTGTCACTTGATATCAAATCACACCAATCCCCTGGTGCTGGAAAGCCACCGCAGCTGTGTCGTACTTTGAAAAGTGTATTAACTGTATCTTTTCCAAAGCACGGATCATAATTTTCGCAGTCTGGGTTGCTCGGGTCTTGGCAGGTAGGGCAGTCTTCTTTGCAACCATTCACCAACATCCCAATACTGAGCATAAACAGAAATCCATATCCGAGTTTAAAATTCATAACTCATCAAAAATAAGAAAAAATTTAAGAAAGAATTTAAAGCTAGTGGAGACGCGAACCTATTCTAACTAAAGAGGAATGAAATGAACCCCTTAAAACTGGAAATAAATAAATGGCTGTATATCTGCACTCGTAGCTTGATAAATCACAAAAACCACTATCACAAAAATAAGTGCTTTCACGTACATAGGCGATTCCGTAAACCACCACTGCATCCTGTTTTTTAAGTTACTCGGCAACATATGGACCACATAGCCTAGGAGCATTATTACGAATACCTTCCAATAGGCTGCCATTCGCGAGAACATTCCGTCAAAATCAAAATTAGTGAAAATATTCTCTAACATCAGACCTACTGTAGCCATATCTGCAGCCCTGAAATACATCCAACAAAACGCCACAAAGTGAAAGGTGATTAAAACTGAAATCACTTTGCCTACTTTAGTCGTAGCTATATTAAAGTACTTAGCCCAGACACGATGTACTGCTAATCCAGCTCCGTGCAGTGCTCCCCATACGATAAATTTAGTGGCAGCTCCATGCCATAAGCCACCGAGGAGCATAGTGATAAATAGATTCACGTAGGTACGTACTTTACTTTTCCTATTGCCTCCTAGTGATATATATAAGTAATCACGCAGCCAGCTGCTCAGCGAGATGTGCCATCGCCGCCAAAACTCTGTAAGACTCTGAGACTTATACGGACTATTAAAATTAATAGGCAGCTTAAAACCAAGCAATGCTGCTAATCCGATAGCAATATCTGAGTAGCCCGAAAAGTCACAATAGATCTGAATACTGTACCCATATACCGCCATTAGATTCATAAATCCACTGTATATCTCTGGTGTTTCAAATACGCGGTCTACAAAGTTGACTGAGATGTAGTCACTGATAACTACTTTCTTAAATAGACCTGCCATAATCAGAAACACAGCTCGCCCAAAACCACTACTACTGAGATAATACGGTCTCTTTATTTGAGGTAAAAACTCCGAAGCTCTCACTATAGGGCCCGCCACTAGCTGCGGAAAAAACGATACGAAAAATGCGAAGTCAAATATATTGCCACACGGTTTTAGCTTGCCTCTATATATATCTATACTATAGCTCAGCGTCTGAAATGTGTAAAAGGAAATACCTACGGGTAGTAAGATTTCATAGATATCAAAACTCGCCCCAAAAGCCCCATTAGCAAAAGCAGACAGAAAATTTACTGCTTTAAAATCTGTTTGGAAAAAGCCATTGATAGCTTCTGTCAAAAAATAGGAATACTTGAAAAAAGCCAGTAATCCAAGGTTAGCAAAGAGACTAATGCCCAAATAGAATTTTTTCTCCCACTTTTTCTTAGCTAGATAGAGACCAAATCCACAATAATAATCTACTAATGTGCTAAATAGTAGCAGTAAAAAATACAATCCACTGCACTTGAAATAAAAGAAAAGGCTGAAGGCTAGTAAGTAAAAATTACGAACACGTACCTGCTTATGTACGAGTGTAAAACCAGCAAACATGGCCGTAAAAAGAAGTAGAAAAGTGTACTGATTAAAGAGCAACGGATTCTTGGCCGAATAACTAAATATCTGATCTACACTTATCATACTACCTCTGCTCGTAGTGGCTCATCAATGCATCATAGAGCATCTTACCTTGTTTTCTATATCCCTTCTGAGTAAAGTGAATGAGGTCCCCTCTCGCTTCCCCATCCTTATGCCATTCTAATATAGACCTACTGCCTCCCATACTGCCGTATAAGTCCCATACAGCCACCTGCTCCTCCACCGCTAACTCTTTTAGAGCGTCTACTAGCGTTGCCACATTCTTATTGGCATACTTTCTCTGGTAAAAGTGATCTGGTGGTGTAGTAATAAGGATAGGTAGTCCATCATTTGATTTTCGAAGTCTCTGAATGAGTTTTCTATAATCTTCCTTCACGCAGCTTACGCAAAAGTTCTTACTCGGGAGATAACAGTCGTTCGTACCGAAACTGATTATCACCAATCCAGCATTTAACCCTTTTATCTGCTGCTCAAAGTTTTCACTTCTCAGGTATTGAGAAACGGTACTTCCATTTATGCCCATAGCATGATAGAGCACACCAGGATTATTGTTTTCCAGCACTATGCCCTGTAGTTCAGGCGTAGTATCTTTCTCGTAAGTGGGTTTAAAGGAGAGTCTTTCTTGCGGTTGGTCAAAACAAATAGTTGTATGTGTATTCTCTTTGGCCTGCGTAAAAGGACCAATGACATCTGACGGTAAAAAGCTACCATATTTATCTAAAAAAGTGACCTTAGTAAAGCGAGCGTCTGTCGCTGCTCTATCTGCCACATCTATGCTAAAAGTGGAGCTAGGAGATGCCGTGACGGTGAAGCCAGATGCACCTATATCACGTGAAGCATATTCTCTAAGAATAGAGCAATACTGCCATGTACCCGTATGTGTAAATCTCACATCTAGAGCTCCGCCGCTATTGGCTATTCTATACGGAAAGACAAAGCCTCTTCCCGCATTGCCAAAACAAGCCTGAAGACGCCTACGCACCTCTCCAGTCAAAAAATCTGCTTGGATATGCGAGTCTCCTATGTGAACGATAGCAACTTTTTTATCTTGCTCTGAGATGGCATCTAGCTGTGAAAAAAAGGGAAGCAACACCTCACTATTTAGTAATTGCTTATTCACCGTTTCATCATTCTGAGAAAAAGAACCCAGTAGGAAAAGGAAAGACATCAGCACCAATATGTTCATTCTATGACTTCTGGTGCTTACTGTCATCGTATTAGCTATACTTACCCTTAAATTTTTTACGGATGTCTGAGGATATTTTTTTCACTTCTTGCTCCTGGTCAGATTTACAGATCAGTAAAGCATCCTTAGTATCTATGATGAAGTAGCCGTCTAAGTCTTTTATCACTACTAGTTTTTTAGTATCACTGACCACTAAGTTTTTTTCAGAGTTGATAGCATGAAGATTTACATTCAGTGCAGTATTAGAATCTTTCTCCTCTAGCTGCTCGTGCACGCTCTTCCAAGTACCTAAGTCACTCCACCCAAAAGAAGATGGGAGCACAAATACATTGTCTGCTTTTTCTAAAATACCATTGTCTATAGATATGCTCGCTATCTCTGTATAGATGCGTCCTATATGTTTACTCTCTAGAGCAGTGTTATAGGCTCCCTTTACTTCACCAAAGCTCATATTGAGCTCAGGCAAATGCTCTCTAAGAGCTTTCAGAATGCTATCTACTCGCCAGACGAACATCCCACTGTTCCATAAGAAATCTCCACTCTCTAAAAACTTTTCAGCCATCTCTAGTGGTGGTTTTTCCGTGAAGGTAATTACCTTATTCACGCCCTTACTTACCTCTTTTTGATCAAACTGAATGTAACCATATCCTGTATCAGGTCTATGTGGCTTAAGTCCCAATGTGACTAGTGCGTCATTTTCCTTAGCAAAGCGGTGAGCAGTGTGCATCTGCTGTATGAAGGTACTCTCATCCTGAATCAGGTGATCGCTTGGAGCTATTAAGAGTATTCCCTCTTTTGAAATGTCTGCTATTTTATGAGCGGCATACGCTACACAAGCAGCAGTATTTTTACCCATAGGCTCTGAGAGTACCTGTTGATCTTCCAGCTCTGGTAGTTGTTCCTTTACTAATATGGCGTATCGTTCGTTTGTGATTACATATATATTCTTAGCAGGTACTAATTTCTTATACCTATCATATGCATCCTGTATGAGTGTGTTACCAGTGCCTAGTATATCTATAAATTGTTTAGGTATGTGCTCCCTGCTCACTGGCCAAAACCTACTTCCTATACCACCTGCTAAGATGACTGCGTACGCATTTTTCAATATTTTCATATTAATCCCTCTCTTATTAAATCTTGTATATGTACTACTCCTTTTACTTTTCCCTCTTTTGCAAGGATAATATGGTTTATCTTATTTTCATTAAAAAAAGCTACTCCCTCTACAGCCATCGTATCAGCACTCAGTGTTTTAGGATTAGCAGTCATTATATCTTCTGCTTTAAAATGGCCTATATCCGTGTGCTTAGTAAGCATTCTTCTAAGGTCACCATCTGTCACTATACCTTTTAATTTCCCTTCTTGTAGCACCACTACGGCTCCCATTCTGCCCTTAGTCATGGCCATTATACATTCACTTAATGTCGCTGAAGTAGCTACACTAGGAATAGTATTTTCGCTTGCTACGTCTAGAAGAGTGAGGTACAGTTTTTTACCTAACGCTCCACCTGGATGATACCTAGCAAAATCGTCTGACTTGAAATCTCTACACTTGATTAGGGCTACAGCGAGAGCGTCACCCATCGCCATCTGTGCAACTGTGCTGGTAGTGGGAGCCAGGTTATTAGGACAAGCTTCCGCATCTACGGTAGTATCTAATATATAGTTACAGTTTTCTGCTAGGTACGAATCAATATTACCTACCATACCTATTAGTATATTTCCCCCTTTAGTTATAAGTGGAGCTAAGGTTTTTATCTCAGGACTATTACCACTCTTAGAGATGCAGATAGCTACATCATCCTGCTGCATCATGCCTAGGTCTCCGTGTATAGCATCCGCTGCGTGCATGTATAGAGCAGGAGTGCCGGTACTATTAAAAGTCGCCACCATTTTTTGAGCTATAATAGCACTTTTTCCTATCCCTGTGACTACTACTCTTCCTTTTGATTTTAGAATGTCTTCTACCGCCTTTGAAAAGTTCTCATCGATGAGTGTAACTAACTTTTGGAGGCTCTTGCTCTCCAAGGAAATAGTTTCTATCCCTATTTGACGTATTTCAGTAGAATTTAACACTTTTATTTCGTGCAAATTAAAAAAATATTTCTGCAAGTGGTGTAAAGAGTATTATATTAGTCCATCAATTACAGATAACAAAGATTAATAATACAGAAATGGGAGCGGAAGTAGCAGATTTAAGGGGCAATTTGAAAAAATTTTTCGGATTTGATTCTTTTAAGGGAATGCAAGAGGAGGTGATATCTACTATTATGAGGGGAGAGGATTGTTTCGTGATTATGCCAACAGGAGCGGGAAAATCGCTGTGTTACCAATTACCCGCACTGATAAGCTCGGGTACGGCCATTATCATATCTCCACTAATAGCACTGATGAAAAATCAGGTAGACGCCATACGTGGATATGGAGATAGTGATGCAGTAGCACACTTTCTCAACTCATCTCTTACAAAAACACAGACAGAGAAAGTAAAAGAAGATGTGAAATCTGGAAGGACTAAAATGCTATATGTAGCTCCTGAAACGCTCAAAAAAGATGAAACTATAGATTTCTTGAGATCTGTAGAGGTCAGTTTTGTGGCTGTGGATGAGGCTCATTGTATCTCAGAATGGGGACATGACTTCAGACCTGAGTATAGACGTATAAAACAAATAGTAAAGGAAATAGATGATGTGCCTATGGTGGCACTTACTGCTACTGCTACTCCCAAAGTACAGCTAGATATTCAGAAAAGTCTGAATATGGTAGGTGCTCAAGTCTTCAAATCTTCTTTTAATCGTGATAATTTATATTACGAAGTAATGCCAAAAGGCAGTAAAGCTCAGACTATGAAGGATCTAATCTCCTTTGTAAATAAGCGAAAAGGGAAAAGTGGTATTATATATTGCTTAAGCCGTAAAAAAACAGAAGACGTAGCCGATATACTCAGAGCTAATGGCGTCAATGCTTTAGCATATCACGCAGGACTAGACGCAAAAACAAGAGCTGGGAATCAAGATAAGTTCCTCATGGAAGATGCAGATGTAATCTGTGCTACCATAGCCTTTGGTATGGGGATAGATAAACCAGACGTGCGATTCGTGATACACTATGACGTACCTAAGTCCCTAGAAGGTTACTACCAAGAGACCGGCAGAGCTGGTAGAGATGGTTTGGATGGAGACTGTCTATTATTTTACAACCCAAAAGATACAGAGAAATTAGAGAAGTTTCTAAAGGATAAGCCGGTAGCTGAACGTGAGATAGGTACGCAGCTCATTTCAGAAATGGCATTTTTTGCTGAGTCATCTCAGTGCAGAAGACAATCACTCTTGCACTACTTTGGCGAAACCTTCAAATCTGACAGGTGCGAAAAGATGTGTGATAACTGTAGACACCCTAGAGAGTCTACCGATGGCACAGAGCAGCTAGTCATGGCACTTAAAACCATAGCTCATACTGCTGGCAAGGTAGGTCTAAAGCACGTGGTACAAATACTTTCAGGTACAGCATCACCAGAAGTCAAAGCATATAAACATGACAAGTATGAGTTCTTTAGCAAAGGCAAAGAAGAAGGCGATATCTACTGGAAAACCCTCATACGCTATGGCCAAATCAATAACCTAATAATAAAAAATATAGAACTTTATGGCTTGCTATCCATTAGCGAAGAGGGAAAGGCCTACTTAGCTAATCCTACCAAGGTGGATATAGCGTTAGACAGAGAGTTTGACCCAATAAGTGATGCTGATTTTGATAAGATACAGCTAGAAGCAGTATTTGACAAAGATCTATATGACCAACTAAAAGACCTTCAAAAAGAGGTGGCCAAAGAAATGGGGCTGCCACCCTATGTCATTTTCCAACAACCCAGTTTAGAGGATATGGCTTTTAAATATCCTATGAATATGGAGGAGATGGAAAACATCACCGGAGTAGGAAAAAATAAAGCTAAAAAATTTGGCAAGGCATTTATACATCTCATTACCGCATATGTAGAAGAAAACAACATAGAACGACCTGACGATCTAGTGCTCAAATCTGTAGTGAATAAAAGTGCTAAGAAAATACACATTATCCAAAATATAGATAAAAAAGTACCTCTAGAAGATATAGCCAAAGGTCAGGGAATGGACTACCAAGAACTATTGGATGAACTGGAAGCAATAGTATTCTCTGGTACGCAAGTAAATCTCATGTATTATGTAGATGAAATCATAGATGAAGACGGGAGAAATGACATATACGACTACTACAAATCTGAGGATACAGGCAGCATAGATGCTGCTGTAGATGAGTTTGAAGGAGAGTTCACTCACGAGGAAATGAAAATATTTCAAATACAATTTATGAGTGATGTTGCAAATTAAAAAAAGTCTTTTAAATTTGCACTCGAATTGGCCGATGGTGTAACTGGCAACACGTCTGCTTTTGGTGCAGAAGAGTCCAGGTTCGAAACCTGGTCGGCCAACAATTAAAAAGTAAGAGGTCTTGCGAAAGACCTCTTTTCTTTTAAAAGAAATAAAACAAAGAATACATGAATACGTATTCCAAGTTTATGATAACTCGCACAAGCGAGTGAAAGTAAAACAACGATATGCCATCTTTTATAAATAAAGTAAAAATCTTTGCGGGCTCCGGCTCCACCATTTTAGCTGAAAAAATAGCTAAGTCTTACGGTCAAAATCTTGGTACGGTCACCCTGAACACCTTCAGTGATGGAGAATTCCAGCCGTGTATAAATGAAACAGTGCGTGGTTGTGACGTATTCATCATTCAAAGTACCATGCCTCCGGCAGACCACCTAATGGAACTTCTTATGCTCATAGATGCAGCAAAGCGTGCTTCTGCTCATAAAGTAGTAGCAGTCATACCCTACTTTGGTCTCGCTAGGCAGGATAGAAAAGATAAGCCACGTGTACCCATCAGCTCCAAAATGGTAGCTAATATATTAACAGCAGCTGGAGCTGACAGAGTAATGACTATGGATTTACACGCTCCTCAGATTCAAGGATTTTTTGATATCCCTGTGGACCACCTGGACTCTACCGTCATTTTTATCCCTTACATCCAAAGTCTTCCTAAGGAAAACCTATTGCTAGCTGCACCAGATGTAGGTGCTACTAAAAGAGTACGAGAGTTTGCTAAGTATATGGGAGTAGAAATGGTCATATGTGATAAAGCTCGTAAACGGTCTAATGAGATAGCTTCTATGACTGTGATAGGCGATGTAAAAGGTAAAGACGTAGTACTCATAGATGACATTTGTGATACTGCTAACACACTCTGCAAAGCCGCTGCACTAATTAAAAAGCAAGGAGCTAAATCTGTAAGGGCCGTATGTACGCATCCTGTCCTGAGTGGTAAGGCGTATGATAACCTAGAAAACTCAGTACTGGAAGAGATCATATTATGTGACACCATCCCTCTAATTACTGGTAATTATAATAAAATAAAAGTGCTAAGCGTAGATCGCTTATTTGCCAATGCTATCAGAAGTGTAAGTGAGTTTGGATCCATCAGCTCATTATTTAATATTTCTGATTCATTCCAACAAGAATTAATATAACAACGAATTTAATAGTAAGAAAAAATGAAAGTAATCGCATTAAAAGGTGACCCTAGAGAAGGACTAGGTAAGTCAGCCACTAAAAAAGTAAGAAGTGAAGGTAAGGTACCTTGCGTAATCTACGGTAAAGGTGAGAATCACAATTTTTCTGTATACCAAGCAGATTTTAAGAACTTAATATTTACTCCAAACACTTACTTAGTACAAGTAACTGTAGGAAATATGGTGAAACTAGCTAAAGTACAGGAGCTACAATACCACCCAGTATCTGAAGATATTATACACGCTGACTTCTACGAAGTAGATGCGGCTACCCCGATATCAATAGCATTGCCAGTAAAAGTAGTAGGAAGCTCTCCTGGCGTAATAGGCGGTGGTAAACTACAAGTGAAAATTAAAAAACTTATGGTTTCTGGACTTATTTCAGATCTTCCAGAATTTATAGAAGTAAGTTTAGACACCCTACAAATAGGAAAAAGTGTGAAAGTAGGGGAAATAAGCGTAGACAAGCTTACACTGCTAGATTCACCAAATAACTCTATCGTATCTTGTATAGTAACTAGAGCTGCTAAAAGTGCTGGTCTAGAAGGAGAAGAAGCAACTGAAGAAGCTGCTGAATAAGTAACTGAGTTTTTCATATATATTTAAAGCCCTTTCTGCAATGCAGAAAGGGCTTTTTTATTCTACTATTTTGCGGAATAATCTCAATAATAACCGCTCATCATTTAGCACTATTTCCGCTTCTCCTTCCATACCGTTGATAAAAGATAGCTCTTTATCAAATGAAGAGTATAAACCCTTTGGCAAGGATACTACAGCGGCATACTGCCCCTCAATTGGCATAGCTGATATGGACCTTAGTGTGCCTTCTAATACACCAAAATCCTCAAACGGATAAGCTGATAGCTTGATTCGGACCGACTTGGTAGTATCTAGCTGGTAAAAATTTTGCTGAGGTAGTTTTATCTGAAATATGGGTAGTGATCCTTGCGGCATTACATAAGACACTGGAGCCTGTGGTGATACAAGAGCACCTACCTGAGAACTTAAGGGTAGAGATATAATCCCATCTATAGGACTCGTTAGCTGATACATATTCTGCCACTGTGCATACGCAGATTTCAAACTTTTAAATGCTTGTACAAAATTGTTCTTTTGTCCTTCTATCGAATACGTTAGTTGTATTCTCTGCTCCAGAATATCTTGCTGTTGGCCCTCATTCTGAATGATAGAATTCTTAATACTCTGAAAAGATGTACGCTTATTAAGCATCGCACTTTCATAATCTTGCAATTCATATTTGGTGATACTCCCTTTTTCATACAAGCCCTTTTCATTGTTATACGTACTCTCAGAATTTGCGTACTCTTGATAGATTGTATTTCGCTGGAGTCTGAGGTTATAATTCATTTTCTTTAAACTCTTTACCCTTGCACTTAAAAGGATCAGTTTGTTGGTTAAGTATATATCTGACAAGGCAAACTTTAACTCGCTGTATGCTCGTGAAAACTGCTCGTAACTGGCCTGCATATCTCCTAAACTGGACAACTGAAAATAGTCCAATGTAACACCAACCACTTCCTCTATACTCTCGGTATACGCACTGTCTATATCAGCTAGCAGGACTGCAAGCTCTTTCACTTCATTGATTGCTGCTGTATTATCTAGTAAAGCAACTATAGCACCTTTAGTCACTTCATCTCCATTTGCGAAGTACAGCTCGCTCAGTTTAGCCTGCACTTTGGGCACTAGCGGTTTGGGACTCTCTGAGCTAGTAAGCACTGCAGGTGCCTTTATCACCTCTGGCCATCTTAAAAACCACGTCATTGAAAATAAGGCTATCCCTACCACAAACAGCCACGTCATCCCCCATTTCAAAAATGGACTCAGATCATCTGAAAATAAGTTCTCTATAGTATCCCCTTCTATAAATATGTCTTTTTCTTGGCTCATTTCTTTTTGTTTTTCGTCCACGCCTTTCGTATTTTTTTGTCCACGCCTTTCGTATTTGTTCGTGTCCCCACGAACATTGTTTTTCGTCCACGCCTTTCGTATTTGTTCGTGTCCCCACGAACATTGTTTTTCGTCCACGCCTTTCGTATTTGTTCGTGTCCCCACGAACATTGTTTTTTGTCCACGCCTTTCGTATTTGTTCGTGTCCCCACGAACATTGTTTTTCGTCCACGCCTTTCGTATTTGTTCGTGTCCCCACGAACATTGTTTTTCGTCCACGCCTCAGAGGCGTGGACCTACAGGCGTGGACCTACAGGCGTGGACCTATGACCCTAATTCTAATTGGTTCTTTACCAGGTTATAATACGCACCATTTTTGGCTACTAATTCTTTATGGGTTCCTTGTTCTGTTATTTTTCCTTTGTCTAGCACTACTATGTTATCTGCATTACGTACCGTGCTTAGCCTATGTGCTACCACTACTACCGTTCTGTCCTTGAAAAATTTATTCAAATTCTCGATAATAACCTTCTCATTGTCAGCATCTAAGGCACTAGTGGCTTCGTCTAAAAACAGATAAGCAGGATCTTTATAAATGGCTCTCGCCAAAAGTATTCGCTGTTTCTGCCCTGTGCTTACTTGGTTCCCCTCTTTGCCTAGCTCTGTCATATAGCCCATCGGCAGCTCATTTATAAAGCTATCTATATTAGCCATACGAGCGGCTTCTATCACACGTATATTATCTGTCTCTCTACCCAGAGCTATATTATCTGATATGGTACCACTCAGTAGCTGTCCGTCTTGCATGACTACACCACAGTTTTCTCGCCACTTCCCGTGGTGTAGACTTTTAAAATTATACCCTCCTAAAAATATATCTCCCTTATTGGGTTGATAAAATTTAAGCAACAGCTTCATCATAGTAGTCTTGCCACTGCCACTAGCCCCCACTATGGCTGTCACTTTTCCTGCAGGAATGACTAACTCCAAACTGTCCAACACTGGGTCTAAGCTCTCACTACCATAGTGAAACGTGAGATTCTCTATATGGATGGGTTCCGTCTTTGGTATATCACTGACCAGCGTCTGTTTTGGAGGGTCTTCATCCTCTTTACTAGTGATATCATTGATTCGTTCTAAACCAATTTTAGCATCTTGAAAAGTGGTAATAAAACCTAATATTTGACCGATAGGACCACTTATCTGTCCTACTATCATCGTGATGGCAAACATAGTTCCTAGTGTGATCTCACCCTCTATCACCGCCTTGGCAGCTATGAAGGTGATGACTATGCCCACTGCCCTATTTATAAAGCTACTGCCTATTCCTTGTACCTGTGAGAGGGTAAGTGATCTCATCTTTACATCATACACAGAACTCTGTACTTCTTCCCATTCCCACCTCTTTTGGCGAGTGGCATTACTTATTTTGATGTCTTGCACTGCACCCAGTATTTCAAGTACCTTATTATTGTTTTTGGCATACGCCTCAAAAAACTTAAAGTCTATCGTCCTTCTTCTTTTCAAAAATATTAGGATCCAGAGCAAGCCTGCCAACGAGCCCAAAAAGAATACCACAAAAATGGGTACATTGTAGATGAAGAGTACCGAGCCCAGTACCAGTATATTCAGAAAAGAAAAAATGGTGCTTAGCGTATTGACCGTAAGTAGCTTCTCTATTCTGCTGTGGTCTCCTATCCGCTGCATAAGGTCTCCTACTACGTACTGCTCATAAAACTTGATAGGTAGATTGAGCAACTTTTTAAAAAAATCAGACACCATAGAGATATTGATCCGCGTACCGATGTGCATCAATATCCACGAGCGGATGATCTCTATGAATGTACTGCCTATAAACAAGGCTAACTGTGCACCCAATACGAGGTACACAAAGTTAATGTCCTGACGGTTTATCCCCGTATCTACCAGTGACTGCGTAAGAAATGGGCCTACTAAGGCTATCATGCTGCCCAGTAGCATACTCAGTACTATCTGTAAGAAGTACCGCTTATACTTTAAAAAATACGGCCAAAGGATACCAAAATCTGCCTTTTGCTCTTCTCCTTCTCGCTGGTCTGCGTAGAATGCCTGGCCGGGCTCTAGTAGGAGGGCATAGCCTTTTTCAGATTCTCCTTTCCAAGCTTTTACAAACTCACTACTCCTAAGTTCCAAATACCCTTTTGCAGGATCTGATATGTAATAAGTAAAACGGTTGTCTTGTAGATGGTCATCCTGAGCGGAGTCGAAGGGTGAAGCATCGGTCCCATCCACGTTAACATTTCGATTCCGCTCAAAGTGACGAGGATTTCTTTTGCTAGAGCCACGAAACCACCTTTTTTTAACCTTATACAGCACCACAAAGTGGTTATTTTGCCAGTGGATGATGCACGGCCCTGCGTCCATGGCTTTTATGAGTTTCTCGGTGGTCACCTTCACACCTAGCGTACGAAAGCCGATAGCTTCTGCTGCTTCCGAGATACCGAGCATACTCACGCCTATCTTATTGATACTGCACTTCTGACGTAGGTAGTTTAGGTCAAATGACTTACCGTACCACTTGGCTATCATTTTGAGAGTAGCAGGACCACAGTCCTTGATGCCGAGCTGCTGTATGTGCGGGAATTTTTTTGCCACTACGCTTGCTCTTTTCTTTTACTCGTAAGAAAAGTAATAAACTCTCGCTGAGATTGTATGATATTTTCTTTGGCAGCCAGTAATTCCTCATAATATTCCTGAGTATGTTGCTCTTTATTTTGAGTATTTAGTACTTTGGCAAGATGACTTGAGATAGTAATATGTTGCTTGTCTTTGGGTTTTATAAGAAGCCTATTCGCATTAAACTCTCGTAGAGTATCTATAGTAATGCTGTAGCAATCTGCTAACTTTAATAAGTATTTATCGCGGACGGCTACTTCGTCATTTTCCATCTTACGATATTGTCGAGTACTTATTCCAATGCAAGAGGCAATGTCGGACTGTTTTCGCTCGTATAGCTTTCGTATTTTTCTTAGGTTTTCTCCTAAATAATTGTTCATTTTTTTTAGAATTCGTTTTCGAAGTAACGAAATATTTATAACATTCTGATTAAGGGAACAAAAAATTCCAAAAAGAGGAACTAAGGAGGAACTCGCTACATACCATTAGAACCTAATATTGTAGTATTCAAATAATACAGTGTATGAAAAAATTAAAATTAAACAAAATAAAATCAATTGGCTTAAATGATTCAGAGCTATCTAATGTAATTGGGGGTGGCGAAGCACGTTCGGATCGCAGGAGAGGACAATGTAGCTATTCTAGAAAACATGGACAGAGACTTGATCCTTGTGGTGAAACAACTGGATGTGGTAACTGGAATAAGGGAGTTGCAAGTAATCCTGACACAGTCTTCGGGCTAGAAGTACTCGGAGAAATTAGTTTAGATGTTCATCAAATAGAAGGCTAGAAGCAAAAGGAAATGAAAAAATTAAAATTAAATAAGTTAAAGTCAATTGGACTAAATAATTCTGAACTAGCCACTGTAACAGGAGGAGGAAAAGAAAGGTCAAACAGGAGAACTGGAAATTGCAGTTTTTCAAAGAGACATATTGTTTTAGATGGTTGTGGGGACACAATAGGATGTCGCGTGAAACCGACGTTTGGAGTTTCAAGTCCAGATTCCAGTTTATCCAGCTCTTTTACTTTAGTAGAAATAAACAGCAATTAATAAAAAAAAACATGAAAAAATTAAAATTAAACAAAATCAATTTAGTAGCACTTTCCAGTGAAGAACTTGGATCAATAAACGGTGCTGGAGAAAAAAGATCAGATAGACTAAATGGTGGTTGTGCATACTCTCGTAAGCATGGTACTGATGATAACGATTGTGGTAATCCCGCTGGATGTAATGCTAAGCCATCTTCAATTGCAAGCGAAGTTGCAAGTTCAGTTCAAGTTTCAGATGTATTTTTCTCTGCTGGATAATTAATAATCTAAATATAATTGTTTTCAAAAGTGCCATTTAATGGCACTTTTGTCATTATGAAAAATCCGCAATACAATACATATAGAAAACTGCTAGACAAACTAGTTTCTAATGCAAGCTCTCAAAGTTATAATTTTCAAAGTTTGTCTCCTCTGGCAGGTGGTTTATCTAGGGCTATGTTACTTGCTAACTACCATCGTTACTATGAACCAAATGAAAAGTACTTAAAGCTTATACACAGTGATATTCTACAGGTAAGCTCAAAATTAGGGGATAGATCATTGGACCTTTCTTTCATTAATGGTTTGAGCGGCTTTGGATGGAGCATCTCACACTTCGTTAATATGAATAATGTCATTGAACTAGAGAATGGCTATTTTAGTGAAATGGATAAAGCAATTTACTCTTATTCCATAGAGGCATTAGAATCAAATAATTATGACTTGTTTTATGGGGCAATCGGAGGAGTAGCATATTTTATAGAAAGGTATAAGAATGGAGACTTAGATAAAAAAATCCTACCTACATTGGTAAAACATCTCCAGAAATCCGCAATAGAAACACCTGATGGTATTTATTGGCAGAGTAAGAACGACGTAAGTAATAGTTCTATAGACTTAAGTCTTCCTCATGGGAACTCGAGCATTTTGATAACACTATGTAAATTATATTCCCTTGGCATATCCCAAGAAATTTGTAGCAAATTAATTTCAGCTTCTTCAAATTTCATAGTAAGTCAACGAGAAGAATTTCCTGATGGATATCGAATACCCGACAATATAACAAAGGAAGTTAAACAATTTAGTCCGCTACGATGGTGCCATGGAGATTTATCTATAGCCTATTCATTAAAACTGTCAGGGATTACTACTACAGACTCCAAATTAATTAAAGTCTCAGATAGCATTATTGCTTTACTATCTAGACTAACAGATGAAAAAGAAGAGGATGTTTTATCTTCGACATTTTGTCACGGCTCTTTAGGTATCGCACATCTATTTCGTCAATACCACTCGCTAGATGGAGTAAATAAACAAGCATTGGAAGCTGCGGTTTATTGGGAAAAAGTAACTTTAAAATTTATTAACTCAGAAATAGGATATAAATACTATGACGATGATGGGAAATACAGAGTTAAATCAGGAATTTTAACAGGAATTGAAGGAATAGGACTAACAATAATTGGCCTCCTAAATAAAAAAGCCACAGAGTGGCACTCTTGTTTATCAATTTAAGTTTGTAATAATGAAAAATAACAAAGGAGACTTTCTATTAAATGGAATATGTAGGGTACCGCTTTTAAACTTTAATAAGTTCAAAAGCATATCTGACTTTTCAGATTTAGAGGCTTTAGAGCCTTACTTGGAATTACTAAGTTCTTCTCTTAATATTAGTTATAATAAATGGAAAAAATCCCCAGAGAGTCTAAGTAAAAAAGATTTAAATCGATTGAAAATGGTGCTATATAGGGTCTACTGAAAAAACAATATTTCACTGATAATCAAAACGTAAATGAAGGGTATTTTTTGTGATATAAAGTTTAGGGTCTATGATTTTTTGTATTTGATGTAAAAATTGCTTTGGTAGAGTTAC